>JAEEGL014440819.1_pt1 | contig 38875 bp, 34 predicted proteins | sample 9134231 | NCBI WGS metagenome assembly JAEEGL01 (sample SAMN16246548, study PRJNA631951) | gut metagenome | biome: gut microbiome; feature: rumen; material: fiber-attached | host: Bos | place: Iran: Karaj | collected 2018-10 | reverse complement strand
TCTTTTTTGTTCTCTATCAAGTATTGAACAAGTATTGAATTCAGGATCAAATCACGAATTCAGATCACTGCTTCAAGACTTCTGTCATAAGGAGAGGAGCCCGGCTCCTCTCCTTATGGATCCACTCCCGCCAAGGGGGCTTCCGCCCCCTCCGGCCACCCCCTGGGCTTCGACGCTCGACACCCGCTGACGGGCGTACAGCGGTTGGGGGCATAGCCCCCAAACCCTCCCATTAGGGTTATGGGCGAGGGCGTTCGGATGCTGAACAACGGAGAGAAAGCGGAGAGCGCTTGGCAGCGTAGGCAAATTTGGTTTGCCGTAGGGCTTACGGCTCCGCACCCTCCGGCCACCCCCGGGGCTTCGGCGCTCGACACCCGCTGACGGGCGTACAGCGGTTGGGGGCATAGCCCCCAAACCCTCCCATTAGGGTTATGGGCGAGGGGCGTTCGGATGCTGAACAACGGAGAGAAAGCGGAGAGCGCTTGGCAGCGTAGGCAAATATCGTTTCGCTCCTCCTCTCTGGAAGAAATCGTCAGCGCTTCTTGACAGGCGCGGATCCCCTATGCTATAATAATCATTGTGAAACACGCGCCCTCTGCGGCGCGTCGCAATGGTATTTTCTGAATTTCCGGAGGAAAAAAATGGAGAAGATCAGAGTCGGCGTCGTCGGCTTCGGAGGCCGCGGTATGTTCCTCATGAAAGAGATGATCATGCCGCGCGAGAACGTGGAGGTCACCGCCGTCTGCGACCTGATACCCGAACGCGCACAGACCGCCGCGGACGCCGTACAGGAATACTGCGGAAAGCGTCCCCTTGTCACGACGGACTACCGTGAGCTCACCGCCTCGAAGGACGTGGACGCCGTCGTCGTTTCCACCTCGTGGGAGGCGCACGTCGAGGTCTCCATCAGCGCGATGGAGAACCGCAAATTCACCGCCACCGAGGTGGCGGGCGCCTATTCGCTCAACGACTGCTGGCGGCTCGTCGAAACGTACGAGAAGACCGGCATGCACTGCATGATGCTCGAGAACTGCTGCTACGACCGCAAGGAACTCATGGTCTCCCGTATGGTGCGGGAGGGGCTGTTCGGCGACGTCATGCACTGCTCCGGCGGGTATCATCACGACGTCCGCCGTCAGATCGCGCACGGGCATGAAACGCTCCACTACCGTCAGCGCAACTACATGCACCGCAACTGTGAGAACTATCCGACGCACGAGCTCGGGCCGATCGCAAAGATCCTCGACGTCAACCGCGGGAACCGGATGATCTCGCTCGTCTCCGTCGGCAGCGCCCAGCGCGGCATCCACGAATTCATCCGCAGCAATCCGGATACGGATCAGCGCCTTCTGGAGAAGCGCTTCGCGCAGTCGGACGTCGTCTCGACGATCATCCGCTGCGCGGGCGGGCAGACGATCGCGCTCACGCTCGACACGACGCTCCCGCATCTCTACACGCGCGACTTCACCGTTCGCGGCACGCGGGGCATGTATGAGGAGAACAGCCACACGATCTTCCTCGCCGACGCGACGCGTCCGGCGTATCTGACCGATTTCGTCAACGACTACGGCAACGAGGAGAAGTTCCGCCATTACTTCGAGCATCCGATCTGGGCCCGCTTCATCGAGGAGGGCGTGCACGGCGGACACGGCGGGATCGACTGGCTCGAATTCGACGCCTTCTTCGGCGCCATCGAGCGCGGGATCGAGCTGCCGATCGACACCTACGACACGGCGGCATGGATGGCGATCACGCCGCTCTCCGAAGCGTCGCTCGCCACCGGGCTCCCCGTCGATATCCCGGACTTCACCCGCGGCGCGTGGACGCACCGCGCTCCGAAGACCGAGTGGGAGTATTCTCTCTGATACGAAACGAAAACGAAAGCGTCCCCTGTCCGATGGACAGGGGACGCTTTTGCACGCACGCGCCGCGCGTTGTCACAGGATATTGAACTGACCGATGATCGGCAGCTCCCGCGCGCGTCCCGAAGCGGCGTTGACGACGCCGACCACGGCGAGCACGAGGACGCAGAAAATGCCGATCGTGTAGAAAAACGAGCCGACGAAGGGGAGATACTGCACGACGTGCACGACACCCGCGGCGATGAGGAGCAGTATCCCCTGATTGACGTGATAGCGGACGAACGGCTTATCCTTCCCCGCGAGAAGAGGGATGACGACGAGGAACATCAGATACGAAAGGACGGCGAGCCACTTCCCTTCGGCGATCTGGAGCGGCGTGTAGTCGGCGGTCGTGTCCGGCGCGGCAAAAGCGCGACAGAACGCGGACGGCTGCCGCGGAGCGGCGGTCGGCGCGAGCGGCGCGCCGCAGCCGGGGCAGAAGCGCGCCCCGTCCGCACAGCTGTGTCCGCAGCGGATGCAGTACATGATCGGATACCTCCTTATCCCCGTCCGCTCCCCTGCGGGATGCGGACGCTTTGCATTATATAACGGGATCGGCGGGAGAATCTGTCGCCTCCGTGAGAAAATTTCGGGATCTTCCGTTTTTTCTCATTCCCGGCTGCCGCCGACCGCGCCCGCGGCGCCCGTCACGGCGCCGTCCGCCCCGCTCCCCGGCGCGGTGTTCCACAGGGCGCTCGCCGCCTTCTGGTTGGCGGTGCGGCAGCTTGTGTTGATCGTCTTGAATTCCAGCGTCATCTCGGAGCAGCACTGGGAGTAGTTGGTCCCGCGGAGTTCCAGAACGTCGTTCAGTTCCCCGATGCTGATGTTGCTGACGCCCTGATTGTCGGCATAGCGGCAGGCCTCGGCGAACATTCTGCTGTTCTCGGAGTATCCCGACGACGCGCCCATGGCCTGCCCGTTGATGTCCTTCGGCACGTACAGATCGTAGGTCTTCGGGACCTGGTGGCAGCACTCGTTCATTTTTTCGGTGAGGCCGACGGCCCTCATCGTGTCGTCGCTCACGTCGGCGATCTCGCGGTTCAGGAATTTTTCGCACTCCGAGGAGATCTTCTGCATCCGTGCCTTATCGCTCATCAGGGCGTCCCATTTGCTGTTCGCTTCCCTGAACTCGTACGCCATCTTGAACTCGCCGGTCTTCATGTTGTGGGCGATCGCCTCGTCGGAGAACGCCTCCACGGACTTCAACTTGTCGAACTCCATGTAGTATTCCTGATGCGTCGGCGTGACGCTGACGACCTTCATCTCGCCGCTCTTCGCTATGGCGTCGTCGATGCCGGTATATTCTATGCCCATTGCCTCGCAGTAGCTGGTGGACACGACCACGTCCGATTCCGCCTGCGTGAGGTATTTGTACTTGCCCGTTTCCCGGTCGAAGATCAACACCGAGTTGTCCGAATCGAAGGGAGACGTGATGCCCTCCTTGAGATCGGCGGCGGTCTTGCCCGTGGCGCGCTTGATGATGACTTCGTCCTCGGATACGCCGTATTTGGCGGCGACCTTGCGCCGCATGATCTTCTCCGCGGGATCGTCCATGAAGCCCGCCTTGCACTCGTTGAACGCCGCCCTGTACTCGTTCGGGATCCTGATCTTCTCCGCGATCTGCGCGCCGGTCTTGCCGTCGGCGTTCAGCGCGCGGATGGCGAACGTATCCTTCTCGACGGCCGAGAAAGCGTCCTTCAGCTCTTTCACGGCCGCGGGGCTCTTGTCGGTCAGCGAGCGGTTCCACGCCTTCTTGAACCGCTCCAGCTTCGCGGCGGCCTTGAGCTCGGCGACGCGCTGGACCTTGTCCAGCATCTGTCCCTTGGCGGAAAGGCCGGTCTTGCGGACCTTCACGATATCGCCGCGGACCGTCGATTTTGCCTTCAGGTTCAGCGCGTCCGTCTCCGCCGCGGCCTTGCGGATATTGAACATCCTCTTGCGCGGATCGAAGGAGTTGATCTTGTCCGCGAGCGTCTTGAATTTCTCCGCCAGCCGCTGGGAGGCGTACACCCAGCTCTCGGGGATCCTGCTCATGACGGCCTGCGTCGCTTTCATGGCGTAGCCCTTCAGCCACCGCTTGACCGGCTCCGGCGTCACCGCCCAGGTGGCCTTGCTGCCCGCGCCGACGAATTTGAACGCGCCGAGGGTAGCGACGGTTATGATGACGGGCACGGAGCCCGCGAACAGCTTGCCTCCGAAGGTCCTGTCGCAGAGCAGCGTCCGCTCGTTGTAGTCGCTGACCGCCTTGTTCACGTCCATGGCGAGGAAGACGACCTCGGACAGCCCTCCGGTGCAGAAGCCGAGGGCGATGCGGCCCGCCAGGCCGCCCCAGGTATCGAGATACTTGTCGCTGATCATGGCGAAACTCTTCGACCAGATCGTCATGGTATTGTTGTCCGCGTTGGCCGTCTCCTGCATCTTCTCGAGCATCTTCTGCCGCTCCGCGAGCGCGTGGCGCTTGACGGCGTGCATGTAGTTCTCGATGTTGCTCTGGATCTGCGCCACGAGGATCGGGTCGTACCCGAACTGCTCGTCGTAGCTGTGCCACAGCTCGGAGAGCATCATGTACTCGCCGCCCAGATCGTCCATGAGGCAGCATTCCGCGATCATCTCCTGCGTGCTGTCGATCCACGCCTGGATGCGCTGGTCGCCCTCGATATCGGTCATCGTCACCTTCTCGCGCATGCGCTGGCTGAGGAGCGTGACCGCCTTGTCGCAGACGTACTCGACCTCGACGCCGTTCTCGATCTCCACGGCCTTCGCGTGCAGGCGCACGTTCGCCCGCAGCGGCGGCTCGAGCCATCCTTTTTTGCAGTAGAACGTATAGATCGTCGTGCCGTCCTTGATCTCCGTCGGCACCGCTTCGATCCCGATGCCATCCAGCCGCTCCTGCATGAGGCTGTCGCTGCCGTCGAGCGGCGTGATGGTGATCTCCGGCGCGGCGGGCTTGTAGTACATCTCCCGCTTCTCCTCGTCCACCTTGAGGATCATGACGCTGGCCTGCGTGTAGGAGATATCGAAGTCGGCCGCCGTCAGCTCGTCGGCCTTTTTGCCTGCCGCCGTTTTCTTCAGCGTTCTGTAGCAGTTCAGCGTGCTCACGCCCACGTTGAGACCGACGCTGACGCGGTAGACGTCGATCTTGCCGTCGGCGGAGGTCTTGCCGTCGTACGCGTGCACCCGGAGCGTATGCACCACGTAGGTGCCCGGATCGCCTTCCTCCTCGTTGACGTCCGCGATGACGGCGAAATACGTGCCCGGGATCGGCTCCTTCAGTTCCTTGTCCACCGCCTGGACCGGCGCGGCCACGTAGCTTCTGCCGCCTTCAAAGCGCAGCTCGACCTTCAATTTTTCCGTATCGAGTCCCTCGACGGTGAAGCCGAGTTCCGCTCCCTTTTCATCCTTTGCGACGAGGGCCAGGTTATCCTGATAGAAGATGATCCGGGGCTCCTGGATCCTGAAAACGACCATGTCGGTGAACGTGCCGCCCGCGCCGACGAATTCAAAGTCGATCATGCCCTCCGCCGCATCGCCGTGCTCCGGATCGACCTCTACCGCCGCGCCCTTGTATATGCCGCTCAGCCCGTCCTGCGGCCACACACGGAAAGTACCGTCATGGCAGCGGATGTTTATGTTCCGCGTCAGGTCCGGCCGCTCCTTCTCCGTCTTCCCGTCGATCTCGACGATGCGGGCGTACACCGCCGCCGTCTCGCCGAGGCGGATCGTGTCGCCGAACTCCTTGTAGATCTTCATGGCGAAGGACGGTCCCTGCTTTTTCTCCTCGCCGGAGGCGGCCGCCGCCGCGAGGACGGCCGCGCCCGCCGCGACGACGCCCACCGCGATCACGGCCGGTATGGGAGTGCCCGCGGTCTCGCCGGGCGTGTTTTCCGCCGTTTCGACGACCTCCGCGTTCACGCCCTTCGGCAGCATGGCGAGCACCTTCACCCTGACGCGCAGGTACTGTCCCGCGATCTTTTTGTTCTCGAAGTACAGCGTAAAGTATACGTCGTCTCCCTCTCCGGGCTTCTCGCGGCGGACGTCCGGCATGATCTGCGCCGTGTAATCCTCGTCGATGTCGTACTCGTACGTCTCGGTCTCTTCCCGGGAATTGTCGCGGTAGACCGTGGAGGACAGGTATTCCTTCCCTTTCACGTGCATCTCGATCATATTGCTCCCGAAGCGGATGTCGGAGAGATACAGCTCGAACCAGTAGTCGTACTTATACGGGTCGAAGCCGAAGGAGATCGTGATGCCGTTGCCGCCGGACACGGAGCCGGTATCGTCGTCCGTCACCGCATCGTACGCCGTGCCGCGGATACGGACGGTCCCGTTGTCGATATCTTTATTGAAGAAATTGTTCTTGAGGATGAAGGACTGCCCGTCGGCGATCGCGATCTCCTTGAGCGGGTGGTCCGACACGTGATGCGCTTCGAGCGTCAGCATGTCGCTTTCGGCGCCGTCCACCGCGAAGCAGAGCGCGTCGCACTGGTACAGGCTGGGGATCCACGTCGTGTCGCTGCCGTTGTATCGGACGTACAGTCCCGCCGGCGAGACGTATCCGTTCGGGATATTTGCGGCGAAAACGATCACGGGAGGGACAAAGAGCATGGCGAAGAGCAGCACCGCAAGGAATCCTTTCACAGCCTTCTTCATCGTCCGCGCCTCCTTTCCCGGCCGTACTTTCCCCGGCCGGTCCTATTATTCAAGATGATTATACTATACAGCATAGACACTCTCAATAGTTGCCCGGAATTTGTCAATGACATTTTTCCGGACAACAAAGCGGCGGACGCGGAAAACGAAGAAAAGAATTTTGCGAAACCCCTTGACAAACCCGCCGCGGTGTGTTATTGTATTATTGTACTAATACAGCAAAACAGCGAGGTGATCCTATGGACTGGCAATTATCGGAGGAGCGCCCCATCTTCCAGCAGCTCTACGAGGAGATGTGCCGGCGCATCCTCACGGGACGTTATCCGCCCGGCTCACGGATGCCCTCCGTGCGGGAGCTGGCGGCGGAGGCGGGCGTGAATCCCAACACCATGCAGCGGGCGCTGCAGCAGCTCGACGGCGCGGGGCTGACGGAATCCACACGCGCCGACGGACGGACCGTGACCGCGGACGAGACCCTGACGCGGCGTCTGCGGCAAGAGCTCGCCGGGGGAGCGGCGCGGCGGTTCTTTTGTGAAACGGCCGCGCTCGGCTTTTCCCGTGCGGAGGCCAAAGAACTGATTCTTCGGGAGGAGGACGGCCATCATGAGTGATACCTTGATCCAATGCACGGATCTGTGCAAAAGCTACGGCGCCGGTCCGGTGCTGTCGCATCTGAATCTGACGCTCGGCGCGGGCCGCATCGTCGGGCTGCTCGGGCCGAACGGCACGGGCAAGACCACCCTCATCAAGATCCTGGCGGGGCTGCTCCAGCCCACCTCCGGGCAGGTGCTCGTCGACGGCTGCGTCCCCGGTCCGGAGAGCAAGGCGGTCGTCAGCTATCTCCCCGACCGGATGTACTTCGCCGACTGGATGAAGGCGAAGGATCTGCTCGATCTGTTCGAGGATTTCTACCGTGATTTCGACCGCGAGAAGGCGGAGCGGATGTGCGCGTCGCTCGGCATCACGCCGGATCAGCGCGTCAAGACGATGTCCAAGGGCACGAGAGAAAAGATGCAGCTGGCGCTCGTCATGAGCCGCCGCGCGAAGCTCTATCTGCTCGACGAGCCGATCGCCGGCGTCGACCCGGCGGCGCGCGACTTCATCATGAACACCATCCTGACCAACTACTCCTCCGACGGCACGCTGCTCATCTCCACGCACCTGATCGGGGACATCGAGCGGGTGCTGGACGAGGTCATCATCCTCAAAGACGCCGACGTGGCGCTGCACGATTCGGTGGACAACATCCGGCAGAACCGGGGCATGAGCGTGGACGCGCTTTTCCGGGAAATGTTCCGCATGGATCCTCTGGAAGGGGGGTATTTCGATGCTCGGTAAACTCTTGAAGTACGATCTGCGCTCCATGCTCAAGACCTTTCTGCTCGTCTGGGGCGCGGCGCTCGTCCTCGCGTTCGTGAATCACTTCACCCTGGGACGTCTGGATATCGACACGGGCTTCCTTCCCATCGCGTCGATATTGAAGGCCGTTTCCCTTTTCGTCTATATCGCCATTCTCGTGGCTATGACCGTTTTGACGTGGATCTTCGTCATTCAGCGCTTCTACAACGGGCTCCTGAAGGATGAAGGATATCTGATGTTCACGCTTCCGGTGAAGCCGTGGCAGCTCGTCACCGCCAAGGGCATCGCGGCGGTCGCCGTCAACGTGGTCAGCGGTCTCGTCGCCGTCGGTTCCGTTCTGATCGTCGCTCCCTGGGACAAGGTCGCGGAAGCGATGCGCAACGTGTTCGCCTTTCTGCGGGACAACGGGATCTTCAGCGGCGGTCAGCTGGCGGTGCTGTTCGCCGAGGCGGCCCTGCTCTTCCTCTTCACCACCGCCCGGAGCATCTATCAGGTCTACGCCGCGATCGCGCTCGGACACCTGTTCAGAAAGCATCGGGTCGGCATGGCGTTCGTAATGTATCTGGTCATCAACACCGTTCTGTCTACCGCCGGTTCCCTGATCCTCAGCACCGTCGCGGTCTCCGACGCCCTGTGGGGCACGGTCTCCTCTCTCCTCGAAAAATGGAGCGCGTTCGGGCTCCTCAATCTGGCTCTCTGGTTCTATATCGTCGTCAGCGCGATCCATCTGGCGGCGTTCCACGTCGTCACCGAGCGCATCCTTGCAAAAAAGCTGAATCTGGAATGAGGAGGAACGGCATATGAATCCCGAAAAAACGGTCCTCGGCATCGAACTCGGCAGCACGCGGATCAAAGCCGTGCTGATCGACGAAAGCCACGTCCCCGTCGCCTCCGGCTTCTACGAGTGGGAAAATCAGCTTGTGAACGGCGTGTGGACGTATCCGCTCGAAGCCGTCCGCGTCGGTCTGCAGAGCTGTTTCGCCGCGCTGAAAGCGGACGTGAAGGAAAAATACGGCCTCGATCTCACCACGGTCGGCGCGATCGGCGTGTCCGCCATGATGCACGGCTATCTCGTTTTCGACGCGGAGGGAGGACAGCTCGCCGAATTCCGCACCTGGCGCAACCGGATCACCGGGGAGGCGTCGGAGAAGCTGAGCGCCCTGTTCGGCGTCAACGTCCCCCAGCGGTGGAGCGTCGCGCACCTGTATCAAGCGATGCTGAACCGCGAGGAGCACGTGGGGAGGGTCGCCAGCCTGACTACGCTTGCGGGCTATATCCATCGGCGGCTCACCGGCGAGAACGTCGTGGGGATCGGCGAGGCGTCGGGGATGTTCCCCGTCGACAGCGAAAAGCTGGACTACAACGAAGAGATGCTCCGAAAGTTCAAGGAGCTGACGGGCGTGGATCTTCGCTCCGTCCTGCCGCGGCCGCTCCCCGCCGGGGAGACGGCGGGATACCTGACGGAAGACGGCGCGCGGTTCCTCGATCCGTCCGGCACGCTGCGCCCCGGGATCCCGTTCGCCCCCTGCGAAGGAGACGCCGGCACCGGCATGATCGCAACGAACTCCGTCCGCGTGCGGACGGGCAGCGTGTCCGCCGGGACCTCGATCTTTGCCATGATCGTCACGGACCGGCCCGTGGGCGTGCACCGGGAGATCGACATGGTCACGACGCCGGACGGCTTTCCCGTCGCGCTCGTCCAGTGCAACAACTGCACGAGCGACATCAACGCCTGGGTGGCGCTCTTCTCCGAATTCTGCGTGACGATGGGCATGGACGTGAAAAAAGACGAATTGTTCGCCGCGCTGTTCCATAAAGCGCTGGAGGGCGAGGCGGACTGCGGCGGGCTCGTCAGTTACAACTATTTCTCCGGCGAAGGCGTGACCGATCTGACCGAGGGGCGCCCGCTCTTCGCGCGGATGCAGAACGCCCGCTTCACGCTTGCGAATTTCATGCGCACCCATCTTCTGTCCGCGCTCGCGTCGCTCAAGATCGGGCTCGACATCCTTACCCAGACGGAGCGCGTGCCGATCGACCGCCTCTGCGGCCACGGCGGCTTCTTCAGAACGCCCGAGGTCGGGCAGCGGATGCTCTCCGCCGCGGTCGGCGCGCCCGTCACCGTGATGGAAACGGCGGGCGAAGGCGGTCCGTACGGCATGGCGCTCTTGGCCGCCTACACGATCCGGAAAGAAAAAGGCGAGACGCTGCCGGACTATCTGGACAACAAGGCATTCGCCGGCGCGCGTTCCGTCACGGTCACGGCCGACGCCGGGGACGCGGCGGGCTTCGACGCTTTTCTCGCGCGCTACAAAAAGGCGCTACCGCTCGAGAAGAAAGCGACGGAGGTGCTCTGATGCTGGAGGAACTGAAAAAGACCGTCCGCGAAGCGAACACGCTTCTGCCGAAGTACGGTCTCGTCACTTTCACCTGGGGAAACGTCAGCGGCATCGACCGCGCGCACGGCCTCATGGTCATCAAGCCCTCCGGCGTCCCCTATGAGGAGCTGACGGACGAGGACATGGTCGTCGTCGATTGGGACGGGAACGTCGTCGAGGGCACGCTCCGCCCGAGCAGCGATACGCCCACCCATCTGGAGCTTTACCGGGCGTTTCCCCTGTGCGGCGGCATCGTGCACACGCATTCCCGCTGGGCGACGAGCTTCGCTCAGGCAGGGCGCGGCATCCCCGCGCTCGGCACGACGCACGCCGACTGTTTCCGCGGGGCTATCCCCTGCACGCGCCCGATGACGGACGAAGAGATCGCCGGCGAGTACGAAAAAGAGACCGGCCGGGTCATCGCGGAAACGTTCGTCGGGCTCGATCCCTCAGCGATCCCCGGCGTGCTGGTGTATTCCCACGGTCCCTTCGCCTGGGGGACCGATCCCGGGAACGCCGTGCACAACGCCGTCGTCATGGAGGAGGCCGCTTTCACGGACTGGCACGCGATGATGCTCGCCCCCGGGCTCGCTCCCATGCAGCAAACGCTGCTCGACCGGCACTATCTCCGCAAGCACGGAGAGAACGCCTATTACGGGCAGGCGTGAGCCGCCTCATCGGACGCCGGAGAAGAGAACGGGAACGGATCTCCGGCGTCCTCTTGACAAATCCGCCTCGGCGCGCTATGATTATAGTGCCGGAGCACAGCGATCCCGCGCCGCGGTCCCCGTCCCTCTCCGGCGGCACCCGCATGCGATATCCCGCGCTCTCTTCCCGCCCGCGCAGGACCTATTTTCAGAAAGGATATGGCGCGGCTTCGTCCGCGTCATAAAAGGGGCAAGCCATGAACGGAAAGATCAGGTTCGGCATTTTCGGCTGCGGCCGCGGACTTTTCGCCGCGAATTACATCAGGGACTATTTCCCAAACGAGGCGGTCGTGACCGCCTTGTGCGACCGCCGGAAGGATCGGCTGGACTACGTGAAGAAGTCCTGCCCGGACGCGCTCACGTTCGACAATTTCGACGAGTTCATCGAAAGCGGGATGGACGCCGTCGTCCTCTGCAACTATTTCCACGAGCACGAACGCTACGCCGTGCGCGCGCTCGAAAAGGGGATCGCGGTCCTGAGCGAGACGACCGCCGCCGTCACGCACCGGGAGTGCGTGGAGCTGGTCGAAACGGTAGAGCGGACGGGCGTGAAATACTCTCTGGCGGAAAACTATCCGTTCTCCGCCGCCAAACTCGAGATGAAGCGGGTATACGAGACCGGCAAACTCGGGAAGGTCATGTACGCGGAGGGCGAATACTGCCATCCGTCCAGCATCGAGGAAATCCGTTCCCTCGACCCCGAAGAGTTCCACTGGCGGAAATACAACCCGATGACGTATTATATCACGCATTCTCTCGCGCCGCTCATGTACATGACCGGCGCGCTCCCGAAGGCGGTCACGGCGCGGACCTGCTACGACGAGGGCAGAGCGGAGAGGATCGGCCGCAAGTACAGCGACGTGGCGGCGATCATGCTGATCTCCATGGACAACGACTCCGTGTTCCGCGTGCCGGCGTGCGCCATGTTCGCGCCCGGCGGAAACTGGTACCGTCTCTCCTGCACCGAGGGGGGCATCGAAACGGTCCGCGGGGACGAAAGCATGGTCCGGCTCTCCTTCGTTTCGTGGAACATTCCCGAAGGCGAGGAGAAGGAACGCTTCTACCGTCCCGACTGGCAGGCATATCAGGATATCGCCGCAAAGGCGGGACACGGCGGCGGAGATTTCTGGGTGCTGCGCAACTTCATCGATTACCTGAAGGGGGAACGGGAAGCGGATTTCGACGTCTACCGCGCGACCGCCATGTCCGCGACCGCCATTCAGGCGTGGAGAAGCGTCCTCAACGGGAACGCGAGCTATCCCGTGCCGGACTATCGGAACAAGACGGACAGGATGGCGTACGCGAACGACAATCTCACCCCGTTCGTCGACGACGAGGGCAAAGGCGCCACGCTCCCGCAGGACAGCCGCATGAGATAACGCGGGAACGCGCCGCATGTGAAAGTATGAAAGCACCGTAAAGATCGCCTTTGATCTCATTCCCAAAGGATCCCCGCGCATCCGCGCGGGGACTTTTGTCGGATGCGCCGTCCTTTGCGTGCGGTCCCCCATTGACAGGATCGCCGTTTTGTGGTACACTGGAATCGGACGGATCGGACGGAGCGCCGATCCCGATCGGTCGATATGGGATCAAACGGAGGAAGATCGTCATGAAAAAACGTCTGTGCGCGGTCGTATGTCTGCTTTTGCTCGGCGCGGCCCTGCTTTCCGCCTGCTCGCCGAAGAAGGAATTCGTCGTGGAGAACGTGTTCTGCATCACGGACCGGAAGCTGAACGGCGACGTGGTATACATCGGCGATACGCGGCTCTATGGAAAGATCGGCGGCAAAGAATACACCGTCGCGGTCAAGGTGGCGTTCGCGGAGTACGTGGTCGTGGACTATCACGGGGAATACGCAAAGGATGATCCGCACGACACGCAGCTGAGCAGTCTGTGGCTCAGAGTACGCGACGCGGACGGCGTCGAGAGAGAGCTCACCCTGCGGCCGGGAGACCGCTTCTCCGTAAAATCCGCCGATATCGTGCCGGTAATTGTTCTGAGCGGCGACTGACGGATGCCGGCAGCGAACGGTTTTCCCCTTAGTATTTTATTATTCTTCCCCGATGGAGGATCATATGGAACTTGTAAACGGCATCTATCCGACCATGCTGGTCACGTACAACAAAGACGGGACGCTCGACCTCGGGGCGCAGGGCGCGCTCCTTGACTGGTATCTGGAAAACGGGATCCACGGTCTGTTCGCCCTCTGCCACTCCACGGAAAGCCACTGGCTGACCTGGAAGGAGCGGATCGAGCTGGCGATTTTCGTGCGCGACAAAATACACGGGCGGATCCCCGTCGTATACTCCGGGATCACGGCGGAGGATATCGGCGAACAGCTCAGTCAGGCGAAGGAAATCCAGGCGCTCGGCGCGGACGCCGTCGTCTTTCTGCGCAACCGGCTGGGGGCTGACTCCGATTCCTTCAGGCGGAACCTTGACAAAATCTGCGCGGCGCTGCCGGACGGGACGCCGCTCGGCATGTACGAATGCCCGTATCCCTACAAGCAGCACCTGACGGACGAGGAATTCACCGCGGTCGTGAACACCGGGCGGTTCCGCTTTCTGAAGGACACGGTATGCGACAGGGCGGTGATGAGAAGAAGAAAAGAGATCCGCGACCGGACGGACCCGTCCTTCCATCTCTACAACGCGAACTGCGCCACGCTGCTCGAATCGCTGCGCTTCGGCTACAACGGTTTTTCCGGGATCATGGCGAATTTCCACCCGGATCTGTACGTGTGGATGTACGAGCACAGCGACGACCCGCGCGCTGACGTGATCGACAAGTATCTCGGCATGACGTCCGTGATCGAGATGCGCTGCTACCCGATCTGCGCGAAGCGGTATCTGAAAAAGTACGAGCATATCGACATGACGGACGTGTGCCGTTCCGTGAAGGACGAGACGGTGGACGCCTTGTGGAGCGAGCTGGAGGATCTGTATCAGCTCACACAAATCGCGCGCGCCCTCGTGCGGTGATTTTTGCCGGATCCGCAAAATAACCCTTGACACCCCCTTACCCGCCGTGTTATAATGACATTGGCGGACGGGGGACGGCACCCATGACAAAAAACAGCATCCGCATCACATCGGAGCACAAGGGGGCGACACCCATCGAAAAAAACGTGATTGTGGTCGATGCATCGGGAAACGAATACGAAGCGACCTATCCGAAACGGGCCAAAGGCCTGGTGAAAAAAGGCAGGGCACGCTTTGTAGACGAGCATACCATCTGCCTTGCGTGCCCTCCCGCATATAACGAGGAGGACAATATGTCTGAAAAGAATACAACGATCGAAGAGATCAAAGCGGAAGCCAAAGAAGCCGCCGGAAAGGCGAAGGAGTTCACGAAAGCGTTCGAGCGGGAGATGCAGGCCGGAGAGGCCGCGGGTCCCGGCAAAGAGGACGTCGTGACGGAAAAGATGCTCATCGAGCTGCTTAATAAAATGGCGTCCCTTGCCGAAGAGACGAGTAAGATCGCCTATCTCAGGCCCGGGATCGAGCTGGTCGATGCTGATTTGGACTCCGACGCCGCCGTAGCGTACTATGAAGCGTGCAAGGAGACCGCCAACACCGTTTTGGCAGCGATCTCTCAAATCTCCGAGACGATCAGCGCCATGGATCAGACGGTTCGCTATCTGATCGACTGCCTGAAAAAAAAGAACGGCTGACGCGCAAAACACAGCAAAAGGAAAACCGGCATCCCGCCGGTTTTCTTTTTTTCTGTATGAGCCGCCGCCCGCGGTGCGCCCGTCAGCCGACCGCTACTCTCGCAAACATGATATTCTTCCGTTTCCAGGTATACGAGACCGAAAAGCCGCCGTCGTCCGCTATGACCGTCGGATAGGAGAACTCGCCGGGCTCGTCCTCCAGCGTGAGCGTGTCGCCGAAGGTCTTCCCGCCGTCCGTCGAGAATCCCATGACGAGCGGCGTGCGCGCCCCCCACGGGGAGGCGTTCGGGTTATAGCAGAGCGCCAGGACGCCGTCCTTGTACGCGGCGCAGATCCCGCTGTTGTTGTTCGGGATATCGGTCCTGTACGCCGGAGACCAGTTCAGCCCGTCGGCGCTGTCCGCGCGGTACACGGCGCTCCACGTGGAGCGCGTGAACATGTGCACGCCGTCCGCGTCCGCCCAAAGCGTCGGCTGGATGATGCCGTTCAGCTTCGCCGTGCGGTAGGATTCGGCGAGCACGTCGTCGTACTTGTATTCGATCGGTTTCGACGGGAGCCACGTCTTCCCGCCGTCGAAGCTGACGTCGTTCTCGACCGTCCACGCGGTGTCGGTCTGGACCGAGCGCGGAGCGATCATAAGGCCGTTCCAGCGGAGGATCGGGTTCTTCACCGGTCCCCGCCCGCCCGAGAAATCGCCCGGGATGAGCTCGGCGGGCTCGCTCCACACAGCCCCGTCCGCGGAACGGGACACGCAGGTCTTCCAGATCCTCGTGGTCCGTCCGAATTTGAAATACAGAGAATACCCAGCCCCGTCCCGGTCGAGCACCGGATTCCAGTGCGGCTCGTCGCCTGCGCGGACCCGGACCGGCGGCGCAAAGTGCACGCCGTCGTCGGACGCGGCAAGCCAGATCGAGACGTCGGCATGCCCTTCCCCCGTACCTCCGAACGCGGCGCAGAGGTATCCGCCGTCCGCCTTTCGGCAGACCGTCGAGGCGTGGCAGGAATCAAAATGGCGCCCCTCTTCAAAAACAAACGATTTGGACAGTATTTCCGCTTTCATATCCGGTCTCCTTCTCCGCTGTTTTTTCCATTGTAGCATACGCGCGGCGGATATGTCAAGGCGGCGGGACGATAATCCGGCGCGATCCGGACGGATGACGCTGATTTTTCTCTTGCGGCAGCGGCGGATGTGTGTTATAATAAAACAAAAACGGAAAGGACGAGAGGTCATGCAATCGCTCAAAAAGATCGACATCCACGCCCATATCGTGGCGTTCCCCCAGTGGGTACCGCTCAATCTCTACGGCAGCCGTATGCTTTCCCCGGAAGAACTGATCAGAAAGTACGATCAGCTGGATATCGAAAGAGGGGTGCTTCTGCCCATCGTCTCCCCGGAGGGACAGACGGTCCCGCTGAGCGTCGAAGGCTGCATCTACGCCGCGCAGAAATACCCGGATCGGTTCTCCTGGTTCTGCAACGTGGATCCCCGCGCGCTGAACAATGCCGCCGCGCCCTCCGATTTCTCCTTTTTGCTCGCGCATTACAAAAAGCTGGGCGCCCGGGGCGTGGGCGAGATGACCTCCAATATCTTCACGGACGATCCGCGGATGGACAGTTTCTTCTCTTACTGCGAGGAGGCGGGGCTCCCCGTGCTGTTCCATATCTCCACCGGGATCGGCAACTGGTACGGCATGGTGGACGAGCTCGGTCTGCCCCGGCTCGAGAAAATGCTGAAAAAGCACCCGAAGCTCCAATTCATCGGTCACTCCCAGCCGTTCTGGAGCGAAATGTCCGCCGACAACACGGATGAGATCCGCAACGACTACCCGAAGGGAAAGGTCACGCCCGGACGGCTCTGGACGCTGATGCGGGAATACGAGAACCTTTCCTGCGATCTCTCGGCGGGCAGCGGCGCGAACGCCCTGATGCGGGATCCGGAGAACGCCGCGGCGTTCCTTGTGGAATTCCAGGATCGGATCTACTACGGCTGCGATATCTGCGCCGACACCAACAAGCATCCGTTCATCTTCCGGGAATTCATCGACGGGCTGTGCGAAAGCGGCGCCATCCCGAAAACGGTGTACCGGAAGGTCTGCCGGGACAACGCGGCGAAGCTGCTCGGCGTCTGAATCCGCTCCCCCATCCCGCCCGCGGTCGGCGAGACCGCGTAAAAAATCGGCACAGGAGGCTTCCGTCATGGAAAAACTCGCGCTTCTGGGCGGCGCGCCCGTGATCCCCGAACAGCCCGAGGAGCTGTTCAAATGGCCCGTCATGGGGCAGGAAGACTACGACGCCGCCATGGACGTCGTGCGGAACAACAAATTCTCCGGGACGGATATCACGGAGAAATTCCAGGAAGAGTTCGCGGCGTGGCAGGGGCGGAAATACGCCGTCGCCTACTGCAACGGCACGATGGCGCTGACCTCCGCCATGTTCGCCGTCGGACTCGGTCATGGGGATGAGATCATCTGTCCGACCAAGACCTACTGGGGCAGCGTGTCCCAGGCGATCAATTTCGGCGCGTCCGCCGTTTTCTGCAACATCAACGACATGCTCAGCATCGACCCCGGCGATATCGAACGGTGCATCACGCCGCGCACGAAGGTCCTCGTGGTCGTGCACTACTACGGCTATCCGTGCGACATGGACGCGATCATGCCGATCGCAAAAAAGTACGGTCTGAAGGTGATCGAGGACGTGTCCCACGCGCAGGGCGGACTGTACAAGGGAAAGAAGGTCGGGAACTTCGGCGACGTCGCCGCCATGTCGCTCATGAGCGGCAAGTCCTTCGCCGCCGGGGAGCTGGGCATCCTTGTGACCGACGACAGAGAGATCTACGAGCGAGCCATGGCGTTCGGCCACTACGAGCGGAACAACGCGCGGTACATCAAGGAAACGGAAAACCTGAAGCCCTATTTCCACATCGCGCTGGGCGGCGCCAAGGGACGCGCCAATCAGCTCTGCTCCGCGCTGGCAAGAGTGCAGCTCAAGTATTACGATCAGCGCTGTAAAGAGATCCGCCGGGCGATGAACGCCTTCTGGGACCGGCTGGAAGGATTGCCGGGGATCTATCCGATCCGCGTCGACGAGGCGACCGGCTCCAACATGGCGGGCTGGTACGGCGCACAGGGCGGCTACAAGAAGGAAGAGCTGGGCGGGCTGTCCGTCGTCAAATTCTGCGAGGCCGTCCGCGCGGAGGGATACACGGGCTGCTGGAGCGGCGGGAATTTCTGCCTGCACACGCATCCGTTCTTCAAAACGTTCGATCTGCGCGGCGAGGGCAAGCCCTCGCGCATCGTGTTCAACGACCGCGACGTGAGAGCAGAGGACGATCTCTGCAAACGCTCCGAGACCGTCGAGTGCTTCAACGTGCCGTGGTTCAAGCACTTCGATGCCGAATGGATCGAAAAATACGCCGCCGTTTTCCGCAAGGTCATCGAAAACCACGAACAGCTGCTGGACGACGATCAGAGGCAGGGACAGGGCGGCCGCTGGTACGGCACCGAAAACGCATAGCCCGCGCAGCGGGAAGCGGAAGAAGACTTCCGAGGCCGAAGTTCTCCTCCCGTTTCCCGCGCGTTTTTATCCTCCCGCTCAAGGAAAGCGGGACCGACAAAGGAAAGGACGGTGATCCCGATGAAAAAAGCGATCATTGTGACGGATCTGGAAGGGATCAGCATGGTGGATTCGGCGGACATGATGTCCGACGACGGATACGTCTTCGCCTGCCGGCGGCTGGAGGCGGATCTGAACGCAGCGGTCGCAGGCTGCTTCGACGCCGGCGCGGACGCCGTATGGTATATCGACGGTCACGGCGGCGGAGGGAATCTCGATCCCGCAAACGTCGATCCCCGGGCGTTCCGGATCCCGGATTTCAACGATCCCGCCATTTTCGACGGCTGCACCGCCTATCTGGAGGTGGGACTGCACGCCAAAGCCGGAACGCTGAACGCGTTCCTCGATCACACGCAGAGCTCCGCCACCGTGCACGATTACTGCATCAACGGCACGGCGTACGGCGAGTTCGCGCAGGGCGCCGCTTACTGCGGGGCGTACGGCGTCCCCTTCGTCATGGTCAGCGGGGACCGCGCCGCCTGCGCGGAAGCCGCCGCTCTCGTGCCGGGGATCGCCTGCGCGGTCGTAAAAGAGGCGCGCGGACGGAACAAAGCCGTCTGCATCGAAGCGGCGGAAGCGGAAAAGAAGATCCGCGAGGCGGCGCGCGACGGGTTCGGGAGAGCGCCGACGATCCAGCCCTGGACCGTCTCGTGCCCCGCGGAGATCCGCTTCCATTTCCACCACACCTGGTACTGCGACGATATGTGCGCGGCTCTGCCCCACTGGACCCGCCTCGACGGCAGGACGATGGCGAAAACGATCGACCGGGTCGTGACGTACCGCGACCTGAATCTCGGCTGAAATACCCGCCGCACGGCGGATCGGAGGAAAGATATGAAAAAAATAGCGCTGATCGGCGTGGAGAATTCCCACGCGCCCGCGTTTGCCGGACTCATGAAGAAAAAACCGGAGAAGTACGGCGACATCGAGATCGTCGGCGTATACAGCTACGACGGCGCCGCCGCCCGGAAAATGGTGGAGGACGGTCTCGCGCCCATGGCAGCCGACACGCCCTCGTACTTTCTCGGCAAAGCGGACGGGATCATCAATACCGCCCGCCACGGGGACAGCCATTACGAATTCTCGATGCCCTACATCAAGGCGGGTATCCCGACGTTCATCGACAAGCCCTTCTGCATCTCGCCGCGCAGCGCCGCGGAAATGATCGGAGAAGCCCGGAAAGCCGGCGCGCCGCTCTGCGGCGGCTCCTGCCTCAGATTCGCGCCCGAGCTGGCGGCGCTGAAGGAGGAGATCGCCTCCGGTTCCCTCGGGAGCGTCGTCTCGGCGGCCTTGTCCGCCCCGGTAAAAATGGACAGCCCCTTCGGCAATTTCTTCTTCTACGCCGGGCACCTGGCGCAGATGCTGCTCACGATGTTCGGACTGCCCCACTCCGTGTACGCGGCGGCGCACGAGAAGTCCGTCACCGCGCTGTGCCGCTACGGTGACTTTGAAGCGGTGCTCCACTATACTCCCAACTACGTCTACAGCGTGACCCTGTACGCGGAAAAAGCGAACCGGTACGTCACCTGCGACAGCGTCGGCGATCTGTATGAGGCGGAGCTGGACGAGTACTGCCGCATGCTCCGCACCGGAAAAATGGAAGAGTCCTACGAGGACCTTGCCGCCCCCGTCGCTCTGCTTGACGCGATCTGCCGTTCTTACAGCACCGGCACGGAACAGCCGGTGTCGCCCATCGCCTGAGGGCCGTCCGATCACGGCGGGGACCGCACGTGTCCCTGCGTCACCGAAAGGAGAACGCGATCATGCTCACCGTTACCGCAGGGCTCGTCCCTTTCTGGGACGATTCTCTCATCGACCGCGGCAGAACGGACGCGGTCCTGTCCGTCAACCGTCCGACGAAGGCGGACGTCGTCATGACGTTCGACCGTCCGTGGGACGGCAACGCGGACAATTTCTTCTCCATCGTCCGGGACGACGGCTTTTACCGCATGTATTACGAGGCGTGGTCCTTCTTCGACCCGACGTATACGGAAGGGATCAGCGTCTGCTACGCCGAGAGCCGGGACGGGCTCCGTTGGGAGCGGCCGAGTCTCGGACTGTGCGCGTTCCGCGGCAGCACGGACAACAACATCATCATGAGGGGCATCCAGGACAACATCGTCGTCATGAAGGACGAGAACCCCGCCTGCCCGCCCCAGCACCGGTACAAGGCGATCATGTCCGAGTACGACGCGAGCGGTTTTCGGGGGTACGATCCCGCAAAGCAGAGCCACCGCTCCCTCGTGTGCCGCGTATCCTCGGACGGGATCCGTTTTACGGACTACTGCGTGATCTCGCAGGGGTACGGCTACGATTCGCAGAACACCGTCCACTGGGATCCGCACCGGAAGAAATACTACTGCTATTTCCGTGACGTGCATAAGAAGATCGGCGCGCTCGACCCCGCGCTGAACGAAGAGGACGTCCGCGGGATCATGGTCACCGAGTCGGAGGATTTCCTCCACTGGAGCGAGCCGGTCCGGCTGCGCTTCAACCGTGACGAGGACTATCCGCTCTACACGAACTGCGTCACGGCGTATCCGTACGATACGCGGTATTACGTCGGATTTCCCACGCGGTACGTCGAACGGAAGGAATGGACGAAGAATTACGACCGCCTCTGCGGGGCGGACCGGCGGCGTCACCGGATGGAGAAGGACGCGCGCTTCGGGCTCACTGTGACCGACTGCATCTTCATGAGCTCGCGCGATCACGTGAACTGGTACCGCTTTGACGAGGCGTGCCTGACGCCGGGGCCGGAATACGCGGGGAACTGGGTGTACGGCGACTGCTATCCGGCGGTCGGCGGACTGCTCGAAACGCCGGGGCGATTCGCGGGCGACCCGCCGGAGCTGTCCATGTACGCAAAAAGCCACCACCGGATGCCGGAGAAGGGAGAACTGCGGCGCTACGTCTGGCGGCGGGACGGATTCGCCTCGGTCAAGGCGACGTACGAGCCGCAGACACTGCGCACGAAGCCGTTCGTTCTCGACGCGGAAACGCTGAAGCTCAATTTCCGCACCTCCGCGCGCGGGGGGATGGTTTTACGTATTTTAGACGGGGACGGAAGCCCGATCCCCGGATACGAAACGTGCGAGCTCTTCGGCGACGCCGAGGAGCGGATCGTCGATTTCGACGCGCCGCTCTCCGCGCTGCGCGGGCGCGCCGTATGCTTTGATTTCACCATGCGGGACGCGGAGATCTTCGCGATGCGGTTCGAGTGATCCCCGCGCGCGCGCCGTACCGACACTTCCGATCACGGTCATAAACAAACATGAAAGAAGGAGAGTTTTGAATATGAACGCAGACCTGTACGGAGATTCCGTGCGGGGCGAGAAGGTCTCCGTCTACGAGAACCGCTACACGCCGCGGCATGATCTGATCTACTACGAATCCTCCGTAACACCGGGGCTCAAGCTGGCGATGCGGGTGGACAAGCCGAGAACGAAAGGCTATATCCTCGCCTCCACCCACGGCTGGCACATGACGATCCCGTCCCTTGACGAGGACGTGCCGCCGACGGAAGAGCCGTATCTGCGCATCCACGTCGATATGCGCGGGCGCGCGTACTCGACGGGCAAGCCGGACTGCAACGGCTATGAACTCATCGACGTATACGACGCGGTCCGCTATGCGCAGAAGCACTACGCCGACTACCTCCTCGATCCGGACGTCGTCTACTACGAAGGCGGCAGCGGCGGCGGCGGGAACGGCTTCGCGCTGGCGGTGAAATTTCCCGATCTCTTCTCGGCGGTGACGGCGCTGTGCGGCATCTCCGATTACGGGGAATGGTATGAAAACGATTCCGTGGGGGAGTTCCGCGACGAGATGGAGCCGTGGATCGGCTGCACGCCGGAGGAAAACCGGACGGCGTACGATTCCCGCTCCGGCGCCAAGGGCGCCCGGAACCTGATCGCTCCGCTGTTCACGGCGCACGGCGAGACGGACGTACGGGTGTCGGCCTGGCAGGCGCGCAACTTCGTCTCCTGCGCGAAGGCGGCGGGCAAAGGCGATCTCGTCTCCTACTGGGAGCTTCCCGGCGTCGGGACGAGAAGCCACTGGGGAAACGCAACGGAAGAACAGCTCGCCGAGATCGACCGGCGCAGTGAAGCGAACCGCGCCTCCTGCCGCAGACCGCTGACGGTCCCGGAACGCGGAAAACTGACGATCCTCGGCTATCTCTATACCAAACGCTTCATCGTCCGGCTCGACAGCGTCGACGACGTAGGCGAGATCGAGTACGACTGCGCCGCGGGAACGTACGTCGTGACGGGAGCGAAGCGATATACGCTGAAAGTGCTGTGAGCGGCGCGGCCGCCGCGCACGGCGGGAAAAGCAGCGATACCGGGATCCTTCATCGGATCCCGGTATCGCTCTCTTTCCGGGCAGCCGTCCCCCGGCACGGCCGGCAGTATGCGCCCTCCTTCCCGGCTCATCGGCACCGGCCGCGATATTTCGCCTCGTATTTTCGTGTTTTTTGCGTTTTGTATTGAGAAATCCCCGATTTCATGGTATACTACTACCGTAATGACGAAACAGGACAGGAGGACACGCATATGAAAACGGGACCGATCGTCGTGACGAGCCAAGGGATCGGGATAAAGGAAGCGCTCGCGCTCACCGAAAAGCTCGGGAGCGACGCGGGGCTGGACAAAAAGTCGGTTTTACACCTTCGCCTTCTCGCCGAGGAACTGTTCGGGATGCTCCGCGGGATCGCCGGAGAGGTGGAGGCAAACTACTGGGCAGAGACCGAGGGAGGAAGTTTCGAGCTCCATATGAAGTCGGAGGTAAAGATGACCGACGACATGCACGCGCAGTTCCTCGCCGCCTCCTCGAGCGGGAAGAACGCCGCCGCCGTGAGCTTTATGGGGAAGATCCGCGTGATGATCGCGGACATGCTGCTCTCTTCGAAAGAAACGCTCCCCTACGCGATGGCGCTCGCCGGTTCCGCCGGCGCGGGGGGCAGCATCAGCGGCGAGGCGGCGTCCGTGTGGTCGATGGCGATGTATCGGAATATGGTGCAGCAGCACCTCGGAGAAAGCCCCGAAGCGTCCGCGGCGTGGGATGAACTTGAAAAATCCATCGTCGCCAACATCGCCGACGACGTCAAGGTCAGCATCCTCGGCGCGAACGTCGAGATCGCCGTATACAAAACGTTTTGATCCAAAATAATACAGAAAAGAGGACAACACCATGACGATCGCCAAAACGCAGAACGGGACCGCTCTCACCCTCGCCCTCGAGGGAAGGCTGGACACGATCACCGCGCCGGAACTGGAAGCGGAGATCAAGGCGTCGCTTGACGGCGTGACGTCCCTCACGCTCGATCTGGAAAAGCTCGAGTACATATCCTCCGCCGGTCTGCGCGTGCTGCTCTCCGCGCAGAAGGTCATGAACAAGCAGGGCGACATGAAGGTGACGAACGTGAACGAAACGATCCGGGAGATCTTCGAGGTCACCGGCTTTTCGGACATTTTGTCGATCCTTCCGTAAAACGCGGGATCGCCCGGATCGCGCAAACGATCGGGCGCGCCGCGCAGCCGATGAGGAGATCGGATGCGGCTCATGCACCGGCTCAGGCGCGGTGCGGCAATAAAAGCTCCGGCGCGGGGAAACGCGCCGGAGCTTTTTTTGCCGTTTTTGCAGATCGCCGTTTACGCTTCGGTAAAGAGCGGCGTGGAGTAATACCGGTCGCCGCTGTCGGGCAGCAGCGCCACGATGATCTTGCCCTTGTTCTCCGGCCGCTTCGCCAGCCCGATCGCCGCATGGAGCGCCGCGCCGGACGAAATGCCGACGGAGATGCCCTCTTTCTTTGCGAGCAGTTTCGCGGCGGCGAAGGCGTCCTCGTTGGCGACCTTGACGACCTCGTCGTAGACCTTCGTGTTCAGCACGTCGGGGACGAAGCCCGCGCCGATCCCCTGGATCTTGTGCGGACCGGACTTCCCCTCCGAAAGGACGGGGGAACTCTCCGGCTCGACGGCGACGACCTGGACGGAAGACTTCTGCTCCTTCAGGTATTCGCCCGTGCCCGTGATCGTGCCGCCCGTGCCGACGCCGGCGACGAAGATATCCACCGTACCGTCCGTATCGTGCCAGATCTCCGGACCGGTCGTCGCGCGATGGACCGCCGGATTCGCCGGATTGACGAACTGACCGGGGATAAAGCTGTTCGGGATCTCCGCCGCGAGCTCTTCCGCCTTGGCGATGGCGCCCTTCATGCCCTTCGCGCCCTCCGTCAGAACGATCTCGGCGCCGTACGCTTTGAGGATGTTCCGCCGTTCCACGCTCATCGTCTCGGGCATCGTCAGAATGATGCGGTAGCCCTTCGCCGCGGCGATGGCGGCAAGACCGATGCCGGTGTTTCCGGAGGTCGGCTCGATGATGACGGAATCCGCCTTGAGTATCCCCTTCTCCTCCGCGTCCTCGATCATCGCCTTGGCAATGCGGTCCTTGACGCTCCCCGCCGGATTGAAGTATTCGAGCTTGACGATGAGTTTCGCCTCCAGCCCGAGCAGTTTTTCCAGGTTGACGGTCTCCACGAGCGGCGTGTTGCCGATCAGTCCGAGCGTTCCCTTGTAAACGTTTGCCATGTCTCTATTCTCCTGTTCTATGATTTGTGATGGGATGGGGCTCACCGCAGCGCGGCGAAGCCGGCTTCGAGATCCGCGATGATGTCGTCGATATGTTCCGTGCCGATCGAGAGGCGGATCGTGCTCTGACGGATGTTCTGGCTCTCAAGCTCCTCGGGCGAGAGCTGGGAATGCGTCGTGGACGCCGGATGGATGACGAGCGACTTGACGTCCGCCACGTTGGCGAGCAGCGAGAAGATCGTCAGATGGTCGATGAACTTCCACGCTTCGTCCCGTCCGCCCTTGATATCGAAGGTGAAGATCGACGCGCCGCCGTTCGGAAAATACTTTTCGTACAGCGCGTGCTGCGGGTGATCGGGGAGCGACGGGTGATTGACCCGTTCCACGAGCGGATGGCTCGCGAGATACGCGACGACCTTCTTCGTGTTCTCCGCGTGCCGTTCCAGCCGCAGCGACAGCGTCTCGATGCCCTGGAGGAGGAGGAACGCGTTGAACGGCGAGATCGCGGCGCCGGTATCGCGGAGGAGGATCGCGCGGACGTAGGTGACGTACGCCGCCGGACCGACGGCGTCGGCGAAGGAGATCCCGTGATAGCTCGGATTCGGCTTCGCGATCGGCGCGTACCGGTCCGCGTGCGCTTTCCAGTCGAATTTGCCGCTGTCCACGATGATGCCGCCGAGCGTCGTGCCGTGGCCGCCGAGGAATTTCGTCGCGGAATGGACGACGACGTCGGCGCCGTGCTCGATCGGGCGGATGAGATACGGCGTGCCGAAGGTGTTGTCGATCACGACGGGGATGCCCCGCGCGTGGGCGATCTCTGCGATCGCGTCGACGTCCGGGATGTCGCTGTTCGGGTTGCCGAGCGTCTCGATGAAGATCGCCTTCGTGTTCGGACGGATCGCCGCTTTCACTTCCCCGAGATCGTGGATATCGACGAAGGACGTCTCGACGCCGTACTGCGGGAGCGTGTGCGCGAGGAGATTGTAGCTGCCGCCGTAGATCGTCTTCTGCGCGACGACGTGGTCGCCCTTCTGCGCCAGCGCCTCGATCGCGTAGGTGATCGCCGCCGCGCCGGACGCGAGCGCGAGCGCCGCGACGCCGCCCTCGAGCGCCGCGACCCGTTTTTCGAGCACGTCCTGCGTCGAGTTGGTCAGTCTGCCGTAGATGTTGCCCGGATCGGCGAGGCCGAAGCGCGCCGCCGCGTGGGCGCTGTCGTGGAATACGTAGGACGTCGTCTGATAGATCGGCACCGCTCTCGCGTCGGTCGCCGGGTCGGGCTGCTCCTGCCCTACGTGGAGCTGGAGCGTTTCAAATCTGTAGCTGCTCATTTCGTACCTCTTTCTATTTTCTGTCTGCGGATCGGAGCTTTGCTGCGCCTTTTTTGTTTTCTGCGACTATTATACACCGCTTTTCCCCGTTTGTCCAATACCGCGATCCGATACGCAGCTATAGCCTGAGGCTATAGCCCGGCGAGGTACTTCTTGATTTCTTCTATATACAGCGTCGCCATCTTGCTGAGGATCATGTTCTTTTTCGTGATATAGCCGATCTCCATCCGGCTTCCGATCACGCCCTCGTCCGCCTCGAACGGCACGGCGATGAAGTCGTCGCCGTTCAGCTCCTCGCAGATGATGCCGGAGCAGAGCGTATACCCGTTCAGCCCGACCATCAGATTGAGCATCGTCGCGCGGTCGTTCGCCTTGATCGTCCGCGGGTACTCGGCGGTGCTGAGCAGCTCCTCCGCGTAGTAGAAGGAACCGGCGTCCTGCTCAAAGGAAAGGCAGGGATACGGCGCAAGATCCGCGAACCGGATCGACTTCTCTTTCGCGAGCGGATGCCCCTTCCAGAGATAGACGAACGCGTCGCATTCGATCAGCGGGGAAAACGCCAGCTCGCTTGCGCGGAGGATCTTGTCGATCGCGCTGCGGTTGAAGTCGCTTTCGTACAGGATGCCGATCTCGCTCCTCCCCGACGCCACGTCGTCGATGACCTCCTTCGTCTTCGTCTCGCGGATCGCGAATTCGTATTCGTCCGTGCCGAAGTGCTTCACCATTTCGACGAAGCTCTTGACGGCGAACGAGTAATGCTGGGTCGATATCCCGAATTTCTTTTTCAGGACGCCGTTTCTGCCGTATTTTTCGCAGAGCATGTCGTACTGCCAGATCGTCTGCCGCGCGTACTGCATGAATTCCGCGCCGTCGTTCGTCAGCGTCGTCCCTTTCGCGTTGCGGTTGAAGATCGTGATCCCGATCTCCCCTTCGAGATCCCTGACCGCATGGGTGAGCGACGGCTGCGCGACGTACAAAAGCTCCGCCGCCTTGTTCAGCGAACCGGTCTCCGCGATCACGACCGCGTATTTCAGCTGCTGTATGGTCATACTGTCCTCCGTAACGCCGCCGGTCAATAGGGTGCCGACGCGCGGCGCGTCGGCGCCCGTCCGGACGCCTGCCCGCTTCTTATACCTATTGGATTTGTAGGTATTATATCATGCGCATCGCCCGATGTCAAGGACGGATAACGAAATTCAAAAAAACGGAGATACCGTCGTTTGCCTATTGACAAAGTAGGTTTTTTCGTGTATACTATACGCATAGTGATCCGGTAGGTTTTCAAACGTCCATAAGCAACAGGAGGTGAGCCGTATGATGATCTCCACGCGGGGACGGTACGCGCTGCGCACCCTGCTCGATATCGCCGAGCATCAGAAGGACGGATACGTTCCGCTGAAGGATTCGGCGGCGAGGCAGGATATCTCAAAGAAATATCTGGAACAGATCGTCACGATCCCCGGCATCTCCCTGATGCTCGAAGCAAAAGGCGGCAAGTACGGCGGCTACCGGCTCGCCAAAGCGCCGCAGGAATACACCGTCGGTGAGGTCCTCCGCGCGGCGGAGGGCTCACTGTGTCCGGTCGCGTGTCTTGAGGAACGGCACGCTCCCTGCGCGCGCAGCGAACGCTGCACCGTGCTGCCGATATGGAAGGGGCTCGACAGCGTCATAAACGAATATCTCGACGGCATCACGCTGAGGACCGTGCTCGATCAGATGGCGGAACGCGGCGGCACAAACGATCCAGTGCTCTGACGCGGCATCGGATCACTCGGAAGGGATACGAAAAATGAACAAAAGGACCATATACCTCGACAACGCCGCGACGACGAAAATGAGCCGGACGGCGATCGACGCGATGACGCCGTACTTCGATACGGTGTACGGCAATCCGTCCAGCCTCCACTCCGCGGGACAGGCGGCGGCGGAAGCGCTCGCCGACGCGCGGGAGCGCGTCGCCCGCTGCATCGGCGCGGCGCCGGGCGAGATCACCTTTACCTCCGGCGGCAGCGAAGCGGACAATCAGGCGATCCTCTCCGCCGCAAGAAACGGGGAGAAGAAAGGAAAGCGGCATATCGTCTCCACGGCGATCGAGCATCACGCCGTCCTGCACACGCTGCAGAAGCTGGAGAAAGAGGGCTTTTCCGTCACGCTCCTCGGCGTCGGGGAGAACGGCGTCGTGCGGCCGGAGCAGGTGAAGGAAGCGATCCGCGAGGACACGTGCCTCGTGACGGTGATGTACGCGAACAACGAGATCGGCACGATCCAGCCGATCGCGGAGATCGGCGCGGTCTGCCGCGCCGCCGGCGTGCCGTTCCACACCGACGCGGTACAGGCGGCGGGGCATCTTCCCGTCGACGCCGCCGCGCAGAACATCGACATGCTGTCCGTTTCGGCGCACAAATTCCACGGACCGAAGGGGATCGGTTTCCTCTATGCGAAAAAGGGCATCCGGCTCTGGAACGTCATCGAGGGCGGCGCCCAGGAGCGCGGCAAGCGGGCAGGCACAGAAAACATCCCCGCCGTCATGGGCATGGCGGCGGCGCTCGAGGAGGCGTGCGGCCGCCTTGAGGAAAACGCACGGAAGATGACCGCGCTGCGCGGGAAGCTGATCGCCGGTCTTTCGGCGATCCCCCATTCCGTCCTCAACGGGGACGCCGTGGATCGGCTGCCCGGCAACGTGAACTTCTGCTTTGAGGGGATCGAGGGCGAATCGCTGCTCCTTCTCCTCGACGACCGGGGCATCTGCGCCTCCTCCGGCTCCGCCTGCACCTCCGGCTCGCTCGATCCGAGCCACGTCCTGCTCGCCATCGGCAGGCCGCACGAGATCGCGCACGGTTCGCTGCGCCTCTCCCTCTCCGAGGAGAACACGGAGGAGGAGATCGACTGCACGATCCGCGCGGTCGCAGAGGTCGTGGAGTATCTGCGCGGCATGTCGCCCGTTTGGCGCGATCTGGTCAGCGGGAAAAAAGAATTTATTACCAAGTGAGGGAAACGCCATGGCACTGTACAGCGAAAAGGTGATGGATCATTTCAAAAATCCCCGGAACGTCGGCGTGATCGAGGACGCGGACGGCGTCGGCGAGGTCGGCAACGCCAAGTGCGGCGACATCATGAAGATCTATCTGAAGATCGAGAACGACATCATCGCCGACGTCAAATTCGAGACGTTCGGCTGCGGCTCCGCCATCGCGTCCAGCTCGATGGCGACCGAGCTCATCAAGGGAAAGCCCGTGTCGGAGGCGATGGCGCTGACGAACAAGGCCGTCGCCGAGGCGCTCGACGGGCTTCCGGCATACAAGATGCATTGCTCCGTCCTGGCGGAAGAGGCGATCAAGAAAGCGCTTCAGGATTACTACGAGAAGAACGGCATCGAGTACGATCATTCCCTGTTCCCCGACTGCGAACACTGCGCGCACTGCGGCGACGCCTGACGGACGCCGCAGAAAAACGACCGCCCGACCGGACTCCGCGTCCGACCGGGCGTTTTTCGTTTGCTCTGTCTTATTCTTCCGGCTCGAGCAGCACGTCGATCACCTTATAGTACGTGTCTGCGATCGGATCCAGGCGTTCCGTGATGTAGGAGACCGCCGTACCGGGATACTGGATCACGTTCCGCATCCGGTCCACCCATCCGGCGGTGCCCGCGTACAGGTAGTTGAAGTCCATCATACTGGTGGAGAGGATCAAGCGGAGCATTTCCGCCGACTCCGCGTCGCGCGTGCTGCGCAGCTCGATCACGGATTCGCAGTAGATCGGCGTGACGTCGCGCCAGCTGAGCGCGCTCATCGCCTCGACGATCGCGCCGAGCATCGCGCGGTTCGCCACCGTCTTCGGGAATTCCATGATGGAGCAGCCGTACTGCGGGATCGTGTGATACTCTTTTTGCCCCTCATCATATTTCGGAACGGGCAGCACGCCGAAATCGTTCGTCATGTCGACGATCTTCTCGTTCATCAGCTGGTTTACGCGCAGCGTGGCGAAAAGCGCGTGACCTTCGCTGAAGCGGTCGATCGCCTTTCCGTAATACGAACCGGGATTCGTGTTGAACAGCTTCGTCAGCTTGTTGAGCAGGTCGATGGAGCGCTCGCTGAGCAGCGTATGCTCGACCTCGTAGTCCGCCGTGATCGTCAGCTGCGTCTGCTCACAGCCGTAAAGAAACGCGGTGATGAGCGAGCCGTCCCCGCTCAGCGCGACGAACCCGAAGAAATCTGCCTTGTTCTTCTCTCCGTTGCCGTCCGCGTCCTGGTACACGTTCTCCGCGAGCGTCATGAGATAGTCGAGCGTCCATTTGCCGTCGCGGACGGTCTGATACAGATCTTCCTCGAGGTTCCAGTCCTCCGCCTTCGCTTTATTGAAGGCGACCATCCACAGATTGCCGAGATACGGGAGCGACAGATCGCCGCCGAGGAGGAGAAGCTTGTTGTTGATCGTTGCCTCCTGGATGGCGTCGTCGTACCACGCCTGCGTCAGATCCATGTACGGGAGGCTGTACCAGTTGCCGAGCAGACCGGCGACCACGTCCTCGCGGGCGGTGCGCATGTTCTGAAAGACGAGCTCGTACGCGTCCTCGCCGCTGTGCACCAGCGTAACGAGCATTTCCGAAAGATCTTCCGCGGACGATACCGTGCGCGGCTCCGGGATCGTGATACGGAAGCGCTCCTCGATTGTGCGGTTGCGCTCGAAGACGGCGTCGTTCAGCTTCTCTCCGTGCTGGTCGTCCGTAAAGAAACGAGTATTCACGGTATGCTGGAGGACGCGGAAGGCGGCGCCGTTACAGTCGAGCTCCGGCACGGCGTCCGGATAGAGCGGCGCGGCCGGCTCCGTTTCCGACAAAAGCGTCTCGGATACTTCATCGAGCGCGGCGGTCGTATCGGCGGGCGCCTCGGGCTCGCCGCCGCAGGCGGCGAGCGGCAGAAGGAGCGCCGCCGCGAGCAGAAGGCATATCCATTTTCTTTGCATGAGATCCACCCCGCATAAATTAAATACTGTATGTTTCGTTTTACATTTTACACTATTCCCGCGTTCCTGTCAAGCGTCCGGCACCGATTCGGGCGGCGGCGGATAAAAAATAAGCAAAAAAAGTCCCGCTTTGCCGTGCGTTTTCCGTGCGCTTTGCTTCTTGCGCCAACGGGATCAATGTGATATAATAATAACAAAGCATGTGAAAACTGAAAATTTCAAACAAAACTTCACACAGGAGGCAAACTATGAATTTTGCGATGCTCCACCCGGCGGATCGGATCGTGATGATCATGAAACGCCTTTACAGCTATCAGATGACGACGACCTCCGGCGGCAACCTGTCGATCATGGACGACGAGGGCGTCATGTGGATCAGCCCCTCCGGGATCGACAAGGGAAACCTGACCGCCGCCGACATCATGCGCGTGATGCCGGACGGCACGATCGTCGGACCGCACAAGCCGTCCTCCGAGTACCCGTTCCACCTCGCCATCTACCGCGCGCGGCCGGATCTGCGCGCCGTGCTCCACGCGCACCCGCCGGCGCTCGTCGCGTTCAGTCTCATCCGCCGCATCCCCGACATCTTCCTGACGCCGAACTGCCGCGGGCTCTGCCCGCGCGTGTCGATGGCGAAATACGCCGTGCCGGGGAGCGAGGAACTCGGCGAGAACATTGCCGCGGAGTTCCGCCGGGGATGCAATATCGTGATGCTCGAAAATCACGGCGTCGTCATCGGCGCGGACGATCTGTTCTCCGCGTTCATGTCCTTTGAAACGCTCGACTACACGGCGCGGATCGAGATCCACGCGCAGGCGATCGCGGGCGGCAAGCCGCTGCACCGCCTGACGGATCAGGAATGGGAGCTCTACCGCTCCAAGAACCGCGATCTGACGATGGACCGCTTCATCCCCGCGATCCACGGGAGCGAGGAGCTCGCGGCGCGCAAGGAGATGTGCGCGCTCATCCACCGCGCGTACGACAACAACCTCTTCACGAGCGGACAGGGCGCCTTCTCACGCCGTCTCTCCGACGGCTCGCTCCTCATCACGCCGCACGACAAGGACCGCAGGTATCTGGAGCCGGAGGATCTCGTCCTCATCCGATCCGGCCTCGCGGAATCCGGCAAGAATCCGTCGCATTCCCTGCCGCTCCACCAGAAGATCTACGAGCACGCGCCGGAGATCGGCAGCGTGATCCTGGCGGAGCCGCCGTATATCATGGCGTTCGCCGTGACGGACGTCCCGTTCGACGCGCGCCTCATCCCGGAAAGCTATATCATGCTCAAGAACGTGCGGCGTTTCCCCTTCGGCGCCTCGTTCATGGAGCCGGATACGGTCGCGCGTGAGATGTCCGTTCGGGAGCCGGTCTGCATCGTTGAGAACGACTGCGTGATCGCCTGCGGCACGACGCTGCTCAACGCCTTCGACCGGCTGGAGGTACTCGAATACAGCGCGCGCGCCGTCGTGCACACGATCCAGCTCGGCTACGACATCGTGCCGATCTCCCCGGAGGAGATACGCGACATCGAGACGGCGTTCCATCTGTGAGCCGATCCCGAAAATACGGCGATCCCCGCAGAGCATCCGCTCTGCGGGGATCGCTTTTTCAGGTATGCCGTCAGATTCCGAGGAACGCGCCGTACTCCGTCAGCGTCTTCTGCAGCGCCCGGATCGGCACCGCGCGCACGGGGACGCGCTCCCGTGCCGCGATCGCCGCCGCGGCGCCGGCCGCCTCGCCGAGACAGCAGACGGTCGGCATGATCCGGTAGGACGCCTGCGCCCCGTGGTCCGAGGAGATGCAGCGCCCCGCGACGAGCATATTGTCCACCGTCCGCGGGATGAGGCTGCGGTACGGGATCGTGTAATATTCCCCCTCCGGGAAATAGTAATGGCTCGTCCCCGTCCCCTCCGGATTGTGGATGTCGATATCGTAATTGCACGCGGCGACGGCGTCGTCGAACTTCGTACAGGCGCGGCAGTCCGCCTCCGTCAGCACGTAGTCGCCGACGATCATCCGGCTTTCCCGGACGCCGATCTCCTCCGCCGTCATCATGAGGAAGCTGTTCTCCAGCCCGTCGGCGTGCGCCTTCATGAATTCCCAGATCTCGAACACCTGCTTGCGGGCGAGGATCTCCGCCGCCGTCACGTCTTCGGGCGAGGTCGGATCCTTCTTCACGATGCGCGTCGTATTGAAATGGAGCACGTTCGGCACGGGCGTTTTGAACACCAGGACGTTCTCCCGCGGGTTCATGAGCTCACCCCGCTCGAGCGCCTCGCGGTGCGCCGCCGCCAGCCGCTCCCGGCTCGCCATGAACCGCTCGACGTCCACGTTCCCGAGGCGGAAGCAGAGCGTCATCGGCTGGCACAGCCGGTCCGGATCGCGGCCGAGCACCGTCGGGCAGCCCGCGAGGAACGCCGCCTGCGCGTCGCCCGTCGCGTCGATGAAATAATCCGCCTCGATCTCCATCGGTCCGGACCGCCCGGCGACGGCGACGGAGGAGACGGAATCTCCCTGCTTGTTCACCTGATACAGATACACGTGGAAGAGAAGATCCACCCCGGCTTCCTCCGTCATGTCGTTCAGGATGAGCTTCAGCTCCTCCTCCAGAAAGGCTTCGCCGCGCATCGCGCCGCGCGCGGCGAGCGCGTCGCAGACCGTGCGGAAGATCCCGCAGGAAAGATCGCGCCGCGCGCCGTCGACCCTCGTTCTGTTTTTCATGAACGGATTGACGAGCCCGTTCACGGCGGCGCCGCCGAGACAGTTCCCCTTTTCAAGGATCAGGACGCTCGCGCCCTCACGGGCGGCAGAGAGCGCCGCGGCGGTCCCGGCGAAGCCTCCGCCGATGACCGCAACGTCATATTTCTTCATACTGATTCCCTCCGCGGCTTTCGCCGTCAGTTGTTTTCCCCGCTGTGAACGAGACCGATGTATTTTTCCAAAGCGGAATCGATCGCGTTCCGCTTGGATTCCAGATAGGACACCCAGCCGAAATCGCTGCGGATCATGACGTCGTACACCGCCTGATCGCCGAATTCCTTGAACATCAGCACCTCCGCGACGTCGATCCGCCTTCCGTCGAAGATGATGCGGATGAAATCGGAGGTCTCCCGGTCGAGAGAGAATTTCTTCTGCAGAGAAGATTCGATGTAGGCGGGGATGACGTCCCTGTACGCCGTATAGGAAAGATATTCGAGCACGGCGCCGGACATGGCGGTATCCGTCGCCGTGATCGGCACCATGGCGAACATGGAGTCGTAGGTGCGGCTCAGATACTCTTTCTGATCCTCGTCGAACTTGGGCACGGGCAGGATCATATAATCATACTCCATATCCCGGATCGAAAGAACGCTGTTGGCGAAAGTGCCCATCCCCATCAGTTCGTATCCCGCGGTGAAATTCTTGATGGACGAATATTTCCCTCCGTCGACCTTCGTCAGATCGAGGCGGTTCTCGGAATGAAAGAGCAGATCGTACGTGTATTCGATGACGTCGAGGAACTTCTCGTCCCCGTCGGCGGCGAAGTACGGGATATCGTTTTCGTCCTTGCGGATCATCAAAAGATCGCACGCGATCCACAGCTGCGCCGGTATGCTCCGCGCGGCGGAGGTCCCGTAGGTGTATCTGTCCGACTTATCCATGATCCCGTCGCCGTTCAGGTCGGCGGTCGCGGCGTTTTCATAGGATTTGAACGCGTCGAGCGTCCACGTGCCGGCGTACACGGACGCCGCCGGACCGTCCCCTATCCCCAGATCCTCGCCGAGGGAACGGTTGTAATAGATGCAGGCGGTATTCTTGTAGGAGGTCAGGTTGAACGCGCCGACGCCGAAGAAGTTCTTGCCGCCGACGCTGAGCGCGTCGTTGATCCCGCCGCCCCAGTACGGCTTGCTCAGATCCACGTGCTCCACGTTCTGGAGCGGGATGAAGCAGTCCTCATACGCACAGGCGAGAGCGTAGCGGTCCATCATCACGATGCTGGCGTACGTGGTGTCCCCCGTCATGCTCAGGTCGATGACGGTGTTCTGCATCTTCCAGAAATCGGTGGGGACTTCGGTGATCTTCACGCCCAGACGTTCTTCCGTGTGCAGTTTCATCCCCCACTGCGCGTCGTTTAACACCTCGCCGTTCTCTTCCTCGACGAAGCTGATGCCGCCGTACTGGTCGGGCGAAAGCATCTGAAAATCGGCGCCGTCGAAATCGAGATCCTCCGGCAGATCGGCCGCGGCCGCGGGATCCTCGGTCTCGGGGACCGGTTCCGTTTCCGGCGGACGGGTCTCGCTCTCGGCGGTATCCGCCGGGGCGTCGGGTACGGTGCCGCAGGACGCTGCCATCGTCAGCACCAGAGCGAAAAACAGGAGCAAGGCGATCGTTCTTTTCATGCGGAGAGCACCTCGTCTTTCAATATAAACGGATCTACGGCAAGTATAACAGATTCCGCACGCCGGTTTGTAACGGTTTTTAATTCTTTTTGTTATATTTTTATGAATCGCCGCGGAAACGAAAAGACAGACCTGCCGGATCGGGTCTGTCTTTCGTGCAAAGCGGATCAGAAAACGATCTCGCGGTCCTGCATGGAGGAATCGTAGATCCCCTGCATGAGGCGGGAGGTCAGGATGTTGTAATCGATGTGGGACGCGAGCTTCTCGCCGGAGCGGACGCAGTCGACGTAGCGGCGGATCTCCGTATCGAAGGCGTTGTTGTCCTCAAAGGTCATGATATCGTCCGTCAGTTTGCCGTCGCGGACGCCGTAGAGATGGAAGTCGTTGTGGCCGTACTTCATGCGGACGCCGGCCTTCGTGCCGAGGAAGTCGATGTACGATTCCCCGACGCCGATGTTCTGCGCCCAGGAGCCGTTGATCGTGATCGTCGGCCCGGCGGTGCGGATGAACGCCGTGACGAAATCGTCCACGTCGTAAGTACCGTTCAGGTCCTTCGTGTCCTCCGCCCACATGGATTCGTAGACGTAGTTCTTCATGTCCACGCCGAGCTTGGAGAACGCGCGGCCGGAAGCCGTCACCGGCGTCGGATCGCCGGTCACGTACATAACGATGTCGAGGAAATGGACGCCGCAGTCGATGAGCGCGCCGCCGCCGGAGATCGCGTACGTCGTGAACGCACCGCCGAGACCGGGAATGCCGCGGTAGCGGCGGAAGGCGGCGTACACGTGGTAGACCTCGCCGAGCTCGCCCGCGTCGACCATCTTCTTCAGACCGATGACGGCCTCCTTGAAGCGATTGACGACGCCGATGTTCAGCGTCATGCCGGTCTCGTGCTGCACCTTCTGCATCTCCAGCGCCTCCGCGTACGTGCGGGCGGCGGGCTTCTCGCACAAAACGTGCTTGCCGGCGCGCATCGCGTCGATGGAGATGAAGCGGTGCGCCAGATTCGGCGTGCAGACGGAGACCGCCGTGATCTCCGGATCGTCCAGCACGGTGTGATAATCGGTGACCGCCGTCCCGACGTGGTAATTGTCCACGCAGTACTGCGCCTTTTCGGGGATGATATCGCAGAAATACTTGATCTCCACGTCCTCGCATTTCAGATATCCGGGGATGTGCGCCGCATTGGCGATCCGGCCGCAGCCGATCACGCCGACCTTCATTTTTTCCATGATGCAGAATATCCTTTCCGGCGCGAACGCCATGAAAATTCGGGAATACCGTTCTACATCATTATACAGGAAAGCGGCGAAAAAAGCAAGAGCGGAAAAAGAAAAGTTCCGCGCGGCGCCGGGAAAAAATTTGTCCCGGAGCGGAGAAAATCGCGCAAAGCCCTTGACAACGGCGCGCGATTTATATATAATATCAAGGCAGACATCTGAAACAGCCGGTCTGCCGAAGGGTTTGGAGAAGTACTCAAGAGGCTGAAGAGGCGCCCCTGCTAAGGGTGTAGGCTGCCATTAAACGCGGCGCGAGAGTTCAAATCTCTCCTTCTCCGCCAAAACCAAAAGAAGCCCCATCGGGGCTTCTTTTGGTTTTCACGAAAGCTGCGCGGTTTGAATTCCTCATTTTCGCGGAGCGAAAATGATAAGGTTTTGCGGCGCTGTGCGGCGCCTGCGCTGTACACAGCGCAAAACCGGAGTTCCTAAATCTCTCCTTCTCCGCCAAAACCGAAAGAAGTCCCGTCGGGGCACTTGCGATAGAGCAGGTGTCCCGAGTTTTTTCAATTTTATTCAGTCCGTTTCGTTTTCCGCAAAACTAACGCAAAAGCGCTTTTGACAACCGGCGGCCATCAAAAGCGCTTTGCGCTCTTTGTGTTATTCTCCGTAAACGGCAATTTCGATAACCTGCCCATCGTTGCCAGGCATAAAGCGTTCGTTGATATGGTCAACAACAAATTGATAATTGACTTGCTTATTTTGAATGGTATAATAGAGACGTAAGCTTACAAAAGAATAATTTTGAAGGGAGAAACATCAATGAATGTTAAAATAGGTACGATAATAAAAAAACTAAGAAAAGAACAAAAAGTAACACAGGAAGAATTGGCTGCGGCAGTTGGAGTGACCCCGCAGGCAATCTCAAGGTGGGAAGGAGAAGGCGGGTACCCCGATATCGAACTTCTGCCCGCAATCGCCGATTTCTTCGCCGTGAGTATTGATGAACTGATTGGTTATCGGAGATCTGAACGCGAAGAGGAACTTGCACGGATCCACAAAGAACTTGACCGCCTTTCCGAGGTCGGTACTGTGGACGAACGAATCCGTTTCGCCCGGGAATCGTTGATCCGTTTCCCCGCCGACGACGAGATTAAAGAAGCACTCGCTGTCTGTCTGTATTTTCTCTGGGATGAAAAACATGACGAAGCGGCGCGGGACGAAGCGGAGACTCTGCTCAAATCGGTGATGGAGAACAGCGCGGACCCGGATGTTCGTTTTGATGCCATCTGGACGCTGATCTCCATATACAAGGAAGACGGCGATCCTGAAAAAGCTTTAGAGATGGCGGAAATGCTGACGCCGATGAAATATTGCAGGGAATTTCAGCTTTCGCACGGAGTGGGCGACGGCAAAACCGAATGGTATATCCAGAACGAGATAGACAAACTCACGGACTGCTTGGGAACGGCTATTCAAAATCTTGTTTTGAATGATGATCTGCCGAATGACGAAACGACGTGGGATAAGAAGATAGAAATGCTGAAAACGTCGAATGAGATTTACCGTCTGATCTACGGAGACGATCTTATGTTTTATCACTGCAGGCTGTCACATAACTATTGGCTTCTGTCAACATTTCTTATCTCGCAGGGCAAAACAAACGATGCGCTTGACGCACTTGAGAAAATGTGCGAACACACGCTCGCTTACGACTGTTCCTTTGATCAAGATCACGGAAAGAACTATTCGTCTATCTTTACTGACCGACTTGTCTATCCGGAGCCGGGCAAAGCTTTTCACGAATTGGTCGAACACAATCAAAGCTATTATAAACTCGACCGAATGAAGGCATCACGGTACGACAACATCCGAGATAATGCTCGCTTTGTTGCCATCGTGAATGCGTTAGAAGAAAAGGCAAAATAAAATCTTCATAAATCAAGGCGGGGATTGCTCCCCGCCTTGATTGTTAGAGTTGAAAAACGAGTTAATTATTATTGCCCCAGTCGCACCAAACCCGTAAACAATAGGGTAGAGAGGGGTTTCGGCCCCTCCCTCCCGTTGCACCGTACGTACCGGTCAGGTATACGGCGCTACATCAAAGCAGAAAATCAAG
>JAEEGL015951510.1_pt1 | contig 38876 bp, 32 predicted proteins | sample 9134231 | NCBI WGS metagenome assembly JAEEGL01 (sample SAMN16246548, study PRJNA631951) | gut metagenome | biome: gut microbiome; feature: rumen; material: fiber-attached | host: Bos | place: Iran: Karaj | collected 2018-10 | reverse complement strand
TGCGATAGTTGGTAGATCTGGAAATGGTAAAAGTACTTTATTCAATTTATTACTAAGATACTTTGATACTACATCTGGTAAAATACTAATAGACAATATTAATATAAAAGATTTATCAGAAGCTTCTCTAAGAAAAAACATATCTATTATTAGACAAACACCATTCTTATTTAATATGTCTATTATAGATAACTTTAAAATAGTAAAACAAAATGCTACATTAAAAGAAATTAGAGAAGTTTGTAAAAAAGCTTATATTGATGATTATATTATGTCTTTACCAAATAAATATAATACAGTAATTGGAGAAGGAGGAGTAAACTTATCTGGTGGACAAAAGCAAAGACTTGCCATCGCAAGAACATTATTATTAAATACTAAAATAATATTATTCGATGAAGCAACATCTGCCTTAGATAATGAATCTCAAGAATATATAAAGAAGACTATCGATAACTTAGTTAAAGAGCACACTGTAATAATTGTTGCTCATAGACTAAGCACTATCGTTGATGCTGATATTATAAATGTTATAGATCAAGGTAAATTAGACTCATCTGGTACACATGAAGAGCTATTAAAACAATCTAAAGTGTATCAAAAACTATATACAATTGACTCAAATTCATAATAAGAGTAAGACTATCTTACTCTTTTATATTGAAAAAAAAAGACAAAATATGATATAATTAAACACGTTTGAGAAATTGGGGGATAATATGAAAAAAATTAGTTTAAATAAAAAACTACTAACAATGATATTAGCTGGTACAATTACACTAATTGGTTGTACTGAAACAGTAAATTCTAATTCTGAAACTTTACCTGATACAAGAGAAACAATAGAGACAGAAATAGAAGAACCAATTATTATTACTGAGTTAGTAGCCAAAGACCAAATTAACATTAGAAAACAACCTAATGAAGAATCTAATATTATAACTACTGTATCTGAAGGAACAGTACTAAAAGGAATATTACAAGATGGTGAATGGTATAAGATTCTATATAATGATGAAGAGGCCTATGTAAACAATGAATATGTTTATGAAGCTGTTACTAAAGAAGGTATAAATAAAGAAACAACTCACTATAAAAGAGATGTTTTAGAAATAGAAAAAAAGAATTATGTAGAAGCAACAACTACCGTAAATATAAGAAGTGATGCTACTGAAAAAAGTAACATCTTAAGTCAATTAGGAGAAGGTCAAAGACTAGAGGCAGTAAGATTATTAAATAATGGTTGGTATGAAGTAAGATATAATAATGACTTAGCTTATATTAAATCAGACTATGTAAAAGAAACATCTGAAGAAAATATAGTAACACCATTTAATAAATTAGTAATGTTTGATAATGAAGCTAATATATATGACTATAATGACAAAGAAACAGTAATAGATACAGTACCAACATATGAAGTAGCAGAAGTATATAATGAAGAAAATGATATGTATTTAGCTGAAGTAAATAATAGATTATGTTATGTAAATAAAAATGATACTACTGAATTACCAAAGAAAGTAGTAATAGTAGATATTAGTGATCAAAATGCCAAATTATATGATGGTAATAATGTTATAGTAGATACTAATATAGTATCTGGTAAACAATCAACTCCATCTGATATTGGCTATTTTGATATAGACTGGAAAGAAAGAAATGCTTATTTAACTGGACCAGGATATAGCTCTTATGTAGATTATTGGATGCCATTTAATGGTGGAGAAGGATTACATGATGCAGAATATCACACTGATTATGATGAAGATGGTAATTATGTAAGAGATCATGGTTGGAGAAGTAATGGTGAATTTGGTGGAGATACTTATCAATATAATGGTTCACATGGATGTATTAACTTACCAAATGAAGCAGCTAAGAACATTTATGATAATGTTGAAACTGGTACTATGGTTTTAGTAAAAAAATAAAATAGAAGTTAAACTTCTATTTTTTTTATGTTTGAACTCCATATGTGTCCCAATAACTAGAAGCAGCAGTATCTCCTCTAGCTTTACCTCTATTATATCTATCATCTGGTATTTCAAAATCAACTGTCCATTTATATGCTGCATCATAAGCACCTTGTTTAGTATTAGGAACATTTTTAAGTGTATCATATACATCACCATAACTATTCTCTAATTCATAACATAAGTACTCAACTTGTCCTTCAACAGTACTAGAATCTAAATTATGTTCACTACAATAGTTATTTAGATTATCCCAACGACCATTATGCCATTGACATAGACCATAAGATGTACCACCATCACCAACTGCTGTAGTATCAAAACCTGATTCATGTTCCATATTAGCAAGAATTGCACAAATAGCAGCATTATTAAAGCCTTTTTTAGCTAACATATTATATATATCATCTTTAGTGCCGCCTCCAGTATTAACATTACTATTAGCACCAACACCAACTACGCCACCACTAATACTTAATACTTTATCCATAGCGGCTGTATCACCATTTTTATAGGCAGTAGAAGTATCATTTAAATAACTAGAAATAGTACCAAAATTACTAATTAAAGTTGAAATTAATCCATCTAAAGAACCAAAACCTTTAACACAAGAATCACAAATAGGTCCCATGAATACTGACTCATTACTTAACTGACTCTTGGAATTAGACATAGCTTCTTGGATAGATGTAATTTTACTAGTATAATTTGATGTCGAACTAATTGCATTACTAAAAATACTATAGTCTGCTACTTTATAATCTTCCATAAACTACCTCCTATATAACTGTTCCGTAATTATCAACAGAAGAAACATTACTACTACTATCCCATTCAAGTCCCCAAGAACTTGTAGCTGGATTTCCAGTAGAGTTATATTTATTTCTATCTACCTCAAACTCTAATACATTAACACTATCTCCATGTCCATGACCATAAGTTGTATAATTTGAATCATGTGAACTCTTTGCATCCGCTATAACACAAGGAATAGATTGACCATTTTGAAAATTAACAGTAACATTATCACCAACGCTACCTAGAGCATTAGCTGTCGCTATTAAATAATGATCACTTCCATTGACATTCATAACCGCAATACCATTCTTATATCTAGCTCCATCAGCTAACCAAGCCTCATGAACTGACTTTTGAGCAGTACCTCCTGCTACAGCAGTAGGTGAACTTCCTCCACCTAAATACCATCCACCTTCACCATAACAAGTTACAGTATAACCTGCTTGTTTAAGATCGCTTGGTATATTACAAGTAGATACAGGAGTACCACTATTACCACCAACACTAAGAACTGTATTCATTGCAGCACTGTCACCATTTTTATAGGCAGTTGCTGTATCATTCAAATAACTAGAAATAGTACCAAAGTTATCTACTTGAGTACTAATCTTTCCATCTACAGTACCAAAACCTTTAACACAAGAATCACAAATAGGTCCCATAAAAACAGATTCACTATTTAATTGATTCTTAGAATTTGCTAAAGCTTCTTGTATAGAAGTTATTTTATTAGAATAATTGTTAGTAGAATTAATAGCATTGTTAAAAATTCCATAATCTGATACTTTATAATCTTCCATATTCTCACCCTATACTAAATATCCAAAAGGATCACCATTATTAGGCGCAAAACCAACAAATTTATAAGTTGCTCCCATTCTATTTTTAATAATAGTCTCCCCAGGTATATAATCACTTCTATTACCAACACTACCAGTACTTATACTAGAAATATCACTTAAACAGTCATGTTCAACAACATTACTCTCTAAATATCTATTACCATTATTAAGTACATCTTTAGCAGCATTATAATAATCATCACCTGGATAACTATAATTACTAGTAGATCTACTAGCAAACCATTCACTATTTTTAACGTAATCTTTTACATCACTATATTTACTTTTATTTTTTTCATATAAATTAGCCATTAAAGACAACTCTAATTTAGCTCCATCTACACTACCTTGTTCTTGTTTAGCAACATAAGCAAGATAAGCTAAATCATCATCAGATAGATTATACGGATTACCTGTTGTTACAGGACTATTAACATTAATAACGTTACCATCTACTGAAGTACTACCATTTCCAACAGAAACCTTACTACCATTAATACTTAATACTTTATTCATAGCTGTACTATCACCATTCATATAAGCAGTTGCTGTATCATTTAAATAACCAGAAATAGTACCAAAATTACTAACTAATGTATTAATATCACCATCTAAAGAACCAAAACCTTTTATACAAGATTCACAAATAGGTCCCATAAATACAGATTCACTATTTAATTTGCTCTTTGAATTAGACATAGCTTCCTGTATAGAGTTTATTTTATTAGTAAAATTTGAAGTAGAAGATATTGCATTATTAAAAATACTATAATCCGATACTTTATAATTCTCCATTAGTTACACCTAAATTTGTAAAGAAGATAACTCTGATTCCATTTTTTCAATAGCTTCACTAGCTTGCTTAATAAAAGTACCTAAAGCTTCCATTTCTTGTGAATTAGCTTGAGCAACTTGAATTTGTCCATCACTAGTTGATTTATAACTAGTTTTAGCAGTACCAGTCCATTGACTAAGATCACTATCTATAGTAGATGAATAAGTTTTAGTAGCTCCATTCATCTCAGTAGAACTATCAATTAATTGTTGACCAATTGCTGAAACAGCAGCGAAATCACATACATATTTAGCCATAATAATCCCTCCTTAGGATACAATACTCTATGTTAATTTTACCATTTTATTACATGTAAATCATTAGTTTTTTAATAATTAATTATTATTTGACAATATTTCACAAAGCAAACAACTTGTTTATTAATAAACTAAATGTTAAAATATAATAGATTTTGAGGTGATATTATGGCTAAATTTGAATTAATATCTAACTATTCTCCATCTGGAGACCAACCACAAGCAATAAGAGAATTAGTAGATGGAATAAAACAAAATAAAAAAGAACAAGTTCTTTTAGGTGCTACTGGAACTGGTAAAACATTTACAATAGCAAATGTCATAAAAGAAGTAGGAAAACCAACTTTAGTATTAGCCCATAATAAAACCTTAGCTGGTCAATTATATTCAGAATTAAAAGAGTTATTTCCCAATAATAGAGTAGAATACTTCGTATCATATTATGATTACTATCAGCCAGAAGCCTATGTACCATCAACTGATACATATATAGAAAAAGACTCATCTATAAACGATGAAATAGATGAATTACGTCATGCCGCAACATCAGCTTTAATCGCAAGAGATGATGTAATAGTAGTATCTTCTGTATCTTGCATCTATGGTATTGGTGAAGTAGAAGAATATAAATCTAAAATGCTAACACTTTCAGTAGGAGAAACTATTGAAAGAGACAAAGTGTTAACTAAATTAGTAGAAATGTTATATGAAAGAAATGATTATGACTTTAAACGTGGAACATTTAGAGTACATGGCGATTCTTTAGAAATAATTCCAGCTAATCAAAATACTATTGGTTATAGAATAGAATTTTTTGATGAAGAAATAGATAGAATATCAGAAATAGATACTCTAACTGGAGTAGTATTAAATAATAAAAAGAATGTTTCACTATTCCCAGCTTCTCACTTCGTTATAAGTGATGATAAGTTGCAACAAGCAATAATTAGAATAAAGAAAGAATTACAAGAAAGATTAAAAGTATTAAAAGAAGAAAATAAATTAGTCGCAGCCGAAAGACTAGAACAAAGAACTAACTATGATATTGAAATGTTAGAAGAAACTGGTTTCTGTTCTGGAATAGAGAATTACTCGGCACCAATGGCTGGCAGAGCACCTGGAGAAACACCAACTACATTAATGGATTTCTTCCCTAAAGATTTCTTACTTGTAGTAGATGAATCTCATGTAACACTACCACAAGTACGTGGCATGTATAACGGTGATAGAGCAAGAAAATTAAACTTAGTAGAATATGGCTTTAGACTACCAAGTGCCCTAGATAATAGACCATTAAAATATGATGAATTTGAACAAAAGATTAATCAAGTAATCTATGTATCCGCAACACCAGGAGATTATGAATTATCTCATACTAATAATCATTATGTAGAACAAATAATAAGACCAACTGGTCTATTAGATCCAACTATAGAAGTAAGAAAAACACAAGGTCAAATAGATGATTTAGTAGGAGAAATAAAACAAAGAATTGAAAATAATGAAAGAGTACTTGTTACTACTTTAACTATTCGTATGGCCGAAGAATTAACTAACTATTTAAAAGAATTAGATATAAAAGTAGCTTATCTTCATAGTGAAGTAAAAACACTAGAACGTATGGAAATAATACATGATGTAAGAACTGGTACTTATGATTGTTTAGTAGGAATTAATCTTCTTCGTGAAGGATTAGATATACCAGAAGTAAGCTTAATTGCTATCTTAGATGCTGATAAAGAAGGTTTCTTACGTAGTAATAGAAGTTTAATTCAAACAATAGGTAGGTGTGCAAGAAATGCCAATGGCCATGTCATAATGTATGGAGATAAAATCACAGATTCAATGAATGAATCTATTACTGAAACAAGAAGACGTAGAAAAATCCAAGAAAAATACAATGAAGAACATAATATAACACCAAAGACTATCATAAAAGAAATAAGAGAAGTAATCTCTAATAAAGATATAAAACAAGATAAGAAGAAGAAACTAACTAAGAAAGAATTAGCTCTTCAAATAGATCAAATTGAACAAGAAATGCGTGAAGCCGCAAGAAACTTAGATTTCGAAAGAGCTATGGAATTAAGAGATATCTTATTTGAAATAAAGTCACAGTAAAGGAGAATATATGAAATTAAGTATCTTTAAATCAACCATAAAAGATGGAATATTTACTTCTAATAAAGACTATTTTCCCAATCTAAAACATAATGAAATAAAACTACTACACGAAGTAACATTAAATAGATTTTTAAGTAAATATAATATATCTGATAAAGTATTAATAATAGATGATAAATGTAGAGAAAAAGCCAAAGTAATAACTAATAAAACAACTACTAATAAATCTAAAATACTAATATTAAAAGAAACTATAAAAGATACAATAGTAGGTGTAGAAACAGAAGATGATCCAGTTGTAGTAGTATCCGCAACTGATGATAAAGGAAACAACGTATCAGGAATAGCTCTACTTACTCTAGATAATATAAAAAATAACTTATTAACAGAAATTGTGGATAAAATGATTACTGTAACTAATAAAGCTCCTTTTGAAATGACTTTTTATATCGGAGCTTGTCCCTCACAAAAGTATTATGAAATATCTAAAGATGATAAAGATAATACTCTATTCAAAGGAGCTATTATAACTAAAAAGAAAAAATATTACTTAGATTTACGACTAGTAATATTTAATATACTTCAAAGTGAAATAGTAGATCCTAATATGATGTATTTTGATTCCACAGATACTGTGGAAAGTAATGAGTACTTTTCAAAATATAATACAAAAGGAAAGAATATTATCTGTATAAAATACATAGATGAAAAATAAAAACGGCTAAAAAGCCGTTTTTTTAATATTTATTTCCGTCATTAACTGATGGCATACAAAAGAATACTAATAATATAATACTTCCAACAACAGGTATAAGACTAATTAGTATCCACCAGCCAGATTTGTTAATATCATGTAATCTTCTTACTTCAATACCAAGAATAGGTAATAAAGTAGCAAGACCCCAAACGGAACTAACTATTGTAGATGCTTTAGTAGGTTCAACACCAGCAAGTCCTAAGATAAAACCACCAATAAAGCCAATGATGAATGATAGGATAAATACTCCTAAAGCTGCCCACCAAAAATTAGCACGTGAAGTACGTCCAGAGAAAACACAATAATTTGAAAACATCTCTTTTGTTGCATTTACCATACAAACAACTCCTTTCATTAATAAAATTATAACATAAAAAGACAAAAAAACTAATAAAGTATGTTATAATAATGGCTGGTGATTTCTATGGATAAAATTATTATTAAAGGGGCTCGAGAAAATAACTTAAAAAATATTAATATTGAGCTACCAAAAAACAAACTAATTGTCATGACAGGTTTATCTGGATCAGGTAAATCTTCTTTAGCGTTCGATACTATATATGCTGAAGGACAAAGAAGGTATGTAGAAAGTTTATCTGCTTATGCCAGACAATTTTTAGGAGGTACAGAAAAACCAGATGTCGATTCAATAGAAGGCTTATCTCCAGCTATATCCATAGATCAAAAGACAACTAATAATAATCCAAGAAGTACAGTAGGAACAGTAACAGAAATATATGATTATTTAAGACTAGTATTTGCTCGTGTTGGAGTACCATACTGTCCTAATCATAATATTCCAATCTCTTCTCAATCAGTAGAAGAAATGACTAATAAATTAATGGAATATCCAATTGGTACTAAAATGATAATTATGTCTCCTGTAGTACATGGAGAAAAAGGTACACAAAAAGATTTATTAGATAACTTAAGAAGAGAAGGATATATCAGAGTAAGAATAAATGATGAAATGAAAGACTTATCAGAAGAAATAGTACTTGATAAGAATAAGAAATCAAAAATAGATGTCATCATAGACCGAATAGCTTTAAAAGAAGAATCAAGATCAAGATTATTTGAAGCTTTAGAACAAGCAACAAAACTATCTCATGGTAAAGTAGTTATAAGTATTTTAGGAGATGATGCTAAAGAGTTGGTTTTCTCTGAATCTTTTGCTTGTCCTCATTGTGAATTCTCACTTCCAGAATTAGAACCAAGATTATTTAGTTTCAATGCCCCATATGGTGCCTGCCCAGATTGTAAAGGTTTAGGAGTAAAACTACAAATAGATGAAGAATTAATAATTCCTGATAAAACAAAAAGTTTAAATGAAGGAGCTATTAAGACATTAACAGATGATCCAGAAGCTATAGAATTTATGGAATTAGAATGCTTATGTAATCACTATAAAATAGATATGGATAAACCATGGTCTAAATTATCTAAAAAAGCTCATGAATTAATACTATATGGTAGTGATGAATTAATAAGAATAAAATATGCTACACGTGGAGGAATTCAAAGAGATAAAAAAGAATTCTATGAAGGAATAATAAATAGACTAGAAAGAAGATATATGAACACTACTTCTACATGGATAAGAGAATGGCTAGAGAATTATATGGTAGAACACACATGTGATACATGTCATGGAGCAAGATTAAAAGATGATGTTCTATCAGTAAAACTAGGCAAAAAGAATATATATGAAGTAACAGAAATGTCTATTAAAGAATTAATACCATTCTTTGAAAATTTAAAATTATCAGAAGAAAAGAGAGAGATTGCTAAACTAGTAATTAAAGAAATATTAGATAGATTAAACTTCTTAAAAAATGTCGGACTTGAATATTTAACTCTAAGTAGAAGCGCTGGAACATTAAGTGGTGGAGAAGCTCAACGTATTCGTTTAGCGACACAAATAGGCTCTCATTTAACTGGAGTATTATATGTACTAGATGAACCAAGTATAGGTCTTCATCAAAGAGATAATAATCGTTTAATAAATTCATTAAAAGAAATGCGTGATTTAGGAAATACTCTAATCGTAGTAGAACATGATAGTGATACTATGTTAGAAGCAGACTATTTAGTAGATATCGGACCAGGTGCTGGAGACTCTGGAGGAGAAGTAATCGCTGTAGGTACTCCACAAGAAGTAATGAATAATGAAAACAGTATTACTGGAAAGTATTTAAGTAACAAATTATGTATTGAAGTACCTAAAAAGAGAAGAAAAGGCAATAAAAAACATCTAAAAATAATCGGTGCCAAAGAGAATAATTTAAAGAATATAGATGTTGATATTCCACTTGGAACACTTACTTGTATTACTGGAGTATCTGGATCAGGTAAATCATCACTAATAAATGAAATACTTGTAAAGGCTGTATCACAAAAAATATATAAATCAAAAGAAAAACCAGGAAAACATGACAAAATACTAGGAATAGACAATTTAGATAAAATAGTTGCTATCTCACAAAATCCAATTGGACGTACTCCTCGTTCTAATCCAGCAACTTATACTGGAGTATTTGACGATATAAGAGCCTTATTCACAACTACTAAAGAAGCTAAAATGTATGGCTTTGAAAAGAATAGATTCTCATTTAATGTTAAAGGTGGAAGATGTGAAGCTTGTCGTGGAGATGGTCTTAAAAAAATAGAAATGCACTTCTTACCAGATGTTTATGTGCCATGTGAAGTATGTCATGGAACACGTTATAATACTGAAACATTAAAGATTAAATATAAAGGTAAAAATATAGCTGAAGTACTAGATATGCGTGTAACAGAAGCTTTAAAGTTCTTTGAAAATGTACCTAAAATTAAAAGAAAATTACAAGTAATAGAAGATGTAGGTTTAGGTTATATAAAGCTAGGACAAAGTGCTCCAACACTATCTGGTGGAGAAGCTGAAAGAGTTAAACTAGCTAAAGAATTACAAAAACAAGCAACTGGAAAAACATTATTCGTATTAGATGAACCAACTACTGGTCTACACACCGATGACATCAAGCGTCTCCTTGCAATTTTACAAAAAATAGTAGATAATAATGATACAGTAGTTGTTATTGAACATAACTTAGATGTTATTAAAGTAGCAGACTACATAATAGATTTAGGACCAGAAGGTGGAGATGAAGGTGGAACAATAGTAACATCTGGAACACCAGAAGAAGTTGCTAAAGTAAAAGAATCTTACACTGGACAGTTCTTAAAAAAGATATTATGAGGTTGAGAATATGAAGTTATTAATAAGAGAAAAGAATAAATATCGTATAAACAAATTAATAGAATGGTTACTATATATGGCTGGTTATACGCTAGTATTTATCTTTGTTACTAGTTTCTTTAAAAGTGTACGTATTGATAGTGAACATTTAATACTATGGTCAATTATCATCGTTCTAATAACCTATATATTAAATAAAACTATAAAACCAGTATTAGTAACATTAACAATACCAATTACTGGCCTAACACTTGGTCTATTTTATCCATTTATAAATGTATTTATTTTAAAAATAACAGATTGGATACTAGGAAAACACTTTGAATTAGATAATTTATTTATTTTATTCTTTGTTGCTATCCTTTTATCAGTTGCTAACTTTATAATTGAAAAAATAATTGATAGTATTATTCAGAAAGTAAAGAATAGACATGGATAGTATTGCATTAGATTTAGGATTTATAAAAATATATTGGTATTCAATATTTATTCTATTAGGAGTAATTACTGGCGTATTAATAATAATTAAAGAAGCTAAAAGAAAGAATTTTGATGAAGACTTTATTATTAATACACTATTCTTTGGTATATTATTCGCAATTATTGGAGCACGCTTATATTATGTCTTATTTAATCTAGATTATTATTTAAATAATCCAATAGAAATAATAGAAATATGGAATGGCGGACTAGCAATACATGGTGGTATAATAGCTGGTCTAATAACAATCTTATTTATGTGTAAAAAACATAAAGTAAATGTCATAAAACTATTAGATACTATTGCTTTAGGATTAATAATTGGTCAAGCAATAGGTAGATGGGGTAATTTCTTTAATAGTGAAGCATATGGAAGTGTAGTATCTCTTTCTTCACTAAAAAGTATAGGAATACCAAGTTTTATAATAAATGGAATGTATATAGATGAAGCTTATCATCATCCAACATTCTTCTATGAATCAATATGGTGTTTAATTGGATTCATAATATTATTTGTAAATAGAAAGAAATTTAACCTTGGTAATTCACTTGGTTTTTACCTAATATGGTATGGACTAGGAAGATTCTTTATAGAAATATTAAGAACTGATTCATTGATGTTAGGACCACTAAAAGTAGCTCAATTAATATCAATGGTATTTGTAATAGTAGGTATTTATTTCTTATTCATATATAAGAAATCAGGAGGAAAACATGAATAAAAAAGTAGTAGTATTTGGAGGAGGTACTGGTATCTCCTATCTATTAAGGGGATTAAAAGACTTCCCAATCGACATAACTGCCGTAATAACAGTATCAGATAATGGTCGTTCAACTGGTCGTTTAAGACAAGAATTTCATACACCAGCAGTAGGTGATATAAGACAAGTAGTAACTAATTTATCTTCAACTGATGAAGCCATTAAAAAGATGCTATCATATCGTTTTAAAACATCAAGTGATTTAAATGGTCATGCACTTGGTAATTTAATATTGACTGCAATGCTAGATATAACTGGTTCACTAAAAGAATCAATATCTAGTCTAAGTAAAATATTAGATGTTAGACATACTGTCTTACCTATATCGGAAGATCCAAATCTAACTCTAATGGGAGAAGATATTAAAGGTAATGTTATTGAAGGTGAAGAAGAAATAACTAAATCTCCTAATAAAATTAAAAGAATATTTTATAAAGAAGAACCTACAGTATTACCAGAAGTAATTAAAGCAATTAATGAAGCTGATTTAATCATCTTATCAATGGGTAGTCTATATACATCAATACTTCCAAATGTAATATGCAAAGAAGTACAACTAGCCTTAGGAGATACAGAAGCCCCTATAATGTATGTATGTAATGCTGTATCACAACCTGGAGAAACAGATGGCTTTAAAGTATCAGATCACATAAAGATGTTAAATAGTTACTTAGGCGAAAGAGAAGTAAATGTCGTAATCGCATCTAATACTAAGATACCTAAACATATTGCTCATAAATATGAAACAGAAGAGCAAAAAGATCCAATATTAATCGATTATAAGGAGATAGAAAAATTAGGTGTAGAACTAATAGAAGATGATCTTATTGTTATAGAAGAAAATATTATAAGACATAATAGCCTAAAAGTTAGTTCACTAATCTTTTCTTATCTAGTAAGAAAATAATGTCATTTACAACAACAATAAAACAAGAAATAACCAAAATAGAATCAACAGAATCAGAAATGATTGCTGAACTATCTGGTTTTATTAGAAACAATAGTGATATTCATAATGGGTCTTTAGAAACAACTTCAGAAAAACTAAATGTATTAGAACGTTTTCAATATTTTATAAAAGAACTATATCAAATAGATAGCGAAATAATAGTAATAGATAATGTTAATTTTAGTAAGAATAAATTATATCAATTAAAAGTAGAAAAAGATGTAAATAAAATAATAAGAAATATTGGTTATTATGATGATAATAATCACTACTTAGAGACAGCCCCAACATATATAGTAGGAGCCAATGAAGAAATAAGAGCCTATCTAAGAGGAGTATTCTTATGCAGTGGAAGTATTAATGATCCAAAAACATCAAGATACCATCTAGAACTATTAATACCAACTCCAGAAGAAGCTGTGTTTGTCCAACAACTACTAAATATATTTGATTTAAATGCTAAAATTATCAATAGAGAAAAAGGCTACATGATCTATGTAAAAGAAGCCGAAAAAATAAGTGACTTCTTAAAAATAATAAAAGCTAATAATGCTGTCTTATACTTTGAAGATGTTCGTATTTATCGTGATCAAAAAAATAAAACTAATAGACTAAATAATTGTGAACAAGCTAATATGGATAAAGTAATTCAAACAGCTGGTGAACAAATAAAACAAATCAAAATAATAGAAGAAACAAATAGTATTGACTTACTAGATGAAAGAACACAAGTAGCTCTAAAATATAGAAAAAAATATCCTGAAGCATCTCTTAAAGAGTTAGCAGAAATAATGTCTATAGAAACTGGTAAGACCTTATCAAAATCAGGATTAAATCATAGACTAAGAAAAATAAAAGAATTAGCTGAAAGATTAGAAAAAAATAAAAACAGCTAATCTTTTTTTTGTCTAAATATTGTCAACTCCATCTTTTTAAACAATAAGTCTTTTAAATGTATGATATAATTACTACATAGAGTAAAAGGTGGATGATACAATGATAGAAACTGTAGAAGTAATCATAAACAAGAAAAAATATACATATAACAAAGATACTTCTTTACTAGAAATAGCTCAAGATTTCAAAGACAAACATAAATTTCCTATAATTTTAGCTCGTGTCGGCAATAGATTAAGAGAATTATCTAATACAGTTCAAGAACCATGTGAAATAGAATTTTTAGATTTGACTTCAAGAGAAGGTAATAATACTCATGTAAATGGTCTAATCTATGTTATGGTTTATGCAGTAAAAAAATTATATGGTAAAAATGCTAATATTATTGTAGAACATTCCTTAGATAAAGGTATATTTTTAGAATCTACTTTTAAACTAAATGAAGAAAAAGTAAAAGAAATAAAGAAAAAAATGCAAGAAGTAATTAGCCAAGATAAACCAATTATTAAGATGAATATTGATAGAATGGAAGCTAAAAAATACTTTGAAAGTGTAGGAGATTTACCAAAAGCTGGTGTAATGCGTTATAACACAAATAATTATGTAACATTATATCGTCTAGGTAACTTATATAATTATTTCTATCATTTAATGCCTACATCAACTGGATTAGTAAAAGACTTCGATTTAACTTATATAAAAGATAATGGATTTATATTAAGATTCCCTACAGTATTTATAAATGACAAAATAAAGAAATATGAACATCATGAGAAAATGTTTGATGTATTTAAACAATATAGAGAATGGGGAAAAGCAGTACACATCACAACATCAGTAGATTTAAATAGAATTGTATCTATGGGAAAAGCAAATGATATGATAAAGATAGAATCAGCTGTCCAAGATCAAAGATTATTAACAGTTGCTAAAGACATATTTGACAAGAAAAATGATATAAAAATAGTCTTAATAGCTGGACCATCTTCATCTGGAAAAACAACTTCTTCTAAGAAACTATGTATGTACCTACAAACATTTGGTCTTACTCCAAAAGTAATTGGAATGGATGATTATTTTGTCGAAAGAGAAGAAAATCCAAAGAATCCAGATGGTTCATATGATTATGAATGCCTAGAAGCAGTAGATTTAAAACTATTTGATAAACAAATAGGCCAATTACTAAAAGGAGAAGAGGTATTACTACCTACATTTAATTTTACTTTTGGTAAAAAAGAATATAATGAGAAAATGAAATTAGAAGACGATGATATTCTTGTAATAGAAGGAATACATGCTCTAGATAATAAAATATTAACTAATATTCCTAGAAATAAAAAATTCAAGATTTATATATCACCATTAACTACTGTAAATGTTGATGATCATAACAGAATATCTACAACTGATAATAGATTATTAAGAAGAATAATAAGAGATAATAGAACACGTGGTCATAAAGTGGATGATACTTTAGCCGCCTGGCAAAGTGTCAGAAACGGTGAAGAATTATATGTCTTCCCATATCAAGATGATAGTGATGTAATTATAAATTCAGCAACTGGTTATGAAATAGGAGTATTAAAAACATATGTAGAGCCACTACTATATTCAGTAGAAACAGACTCTAAATATTATGAAGAAGCAAAACGATTAATAGACTTCCTAAGGGTCTTCTTACCAATACCATCTGATGCTGTACCAGAAGATGCGATATTAAGAGAATTCATAGGCGGAAGTTTCTTTGAATAATATCCACAATTATTGTGGATATTTTATTTGTTTACATAAATTTAATAAAAAAACATTGAAGAATAAGGCAATGCTTTATATAATTAAATAGTAAGGAGGATTTAAATGATAAAAGTAGCAATTAATGGATTCGGAAGAATCGGAAGACTATGTTTTAGACTTATGGAAGAAAATCCAGAATTTGAAGTAGTCGCAATCAATGATTTAACAGACGCAGAACAATTAGCTTATCTATTAAAATATGATACTAATCACCGTAATTATCGTATTGATGAAATCAGCGCTGATGGAGAATATATCGTAATTGGAAATAGAAGAGTAAAAGTATATGCAGAAAAAGAACCAAATGCTCTTCCATGGAGAGATTTAGATGTTGATGTAGTATTTGAATGTACTGGTTTATTTACTACGGCTGAAAAAGCATCTGCACATATCACAGCAGGAGCAAAGAAAGTAATTATTTCAGCACCAGCAAAAGGAGATATTAAAACAATTGTTTACAATGTAAATCATGAAACACTAACAGGAGATGAAAAGATAATAAGTGCAGCATCTTGTACTACAAACTGTTTAGCACCTGTTGTAGATGTTTTAGATAAAGAATTTGGTATTGTAAAAGGATTCATGACTACAGTTCATGCTTATACTAATGATCAAGCATCATTAGATATAGCTCACAAGAAAGGACATATGGCTCGTCGTGGTAGAGCTTGTGCAGCAAACATTGTACCAGCTTCAACTGGAGCAGCTTCAGCAATCGGACTAGTTTGTCCTAATCTAGCTGGAAAACTAGATGGAACTGCTATGCGTGTACCAGTACCAACTGGATCAGTAGTTGATTTATCTCTAGAACTAGGAAGAAATACAACTGCTGAAGAAATCAATGAAGTATTACGTGCTCATACTAATGAAACTATGGAATTTACAATGGATCCAATCGTATCAAGCGATGTTATAGGAAGACGTTGTGGCTCATTAATAGATGGTTTATCTACAAGTGTTTTAGAAGTAGATGGAAAACAACTAGTAAAAGTTGTATCTTGGTATGATAATGAAATGTCATATACTGCTCAAATGGTAAGAACTGCTAAATATTTAATGAATAAGTAGGAGATATTATGGATAATAATGAAAATAATATAAATCAACAACCAGAACAAATAGAAACACCTGTTGAAGATCAAACAAGTGAGCCAGTTGCTCAACCACAGCCAGTACAACAACCAAAATCAAATAAAACCTTAAAAATAGTACTAATAGTAATAGGAGCTCTATTTGGAGGTTTAATTCTATTTATCGTAGCAATTTTCTTAATAATAACACTATTTGTAAACTCATCAAGTAAACTAGTTTGTACATCAAAAGAAGGAAATATTACTATTTCCTATAATGATAAAACAATCACTGGATATACTGCTAATGGTATAACATATGATTTTGATGGACAAAAATTAATAGCTGATAGAATTGGATCAGAAGAATATATTAAGCAATTTGATGTTTGGTTTAGAACACATACATCTGGAACTTGTATAAATGAAAAAAAATAACTAAATAGAAGGAGGCAACTCCTTTTTTTTTATCCAAAAAGATGTTATACTCTAATAGATAGGAGAATTATATGAAAACGTTAAAAGATTTAGATATTGAAAATAAAAAAGTAATTATAAGATGTGATTTCAACGTACCTATGAAAGAAGGTAAAATAACAGATGATACAAGAATAGTAGCAGCTTTACCTACTATAAAGTATTGTCTAGATCATAATGCTAAAGTAATACTACTTTCACACTTAGGAAGAGTAAAAGAAGAAAAAGATTTAGCTGAAAATGATCTATCACCAGTTGCTGAAAGACTAAGTGAATTATTAGAACAAGATATATTATTTTCAACTGAGACAAGAGGCCAAGAATTAGAAGATGCCGTAAATATGTTACAACCAAAAGATATTATATTAATTCAAAATACTAGATATGAAGATTTAGATGGTAAAAAAGAAAGCTCTAACGATGAAGAGTTAGGCGCATATTGGGCATCACTAGGCGAAGTATTTATAAATGATGCATTTGGCACAATCCATAGAGCACATGCCTCAAACTGTGGAATAGCGGCTCATTTACCAAGTGCTTTTGGTTTCTTAATTGAAAAAGAATTAACAGCTTTATCAGAATTAGATAATCCAGAACACCCATTTGTAGTAATATTAGGTGGAGCTAAAGTAAGTGATAAGATCGGTGTTATTGAAAATCTAGTAACAAAAGCCGATAAAATACTAATAGGTGGCGGAATGGCTTTTACATTCTTAAAAGCTAAAGACATCGAAATTGGAAAATCACTATTAGATGAAGAAAATATAGAATTCTGTAAAAATATATTAAAAGACTATTCAGACAAAATAGTATTACCAATAGATGTAGCCGTAACAAATGAATATACAGATGATGAAGAATATAGAGTAAAAGATATTGAAGCTATAACTAAAGATGAAATGGGACTAGATATAGGACCAAAAACAGAAGAATTATTTGAAAAAGAAGTATCATCTGCTAAAATAGTTGTATGGAATGGACCACTTGGAGTATATGAATTCTCTAAATATAAAAAGAATACAGATAAATTATTAGAATTCTTAGTAAATAATAATATAAAAGCTATCCTAGGTGGAGGAGACATAGTCGCAGCCGCAGCTGATTATAAAGATAAAATATATCATGCCTCAACTGGTGGAGGAGCTACATTAGAATATCTAGAAGGTAAAACTCTCCCAGGTATTGAAGCTATAAAATAGTAGAAAAATCTAGTATATAACTAAATAAATAGTATATAATAGTTTATAAATTGGTAGGTGGTTAAGTTGAATAATAGTTTTGTTATAAATCCTTATAGTAAAGAGGATTTAGCGCAAATAATAGACTTTGAAAATAAGAATAATCAAGTATTTCTATCTAAGTCAATAGAAGAAACTAAAACTATGATGACTGAAGAAGAATATAAAAATTTAAAGAGAACAAGTAATACAATCATAGTGGATTTCTGTATAAAAGAAGGAAATAAAATAAAAGATATATGCCATATTGTCGGCGAAAGAGATAGAAAAACTTGCTCTATATTTTTACTACCTATTAAAGGAAAAAGAAAAAAGATAATAGAACAAGTAACTAACTATGTTTTCAATGTCCTAGGAATGGAACAATTATTTATTTCAACAAAACCAGATGATGTAAATATCATAAAAACACTAGAAGAATTAGAATTTATCTCCTTAGGAGAAGAGTCTGGAAATATAATATATTTAAAAGATAAAGAAGAGGAAAAAGAAATAGGAAGAAGAATATGATAAAGAACTTAAAGAAGAATACAATTATATTATTACTAATTACTTTTATCGTTTTATATGTCGTATTAAAAGATGATATGAATAATATTATTACGACTTTAGGTACTATGAAATATATCTATGTCTTAATTGCTATCTTATTCTTCTTTTTTTATATTGTCTTAAGAGCTTATGTTAACTACTTAGTAGTAGATGATAAAGAAAAATATAGCTTTTTAGAAGCTATTAAACATAATATTATTGTCTTATTCTTTAATGGTATAACTCCATTTTCAACTGGAGGCCAACCAATGGAAGTATATCTACTGACAGAACATAAAATAAGAGTAAGTAAAGCTACTAATGTAACTATTCAAAACTTTATATTCTATCAAGTAGCTTTAGTTATATATGGAATACTAGCAGTATCATATAACGCTGTATTTCATATTTTTCCCAAAGTACCATTTTTAAGACACCTAGTATTATTAGGTTTTCTTATTAATACTTTAGTAATAGTTGTTCTAGCAATATTTACTTTTTCAGATAAATGGACAAAGAAAATAATTCATTTAATCTTAAAGATAGCTAAGAAGATAGGAATACTAAAAAAACATAAAGACTTAAGAGAAAAATTAGATCAATACATAGACGAATTTCAAAAAAGTTCTAGAAAACTATTAGAAGACAAAAGATTCTTTATTAAAGGAGTAGCTCTTAATTTTATAGCTCTTTCATGCCTATACATAATTCCTTTATTCTTAGTTCTAGGATTAAATAGTAACTGTCTTAATATTATGGATTCATTAACTGCTTCTGCTTATACTTTAATAGTAGGTAGTTTTGTACCAATTCCAGGTGCTAGTGGAGGTATAGAGTATTCATTTACTCAATTCTTTGGTAACTTTATAGATATAAAAATGATAAGTGCCGTATTATTAATTTGGAGATTTATTACATATTATTTAGGAATGATAATAGGAGCTATCTTATTTAATGTTCATAATAAGGAGGTAGAAAAATGAGAATAGGTATTTTTACTGAAACATATACTCCATATATTAGTGGATTAGTAACTAGTGAAGTAATGTTAAAACATGCTTTAGAAAAAATGGGTCATGAAGTATACGTAGTAACAGCTAATCTTCGTAGTTTTAAATATGATTATGATCCTGAAGAAAGAGTCTTTAGAATCCCAGGTATACCAACAGGTATATATGACTCTAGACTAACTAGTACTTATCCAATACGAGCAATAAATAAAATAAAAAGTTGGCATCTAGATGTAATTCACTCTCAAACAGAGTTTTCCATAGGTACATTTGCTAGAATATTTGCTAAACAATATAATATTCCTTTAGTACATACATATCACACTATGTATGAAGATTATATTCACTATATTACTAAAGGCTATTTTAAAAGATCTAGTAAAAAACTAGTAGAATACTTAACTAAGTTCTATTGTGATACTACCGCAACAGAGTTAATTGTACCTACTAATAAAACATATAAGTTATTTAAAGAAAAATATCATTATGAAAAAAGTATTAATATCATCCCAACTGGTATAGAAGTAGAAAGATTCTATAAAGAAAATGTAAATTCAAAAGAAATAGATAATCTAAGAAAAACACTAGATCTAACTAAAAAAGACTTTGTAATTCTCTTTGTAGGTAGACTAGCAGCCGAAAAGAATATTGAATTCTTATTAGAATCACAAAAAGAATTAATAAAAAAACATAATAATATTAAACTAATAATAGTTGGAGATGGACCAGATAAAGAGAAATATGAAGAATTATCTAAGAAACTAGAAATAGATAAGAATACTATCTTCACAGGTAAAGCAGCTTGGGGAGATATGCCATATTACTATAATATAGCTGACATCTTCGCAACAGCTTCTAAATCAGAAACACAAGGATTAACGCTAATAGAAGCTATGGCAGCTGATGTCTCAGTAGTATGTATGCGAGATGAAGCTTTCTTAAGTATGGTTACTGAAGACTTAAATGCCTTAATCTTTGAAGATCAAAAAGAATATCAAGAAAAAGTATTATACTTATATGAAAATGAAAAAGAACATAAAAAGATGAATCATCAAGCTCGAATAGCGGCTGAACAGTATTCCGCAACTATCTATGGAACTAAAGTCTTAGATGTTTATAAAAGAGCTATTAAAGAAAAACAAGAAGAGAATAGATTTGGAATCTTTTCTAGAATAATAAAAAGAATAAAAGGAGAATAATCATGATAATAGCGTTAAATAATAAGAGTAATCTAGATAAAGAAGAATTCATTAAATATAATGAACAATTAGAAAAAATTAATACTAGTCACACACTAATATTATGTCCTAGTACTATTAATATTCCTTTATCTAGTCACAATAATTATGAATTAGGTGCTCAAAATATTTCAATCTATCAAACTGGAGCTCATACAGGAGAAGTAAATCCAACTCAATTATATTCACATGGAGTAAAGTATGTAATAGTCGGTCATAGTGAAAGAAGAATGGAAGAGCATGAAAGAAATGAAGAAATAAACAAAAAAATAAAAAGAGCGCTAGATTGTAATATTATTCCAATATTATGTGTAGGAGAATCAAGAGTTGAAAGAGAAAAAGGTTTATATAAAGATGTTTTATCTGTTGAAATAAACGTCGCTATGCGTGATTTAACAGAAACTGATAAAGCAAAAATAATAATTGCTTATGAACCAATTTGGTCTATAGGAACTGGAATAATTCCAACAACTGATCAAATAGATGAAGCATTTGCTTATATAAAAGAGTTTCTTCCTAATAATAAAATTCTTTATGGTGGCAGCGCTAATGAAGAAAATATAGAAGAATTAAATAAATGTAATTATATAGATGGATATCTTTTAGGCGGCCTAAGTTTAAAACCAGAAAATCTCCAAGAATTTATTAATAGGATAAAAGACTAATAATAGTCTTTTTTATATGACAAAGATAAAATTATTAAATAATAGAAGCCGTATTTTAAAAGAACTATTACATCGTATTAATATTAATAATGATATTTGTTTAGAAATAGATTTAAGTAAAGAAGAAACTCTCTATTTAAAACTAAACATAAATTCATATGAAAAAATAAATATAATAAATAATCTACTAGATAAAAATATAATTAGTAATGCTATCTACGTAGATAATAAAAAAGTAATAAAAAACACATATACTTTAAATAAAGCAAATATAAATAGAAAAGTCTTAGCTTATCAAGATCAAGTAAGAAAAGACGTACAATTACAATTAATAGATATATTACATAAACTAGGTATAAAAACATCTCATTTAGGTTATTCCTATATAAAAGAAGCTATATGTATCTTCTTTTCTAGTAAGACAATAATTAATAATATGACTGATATTTATAAAAGAATAAGTACCAAATATAATACGTCTATTGCTAGTGTAGAAAGTAATATAAGAAGAGCCATAGAAGAAGGATTTAAGAATGCCTCACCAGAAGATATAAAAGAAATATTTGGTTATACTCTTAATTACCAAAATGTATGTCCTACTAATACTGATTTTATAATAACAATCACGGACATATTAAAAACGAATTTCAATCGTTATAATAATTAGTTGACTTTTATCAAATAAAAAAGTATACTTAACTTATAAAATATGTGGGGAGGCTACAGTTTATGGAGCGTAAAATAGAAAATTTTCTTACTAAATGGCAAAAAGATATTATAAGGAAACCATTAATAATATATGGTCCAAGACAAGTAGGTAAGACCTTTACTGTATTAGAATTTGCTAAAAAAGAATATAAAAATGTCGTATATTTTAATACTTATAATAACAAAGAATTATTTAATTTATTTGTAAGAGAAAAATCTACAGAAAAACTAATTAATAGTCTAGCTTTAATATCTGGAGAAACAATATTAAAAGAAGATACATTAATTATTTTAGATAACCTAGTAGATATAGAATATGTACGAGGATTAAAGTTATTTGGAAGTGAACATAGTAAATATCATTTGATAGGTATTACTTCTAAAAAAGAAAAAATAATTGAATTTAAAGGTGAAGAATTACAATTCAAATCAATGACAGAAATGGATTTTGAAGAGTTCTTATGGGCCAATGATGAAAAAGGTTTAGCCGAATTAATAAGAGAATCATTTAACAAAAAGAAAACATGCCCATTCCATAAAGTAGCACTAGAATTATTCCAAGTATATTTATCAACTGGAGGATTCCCAGAAATAGTAAATGCTTACTTAGATAATAAAAATCCATATGAATTGGATGCTATGAAACAAAAAATAATAGATGTATATCATAGAGAACTAATAGATGCTAAAACATTGATAGATATACCTCGTGGTATAGAAGTGCTAGAATCAATTCCAGAACAATTAACTAAAGATAATAAAAAATTCCAATATGGAGCTATTGGATCTGGCAAAAGAGCCAAAGACTATGAATCATCTATTAATTATATAGTTAATAATCAATTAGCTTATCGTAGTTATAAAATAACTACAGTAAAATCCCCACTAAGTAGTTGCAAAGAAAAAGATAGTTTTAAACTATACTCAGTAGATGATGGACTATTATATTCTGAACTACATTTAAACTATAAAAAGTTTGCAACTGATGAACATCTAAAAGAAACTATCTATGAAAACCATATAGCAAAGACTTTATCTGAAGGAGATTATGCCCTATATTATTATCAATCAGAAGGAAAAGCCGAAGTAAACTTTGTAATACAAAATAGAAATGGTCAGATCTTCCCATTAGAATTAACTACTAAGACTGATTCAAAAGCTAAATCATTATCAGTATTTATGAAAAAGTTTACTACAGCTCAAGCATATAGAGTAACAGAAAACAACTTTGCTACTAAAAAAGATGTAAGATATATACCTATATATTCAATATTCTGTTTGAATGATAAAATGATTTAAAAAAGAAAGAAATTCTTTCTTTTTTTATATATATTAATTATAATAAGTATAAGGAGGATAAAGAATGGAAGAGAAAAAGAAAGGACATGGACTAGTAATTGCCTTAGTAATTATTATTGTATTATTAATAGCACTTTTAGCAGTAGTAACAACACTATTAGTGACTAGTAAAACAAAGCAAGAAGTTAAGAAACCACAACCAACACAACAAGAAGAAAAGTATGTTGATTTAGCAAAAGATGATGCTTTAGTAACAGAAGCAAGCTCATTAATACCAATCTATATGTGTGGAGGTCTAGCATTAGATCTTAAAAATGAAGATGTTACAATAGATGATTTACCTAATTCAGAAAAATTAAATATGGTTATATCACTACATTTAGATGAATTACATAAAACATCAGCTGATTTAAGTTCATTCACATTTAAAGAAGAAGAATTAACAAAATACTTCGCAGATTTAAAGTTTATGGATGAATTTAAACCAGGTATTGATACTGGTACAAATGGAGATGGTACTCCACAACATGCTGGAACAAAGTATTATGATGACACAATCTATCCACTATACATGACATATAAAGATGGTGTTTATACAATGGGTGGTTATGGAACAGGATGTACTGCACCAGGAAATCCAGGTTATGGATTAATGCTAGAAAATGCCAAAAAATCCGATAGTAATTTAGTATTAAATTATGCACGCTACTACAGTGAACCAGAAATGGATGAATCAACTGGAAACTTCTACTACAATTACTTCAACCATAAAGGTGATAAAGAAGCAGTTGCCAAAATAGTAGATTTAGAAAAAGATCCAGAAAAAGTTGATACTAAAAAACTAGATCACTTTGAATTTGTATATAATATTAAAAATGATAAATTAATACTAGAAAAAATTAATTATAAAGAAAGCTAAAAACTAGCTTTCTTTTTTTTAAATAAGTGTTCAGTTTATGAAATAATTATGTTATAATTTATGTATTATAGGATAGTGTAAAGGTGGTTGAAGATGGGAATTAGAATTTATTTATTTTTGAACGATCGTTTAGTTTCTTTTACTTTGCCAAAAAATAATGTTGGTAGTTACACCTTTGATGCTGATCCTCAAGAAGAAACAAAGCTTATTAATGTCGAATCAAGAAATAATAAATGGGTATTATATTCTACTGATGATATTCAAGTATATACTAATAATCAACCAGTTCAAGATGTAGAATTATTACCAGAAAATTATTATTTCGTTAAAAGAAATGATACTACATACTTAATCTTCGTTGTTGAAGGATTCGAAGATTCTTTTTCGCTTTATAAATATGACAATGACTTTAGAATGGTACTTGGTAAAGGAGAACAAAGTAATGTTTTTATCAATTGCCCAGTAGTAAATGGTAATTCAGTAGATATTAGAGGTACAAAAGATAAAGTTGTTTTAAGAAGAGGAACAAATGTAAGAGTATATAAAAATGACATTATTATTGACAGTGAAGCTGTTTATTTAAATCAAGGCGATAGAATTAATTTCTATGGTTTTAAAATAATATTCTTTAATGGTTATTTATTAATTAATTCATTATCAATTGTTCAATTTAATTATAAAGAACTTGGTTTTACTCTAGGTTCACTACATCAAAATGAAGAAAAGAAAGATTTTGAAGTAAAAGACGTAGACTTATATGGCCCTGATGATTATTTTTCAAAATCACCTCGTTTTAGAAGACTAATAAAAACTAAAGAAATTAATTTTAGTCCACCGCCAGAAGAAAATCAAGGAATGGAAATGCCAGCATTATTAACTATTGGACCGATGTTAACAATGGGAGTAATGGCTATTACTAGAATATCTACAGTTCTTTCAAATCTAGCTTCTGGAAAAACTGATCTTTCAGCGTGTTGGCCACAATTAATTACTTCAATAGCAATGATCTTATCTATGCTATTTTGGCCATTTATAATAAAAGCATTTAATAAACACCAACAAAAAGTAAAAAGAAAAGAAATGATCGAAAAATATACTGAATATTTACAAGACAAGAAGCAAGAACTAGAGAATGAAAAAGTATTACAAAAAGAAATAATAATTGAAAATGTAATTACAGTAGAAGAATGCTTAAATAATATTAATGTTGGTAGATTAAATTTTTGGAGTAAAAGAATAGAACAAAATGACTTTTTAACAGTAAGACTAGGAATAGGAAATGAGTTATTAGATGTCAAAATACAATATTCTGAACAAGAATTTACTATTGAACAAGATATTTTAAGAAAACAAGCCGATGAATTAGTAGCGGCATATAAATATATTGAAGATGTTCCTGTTAGTTATTCGTTTTCATCAGGAAAAATAACTGGTGTAATGGGAAATGTTAATAAAATGTATGGTTTAATGCATAACATTATTCTTCAATTAATATCATTCTATAGTTATGATGATATTAAATTTGTTGTATTTACTAACTCTAAACATGTTAAACAATGGGAATACATGAAGTATTTAAATCACACTTTTAGTAACAATAAAGAAGTAAGATTCTTCTCATCTGATTATGAATCAGCTAAAAAACTAAATGATTACTTAAATGTTGAAATTCAACAAAGATTATCAATGTTAGCTGAAGGTGAAGCAGGTCGTTTATTTAAACCACATTATATTGTTATAACTGATGATTACAGTCAAATTAAAGACTTATCATTTGTTAAAAACATGGTCGAATATGACCAATTCCTTGGTTTTAGTTTTATCATTATGGAAAACACAATGAGTAAATTACCAAGTAAATGTAACAACTTCATTTCTATGGGTGATAATACATCAGCTCTTCTTAGAAATTCTTATGAACAACAAGAACAACAAGAATTTAGAGATGAAATTGTATACAACATTGATATGAATGCTGTAGCTCAAAAAATATCTAATATACCAGTTGCCTTCCAAGAAGGAAATAAGACATTACCTGACGCTATTTCCTTCTTAGAAATGGAAAAAGTTGGTAAAGTAGAACAATTAAATATTTCGGATAGATGGCGTAATAACGATTCTACACAGAGCTTAAAAGCCGAAATAGGTGTTGATGCTGAAGGTAACTATATGTATCTAGATTTACATGAAAAGTATCATGGACCTCATGGTTTAATAGCAGGTATGACTGGTTCAGGTAAATCAGAATTCATTATTACTTATGTACTATCAATGGCTATGAACTATAGTCCAGATGATGTAGCCTTTATCCTAATCGACTATAAAGGTGGAGGTTTAGCTTTCGCTTTTGAGAACAAAGCTAGTAATATGATACTACCTCATCTAGCAGGTACAATTACTAACCTAGATAAAGCTGAAATGGATCGTACTTTAGTAAGTATCGATAGTGAAGTAAAAAGAAGACAAACACTATTTAATCAAGCAAGAGATAAAATGGGTGAAAGTACAATCGATATTTATAAATATCAAGGTTTCTATCATGAAGGAAAACTAGAAGAACCATTACCTCACTTATTTATAATCTGTGATGAGTTTGCCGAATTAAAATCTCAACAACCAGACTTTATGGATAACCTTATAAGTATTGCTCGTATTGGACGTTCCCTTGGAGTTCACTTGATTTTAGCAACTCAAAAACCAAGTGGTGTTGTTAATGACCAAATTTGGTCAAACTCAAAATTCCGTGTATGTTTAAAAGTACAAGATGCTAGCGATTCAAAAGAAATGTTAAAAAGGCCAGATGCAGCTTGGTTAAAACAAACAGGTAGATTCTACTTACAAGTAGGTTATGATGAATACTTTGCTTTAGGTCAATCTGGTTGGGCAGGAGCTAAGTACTATCCATCAGAAAAGATTGTTAAACAAGTAGATAAAAGTGTTAATATAATCGATGAAACAGGAGACTTTATTAAGAGTATTCAAGCAAGTACTAATACAAAGATAGAAGCTCAAGGTGAGCAGCTAGCAGCCATTTTAAATAATATAATTGAAGTCTCTGAAAGAGAAAACAAAAAAGTCAAAAAATTATGGCTAGAAAATATACCAGAAACTATTTTATATGACGAATTAAATAACAGATATAAATTTAATTTTGAAAAGTATAATGTTGATGCAATTATTGGAGAATATGATGCTCCAGAAAGTCAAAAACAAGGAATAGTACGTTATAATCTTAAAGCTCATGGAAACACCTTAATATTTGGTAATGATGGAGAAGAGAAAGAAAAACTAATCAACGCAATATTATATTCTTCTTTTAAAAATTATACAGCCGAAGAATTAAATGTATATATTGTTGACTATGGTTCAGAGATGAGCCGTATGTTCGCAGAATTCCCACAAATTGGTGGAATGGTATATGCTGGTGATGATGAAAAGTTCAAAAATGCAATAAGATTAATTGAACAAGAAATAAATTATCGTAAAAAAGCCTTTGTATCATATGGTGGATCTTATGAAGAATATATAAAGAAAAGTCCAGAAAAACTACCACAAATGCTATTTATAATTAATAACTTAGAAGGATTAACTGAAATGTATAACACATTCCATGAAACTCTAACAAGTATCTGTAGAGATTGTACTCGATATGGAATATATTTTATACTATCACTAAATGCTACATCTTCTTTAACAAGAAGAGCAAGATTATGCTTCACTAATATATATGCCTTCCATGTAACTGATGGTAGTCAATATGTAGAAATATTCAATATGAGATGTAAATTAAGACCAAGAGATATGCTAGGTAGAGGCCTTACATATTATGAAGGTGGAATTCATGAGTTCCAAACTATGTCAATTACAGATAATGAACATTCAGATAATGATGAAATAAAGAGTCTATTAGAGGAAGTTAAAAAGAAGAGTACTGCAACTGCTAAGAAGATTCCAGAATTACCTGATAGAGTAACATTAGATATAATTGAAAAAGAAATTGCAGACTACGACAAAATCCCAGTTGGAGTTAACAGAAACAACTTTAAACCAGCCTTTATTGATTTTACAAATTTCCCAATATATTCAATAAGTTCAAATCGTATAGCGAATATGAGGGCATTTATAGAATCACTAATGATTGTTCTTAACAAGATACCAGAATGCACAGTAATTTTCCTAGATGTACAAAAAGAAGTTCCAAATGTTAAAAACATGTGTGTTAATTATTATGATGATAATTTAGATGCTGTTATAGAGCAATTAAATAAAATAGAGGATGCACCAGAGAACAGACAAAAGAAATATATTTATGTATTAGTTGGAGTTGAAAAATTAAAAGGAAGATTATCTTCAACAAAAGAATTAGAAAAACTTATTAATAATATAAGAAACAATGATCATAGTCACTTGATTATGTGTGATGCTGCTAAATCACTAAAAGCCTTAAACTTCGACGCTTGGTATGGAAAAGCTAGAAATCCAAATGATGGATTATGGATAGGTAAAGGCTTTTCTGATCAACAAATATTTAGAATTGGAAAACTAACAAAAGAAATGAGTAAAAGCTATACTAATAATTATGGATATCTTAGTGCCGATAACACTCCTGAATTAGTTAAATTAATAGAACTTACAGATGTAGTTGAAGAGGAGGAAGAAGAAGATGAATAATAAAGTATTAGTAAAAATAGTTGTACCAGAAGTTGATCAAGTATTTGATGTCTTTATTCCAGTAAATGAAGTAGTATGGAAAATAAAAAAATTAGTTTCTAAATGTATTTCAGACTTAACTGGTAGTAATTTTGATTTCTCCAAAGAATATGTTTTTGTAAATCCTAAAACAGGAAAAACATATGGTGAAAACGAAGTAATCATAAACACTGATATTCGTAATTCTACAGAATTAGTATTAATATCAGAACGTGATAGCGTAATATAAGAAGCTTTATGCTTCTTTTTTTGTTTATTTAATGTGATATAATATAAATATAAAAATGGAGGTAATTATGAACGATAAAGGAGAAATAGTAGGATACAATAAAGAAAAAGTAGAAGAATTAAGAGACAAAATAAATGATATAGCTCAAGATGTAGCAAGTGATGTAGTAGAATTATTACATGATAGAATAGTAGTTCCTATATCTACAGAATGGTATGCAGAAGTTGCCCAAGAATATTTTTTAGACTTTAAAGATCAAGTAAAACAACGCGGTGAAGCTATAAAAAAAGCATTTGACGATTTTAGAAAACAAATTGAAGAAACTGGAAAAGAGTGGGCCCTTGCTACACAAGGAAAAGAACCTGTTCTATTAGAATTGGATGATGTTGAATTAAACTTAGATGTTTCATCTATACAAAATGCCGATGAAAGTGGAAATCGTTACATTAATGAAGACGGAGTTAATGCTATTATTGATAGTATAGAATCGGTAGAAGAAGATATTAAAAGCAAGTTATCAAATAAAACGGTAGATTTAGGAATAGAAAGTGCCTTTTTAGGAGATGACCAAGCAAAAGCAATTCAAAGTTGCTTTGATAAAATATTAAATGAAATACATATATTATTTGATTATTTATTATCAGGAGATAACTCATTATCCAATGCCTTATTAAATTATAAAAATAGTTTTTCAGAACTAGCTCAAGCTAATACAACAGTATATAATAATGAAGAATAACAACACTTCTTGTAAAAAAAACGTAAAAAAAAATTAACATAGTTGCATAAATTGTTTTATATGATATATAATTTAATTAGATAAGAAATATTTTTATCTATAACCCAAAAAAAGTTAGGAGGTAAATTATGGGATTATTATTTGGTGGAGCATCAGGAGAAGTTTCAGGATATAATTCTGAAAATGTAAAAGCATTAAGAGGAGCAATCAATGACACTGCTCAAGCTTGTGGAGAAACTATTGTTTCAACATTAGAAACAGATATTATTACACCAATGTCTACTGCTTGGTACGCTGAAGAAGCACAACAATATTTTGAAGGTTTTAAAGCACAAGTAAAAGCAAGTGGAGAAACAATTAAAGAAGTATTTGAAGGTTTCAGAGGCAATATTGAAAAGACTGGAGAAGAATGGGCAACAGCAACAGGAGCTGCAGAAGCACCTACACTAGATCCGCTTGATGACGTTGAATTAGATCTAAATATTGAAGCTATATTAGCTGTAAATGAAGCTGGAGATCGTAGCCTTGATGAAGCTGCAGTTGAGCAAGTAGTTAATAACTTATCATCTACAGAAGCTACAATCAAAGATAGCTTAACAGGTTTAGCAGAAAACTTAGATGCTAGTACAGCATTCTTAGGACATGGACAAGGTGATGCAGTACAAGCTTGTTTCGTAAAAGTAACTGAAGCTGTTCACAAAATATTCGAATTCATTTTAACTGGTGGTGAAGGTGGAGCAGACGATTCACTATCTGGAGCACTTACTAAGTTTAAAGAGAAATATTCTGATAGTGCTACAAATGTTGCTACTAGTTATACTAACGCTCAAGTTGATATTTCAGCAGGTAATTAATATAAGAAAAAAGATTGTAGAAATATAATCTTTTTCCAAATATATAGTAATTTCTATTATTATATATTTGGAAGGAGATTAAGGGATATGGAAGTAAATACTAGTGAATTATTAGAAAAATATAATTCTTTGAAAAATGATTACAAATTATTAGAAGAAAACCAAATGAATTTATTTGCTCAATTATCAACTATATGTAATGTTGATTGGCAAGATGGAAATTCACTTGTTTTTAGTGGTGAAGTAGAAGAAGAAAGATTGGAAACAGATAACTTTCAAATATATACAATGGAAAAATTAGAAATCTTTAACTATATTTACAATAAATATGTTGTATTAGGAAAAAAAGTAATGTGTAACTTAAATAGAAAAAGTGAAATAACAACAGCTATTAATAACTGTGTTATCCAAATAGATTCTATTATTAATGAATTTCATAAGACAGATTTAAATTTTCCTTATCATGAATTTCATATTTTACGCCGTAAATATCAAAAGTTTGTTAATTTAAAAAACAGATTAAATAATATAAATGATTATTTTGATTCATTGTTTACTAAAATCGAAAATATAGAATCAGAGATAGCCACAAAAATCCGTGAATTAGGCGATTTTAAAACACGTGAATTCAATTTTTCTCCAGTTGGAAACAGCGAAGCAACAAGATTTGCTAATCTAGAAGAAGATATATTCATGACAGACTATGATAAAGTGGAATTATATAAAAATGAAGAAAAGAAATTAAATGCAAAATTATATAAAGGAATGAGAGATATAAACTCCTCATATAAATCAGAGAATAATACTTTGTATATTGCTAATTTAAACAATTATAACTATACAGCTGATACATTGTATGAAAAGAGAAATGCTTATTTACAAGGATTAGATTTAATACCACCAATTTATGGTATTACTACTAAAAGATCTGTTGATAGATTTGAGGAGGAAGACAATGAGTGATGAAGAAAAATATAGATTAAGACTAGTTCTATATCATGTAAGTATAATAAGAAATAAAACTGTTGCTTTAGAATCAAGTCTTAATAAAATATATGATAAGATTAATGCTAATTGTTTAATTGATGATGAAAATCCAAAGGAGAGACAATTAGATGATATTAGTAATGATGTAACTGATAGTGTTTCAACATATAATAATCAAGTAATTCCTTCTTTAATTAATCGCATTAATAGTTAGGAGGATATAATGGACGAAAAAAAGATAGAAGATACACAAGATTTAACTGAACCAATAACTGATGCTCAGAATATTTTAGGCGATGAAGAGGACTTAAAAATACAATTACGTCTTTTAGAAACAGCATATATTTCTTCACAAGGAATGGAAGTAGGCGATGAAGCAACAGATAAGTTGTTTCCAAGAGATTGGTTTGAGGATACAGATTTTGCTATCAAAATGAAGATATTGGTTGATGCCATAAGTGATGATAAAACCATTATGGAAACTGACGAATATCAAAGAATGATTGAAGGATCAAGAATGTCTAAATAAAGGTGTCTAATTATGACATCTTTTTTTAATTCTATTTAAAAAAGTATCGTTATTAGATATAATATATATAGAACAATACTAAGGAGGCCTTATTATGTCAGATGTTAATATCAATCAATCATTTAGTACAAGCAACGATTATAATATGAGTGAGACAGTTAGTGAAAGTAATATAGCGGTACAAAATAGTTTTAATAGTACTGGACCTACTGTATCCACAACATCAGTTGCTTATCAACAACTAAATAAAGGCGTTGTAGAAACAATGGACTTATCTTTAGATAATTCACCAGCACAACAAGGAATATCTCAATCTCAAAACACTATATCAGCAACAAGTAGTTCAGGTAGTATTCCAAGTTTAGGAACATCTAGTGGTAGCATTCAAAGTAATAATCCTATTAATAATGTTACATATTCCAACACCAATAATTATTCAGCTAATTATGAAGCTGTGAGTGGGGATGGAACATCAAATTAAAAACAAATATATATTTGTTTTTTTTTACTTGTTTTTCCTTTTAAAATATACTTTTTTATCATATAATTATATTATAGGAAAATAGGATGGAGGATAAGATATGGCTGGCATTAGTATTTCTAAAACTTATACTGGATCTAATAAGTATGCCATGAGAGATAATGTAGCTACGTCAGATAAAGGTGTATCTGAAGATCACACTAACCAATCTGTCGATATTTCAACTAATGCAGCTAATCCTGAACTAAATAGTAATACAACTCCAGAAGAAATGGATTTATCACTTGATACAAAACCATCAACAGATTCAAGTAGTAATGAAGTAACTGCTTCAGATAAAAATACAAGTACTAACTCAACTGGTACTGGAGCAGGAGGTACAACTGCAAATACCTCAACATCAGCAGGAACAAATTCTCCAACAACAAGTGCTAATGCCTCATCTGGTGGAAACGGAGGAAATAGTTCAACTAGTACTTCATCTAGTGCAGCATCAATTGGTAATGGAGATTCTGCTGGAAAAGGTGGAAATTCCTCAACAAGTATCAGTGGACCAAGTGGTAGTGAAATAAAAGGTGGAAATCAAACCGTATCAACTGGAGGAAACTCAAACACAACATCCACATCAAATGATTCATCAGGATCAAATGGTACTAGCTTTAATCCTATTGGTAATAATAAAGATGGAGATTCAGATAATTCTAAATCAACTAGTGCCCCAAGCTCTGAACCTCCTGCACCAACCTTTGAATTTAAAGGTGATAAAGTAATTATCACAGTAGTTAGCGAAAAAGGAGAAACACAAATTAATGAAATGCCATTAGAAGAGTTTATCGCTAATCTAAAAAAATGTGGTTTAACACAAAAAGATATAGATAGAGTAATAAATGGGGAAATCACATTAGAAGACTTATATAAAGAAATAGAAAATGATCCAGACAGTGCAAGAAGACAAAAAATGCTAGAAACTGCTTACTTAAATGCTTTATGTCCAGAGTATGAGGATATGGGTCAATTATCCGACCAATTAGAAGCAGACAAGGCAGCCTTAAAAGAATTAATCGCTCAGAAAAAAGAAATTGATAGCCATGAATATGAGTGCTTGCTTAACTTAATAACAGCTCTTCAAAACGGTTATGGATCACAATCTTTAGATCAACCAATTGCTTGGCAATACACAGATGAAAATGGAGACATACAGTATACATATACTGATCCAAATCAATATGGTTATAATGGAGTAGATTCGACAGTATACACTCCTATGACATATGAGCAAATGTATCCTGACAACGAAGATTTTAAAAAATTAAAAGCAATAACAGAAGCAGAAGTAGGAAATATATTTACTGGTTATAAACCTGGAAACAGATGGCAAGATACACCAGAACAAATTGACTTTTTAAATGACATATCAAAAAAACATGAAACAGAAAGAAGTACTAGAGAAAAGAATCTATCTAAAATACAATCAGAAATAGATTCAACATATGCTAGAATTCAAGAAGAACAAGCATATTATGACTATATTAATCATCAAATTGAATACAATATGGCTAATATAGATCCATACATTCATAATGATGATTTTGCTGCTAAATCTGAAGCTGATCCAAGTAAATATCAAGAAACACTAGAAAAAATAGAAGCTTCTTGTAGTGCTAATACTTCTTTCTCAACATATGGTCTTCCACAATGTCCAATTAATGATAAAGGGATGATTGTAGATACCATCGCAGCTATGATAAATGGCGATATGTCTACAAGCGGTATTGTTTCAGAAGGTTATACCCCTTATCAAATTTCTTCTGGTGATGCTTTAATGAATCATTATCCAAGAATGATAGAAGTAATGACCGATGAAGAAAAAGCGGTATTTAATTATATATATAATACAAAAAGTAAAGAGGAAGCCTATGAGTATCTAGATTCAATTGCTGAAGAATTAGACAACCGTACAGTGATGAAAAGACAAGCAAAAGATGCAAAATGGGCTAGTGAACATCCTATCCTTGCTTCAGTAGCAAGTATCTTCATAACACCATTTGAAGGTATGGCTGCTATGGCTGCTAGTTTAAATTCAGTAGCTGTTCAAGAGAGAATTTGGAGAATGGATGTTTATAGTAGTGGAAATGTTTTCCGTAATCAAGTTGCTGCTGATATAGCGGCCTTTAATCCAACTCTTTCATTTATATATTCAACAGCTATGAGTATGGCAGATAGTGCCTTATTAATAGGTGTTGGTGTATTAACTGGTGGAACAGGCTTACCACTTATAAGTGCAGCTTTAATGGGTTCTCGTGCCTATGTTACTACCTTAAATGAGGCTCTGGATAGAGGTCTTACAGATGGTCAAGCCGTTGCTCTTGCCTTTACATCAGCCGCAGTTGAAACAGCAATGGAATCTTGGTCAGCAGGTCACTTATTAAATCTAGAGAGTATACTTGGTTCTCAAGCAACTGCTTTATCTGCAAAAGTGGCCTCTCAATTTACTAATCCAGCAGCCGCAGCTTTCGCAAGCAAAGGAGTATATGTATTTGCTAGTGCCTTAAGTCAAGGGTTATGCGAAGGTGAAGAAGAGTTATCAACAGAAATATTAAATTATATTTGTGATTATTTTATAGCTGGAGATAAGAGTAATTATACTCAATCAATGATTAAATATACAGACTTAGGATATTCAGAAGAAGAAGCCCATAGATTAACATTGCAAGAATTTAGAACTCAAGCATTCCAAGCATTCTTAGGTGGATTCGTTTCTGGTGTGTGCTTTGGTTCATTCGCTGGAACTAATACAACTAGAGTAGTAAGTAAAGGATTAGCTAATGGAATATATGACAGTTATGTAAGTATTGATAGTGGTACTGCTTTTGTTGAAGCACTACAATTAAATGATTTTGAAATGCAAGCAGTAGAATCAGCTGCTAAAAAGATAGAAGCTGGCAAGATGGATACCCTTACAAATCCTGCTAAAGCTCTTGCCACTATTAAAAACATTGGTAAGAAGATTATGGGAACATCTACTTATAATCAACAAGATATTATTAACGCCATGACTAATAAAACGATTACTCAAGACCAAGCAGTTCTATTACTATATGGAACAAGGCTTCAATATGCCCATTATCAATTAAGAGAAGCCCTTAAAAGTAAAATAGAAAACTTCTTTTTCAAGCATAATAATACTAATAATAACAGTAGTAATTATGGTTCAAATGCTGTCGGAGCAAATAATGCAACAATGATTACTACTACAGAACAATTAACAAACGATGTTCAATATGCTATAGCTCAATGGATAACAAAATATCAAGTAAGTGAATTAGAAGCCTTTGATCAAATGGCATTTGCTATTCAAACAAGAGATTATAATGCTTTTACTTCATTTGGTAATGCTAGAAATATAATGAGGCAATACTCATTTGAAGCAATTGCTGAAGCATATAAAGATTTATATAATGATTATTGTAGTAGGCTAGCACTTAAGATAGAAAATGTAATTAATGCCATGTCTGAAAGACATAATTATTCTATTGAAACAACTCTTCAAATATTAAGTGATTATGCAAATGGTATAAGAGGTATTAATTATATTACTTCTCATCAAAATGCTAGATCAATAATATCTAATCTTACACTTAGAGAAATAGAATTAGGTATTCAAGAATATAATACACAAAGAGAATCAATAAAAGTAGTAGTAGACGCTATCAACGCTATGAAAGAAAAATATTCTGACATGACTTATGATGAATGTCTAATTCAACTTGAAGAATTTATAAAGACACATAATTTAAATTTAATAACACGAAATAAAGGCGCAAGAGATGCTATTGCTGCTATGGACGATCATAGATTATTCCAAGCTGTTGTTAAATTGAGAAATCTATATAATAGCAGTAAGACTAAAGTTCAAGCTAGTATTCAAAGAATTGTAACAGATCTAAGAAATGCTTTAAATAATAGTTATAGATCTAATCCTACAGCAATAACTGCATACTTTGATGGATTAGTAGAACAAGTACAAAGAGGTCGCTCTTCTGCCAATACATTTGTTAATCAATTGATTAATGTATTTAGTTATGATCATGACTTATCGATCATATCTATAAAAGAAAATGAATGCTATTGGTCATCTTATAATAATCATATGCATTTAGGAAAAATAACAGTAGCAATTAGAGACTTTGGAACAATGATGCATGAAACTGGACATTTATTGTTCTATAAAGTATTAGGTGAAAGAGTACCATCTGACAGTATTCGAATATTTGAAAGTGCCAGAACAGCAGTTTCATATAATAGAAGCGAATATGAAAGTGCTCTTTCAACTACATCCCAAAGAGTAAGTGCCGAAGCACGTAGAATATTCAATAACAACCTAATTGCTCAAGGTATTACTTATCAACAATATGAGAACAATTTAATAGCAATTTATTCTAGACAAGGAGCCCCTCAACAACTAAGAAATAACCTTGAAAGAATGGGAGTTAGTCAAGAAAGAATAAATAAAATAATGGCTAATGTAAGAAGTGTTCAAGAAGCTGTAGAACAACATAAACAAGCTGAGATGAGAGCCATTAAAGACCGTGTTTATAGAACACAATATGGTGATATGTGTGCCATATCTGATATTATGGATGCTTTATTCTATGGAAATCCAGTAGATCACTATAACAGAAGAATCGCTGTTGATTATAGCCATGGATCAAAATATTATAGAGATAGTAATAATGCTCAAGTTTCTCAGTTCCACGAAATAATTGCCAATTATACGCAATTAAGGATGTCTGGAAATCAAGAAAGCATACGTCTACTGACAAGGACATTTGGTGTTGATTTTGTCAGTCTGTTAGAGAATACTTATCAACAAATGATTACAAGAGCCCCAGCAAGAGGTAATGGTGGACCTTATTACTATAATACAAACACAGCAAGTAATTCAGCCGAAATTAATACTCAAGGACTAAACCAAGAATTAATTGTTGAAAACATTGACAAACCAGAAGAAATCTTTAAAGTTTTAGATGAGAGTGGCATAAAATATGATAGAAAACAAATAGAAAGTGTTTTAACAAATGATAAGATTGCACCAGATAAAAAGATTAATGCCATGTTTGGTAGAATCTTACCTAAAGGATTAAGTGGTGATGCTTCAGAGAAATTAAAAACATTCTTACAAGAAGGAAAATTCGATCATTATAATAAAATGGTAGATGAAATAGAAGCATTTAAAGTATCAGAAGATATAAAGGCCATAAAAAATAAAAACGCTGTAAAAATGATAACCGAGGCATATACTAGTGTATTAGCAAAACAATTTAATTTATATTTTGATGGAATAATTTCAATGGATCAAATTGTAGAAACCGCTAAAATAGAAGTAATAAACAAAAACATTTTGGAAGCATTAAGAACTGTAAATGCTAAATATGAAGCCGATGAAAATGGAGCACGTCCATTTGATCAAATTATTTCTGATAT
>JAEEGL013985996.1_pt1 | contig 38885 bp, 32 predicted proteins | sample 9134231 | NCBI WGS metagenome assembly JAEEGL01 (sample SAMN16246548, study PRJNA631951) | gut metagenome | biome: gut microbiome; feature: rumen; material: fiber-attached | host: Bos | place: Iran: Karaj | collected 2018-10 | reverse complement strand
GCTTGATACACTCATACTCGGCGGGATCCTTATCAGCATATGTATGTGATCTGACCATACGCAACTTTTATCCTGAACTTAGGTGCAAATACTATGTGGTACTTACACTCCCATTTTGTGTGTGATAAACTATTCATGTCCATTTTGGACTACCTCCTGTGATTTTACTTTGATTTGCGAACCGTAAGTAATTCTATCACGGGAGGTTTTCTACTGTAAGCTAAAGCAGCTGTTGTCCCCCTGCATAGCAGGGGGGTATTAAAGATGCTACACAAGAAAAAGCTATGGTTTGGAAACATTCAAAACCATAGCTTTTTTAGCTTTGTGATATATCATAAAAAGATGCAATCATAGTAAGCGCTTTATGCTGCCCCGTAGTTACGGAGCACATTTTTTGCCATAAAATAGACATAGCAAAAAGATTTGCAAAGGCAGTCTGGTGCTACTCTGTACTTCCAAGGTGGAGTAAACAGCTCGCCTATTGCATAACCAAGTATAGTAAACGTATCGCATTGATGGGGGAAAATACTTTATGTCCAAGAGACGAAGTGATGACGAGTGGATTAGATTGCTCCAAGAATGCCGTAGTAGCGGTATGACAGATAGGGAATGGTGTATAGTAAACAGCATTCACTCTTCCACATTTTATAGAGCAATTGACCGTCTTCGAAAAAAGTCCTGCGCAATACCAGCACATATGCAGGTAAGTAAACCAATCATCCAGGAAGTGGTGGAAGTTGCATCGATTGACGAAAATGGCATTTTATCTCAGCCTATCCAGGCTAAAGAAGTTATAACAACAGACCAATCATTAAGTCCGTTCGACACCACCTTCGAAGATCATGTTTTTGAAAGTACTATCAGAATCACGATGCCTTCAGGAATCAGAGTTGAATTGTCCAATAACACTAATGCAGCCACCATAAAATCCGTACTGGATGCGCTGCAGTCAGTATGATTGGGGATCTTTCCGGTGTAAAGAAGATATACCTGATCACCGGATATACTGACATGAGAAAATCGATAGAAGGTCTGATGGGGCTTATCAAAGATGTCTATGACCTTGACCCTTATGCTAATGCTGCATTCTTTTTCTGTGGCAGGCGTGCGGACAGAATCAAAGTCTTACATTTTGACAATACTGGAATGACACTGCTCTACCACAGGCTCGATGAAGGAAGATTCCGATGGCCAAGAACTAAATCCGAAGCGCTTGAGCTTACCAGGCAACAGCTCAGGTGGCTTTTTGAAGGCTTGGAAATCGAGCAGAAATGCTCTATAAACAGAGCCAAACGAAGAGACTTCTGATTCAAAAAATCAATATTTAACGGCATGAAAAAATGACCAAAAATCCGGGCTATATCAGCCTGAAACCCGTGTATTTTCGGCATTTTTACAACTATTAATCATACTCCGTGACTGTTAAAATATATATAGAGAGAGAAACGGAGATAACTCATGTCGGCGTCCGAACACAATTCCACGATACCAAAGCCAACTGAATATTCGAGAGAAAACTCTTTAGACCCTACTGGCAGTGACGCTATTATTCTTCAGCTCATGAAGCAGGTTGAATCGCTTACCGCTACGATTGACAGCCAGGCTAAAACCATAGCTGAACTGACTCGTGAGTTGGATTGGTTCAAAAGAAATATGTTCGGGAAAAGATCCGAAACCACCAAGCGTTTCGAGGATTACGAAGATCCGGAAATCCATCAGATGAGCCTCTTTGATTCTATGAGCAAAGAACAAAAGCTGATGCTCGGCATTGATGAAGAAATGCAGTCAGAAAAGATAACCATTGACAGTTATAAGCGTGCCAAGACTGAACGTAAGCATAAACGTACTCGAGAAGAGCTTCTTGCCAATGCAAAAAAGGGTGATGACAGGCGCATATATGCCTCAGATGCAGATAAAGTCTGCGATTGGTGCGGAGCCGAAATGAGCCACTTCGGTTGGGAATACGTGCGCACAGAAGTTGAACATATCCCTGAAGAAATCATCTATCATGAGGTTTATGCTGAAAAGTTGATTTGCAAAAGATGTAAGGAAGAAGATGATTCCTTTACAGTAAAGACGACTTTAGTTCCAGCAGCATTTATACCTCACAGCTTTGCTACGCCTTCTTTAGTTGCTTTCGTAGGATATCAGAAGTACAAGATGGCAGTCCCTAACTACAGACTGGAAAAGCACTTTGAACGCAAAGGCATTCTCATATCCAGATCATCCATGTGCAGCTGGCTCATCTGGGCAGCTGAAAACATCCTGTTTATCCCATATGAAATGGCACATCAGCTTATAAAGCAGCGGTTTATCGTAAATGTCGATGAAACCGTTGCTCCTGTAAATAAGATAAAAGAACTCCCACCACTTGCTGATGAGGACGGGAATCCATTGAAAGTTGTTGCTGACGTGGATTATGTAGAAATACGAAATGAATACGAAGCGGAGTCAGTTGATGAAGCTGATGATGATACTGACACAGAAAAGAGCAAAGAGATCAACAATCGTCAAAACTGCTATATGTGGATATATGCATCAGTGTACGGAACAGACAGGCCACTCATACTCTATGATTATCAGCCGTCCCGCGGCGGATATAATTGCCAGAACTATCTTGGTGTAAATTTCTCAGGATATCTAATGACCGATGGATTCTCCGGTTACAACAGAATGGAGAATGCGAAACGCCTAACGTGCGCAGATCATGTAAGGCGAAAGTGGTTCGACGCAATAAGGAATAAGTCTGGACCAATGGACTATGAGGATCCAGCTGTGATTGGATTCATGGCCATAAATAAAATATATCAGGAGGAAGCTCTGCTCAAAGGGAAGCCTCCTGAAAGCATAAAGGCTGATAGGCTTGAAAAACAGGAGCCGAAATGGAAAGCCTTTAACGAATGGTTTGAAACGCTTGATCCCGCTGGAGGTTCAGCTCTCCAGAGGGCTATTAATTATACTCAAAAGCACTGGGAAAAGCTGATGCGTTATCTGGAGGATGGAAGGCTGCCTTTGTCAAATGCAGCTGCAGAACGTTGTGCCAAGTCATATGCAACTGTAAGAAAGAACATGCTTTTCCATGATACGTCTAGAGGAGCCAGATCCGCTGCCATCATCAAGTCTCTTATTGATACGGCAGCTGCAAATAGCCTTGATCCTGAGTTATATCTGACAGAACTACTTGGACATGCCCGAGACTACATTGATGAGCCTGCACGGGCTGCTGAGTATATGCCTTGGGCAGATATGATGCAGACAAGGTGCAGGAATAAGACTCGCGGATGATCTTGTAACCGCCAGGAACTTCAACCTGCCAAAAGACACTCAAAAACTTAAGACCACCGGAAAGACTTTAATTTTTTTAGTCGATCCGGTGGTCTGGCACGTTATGAACGCTACCACAAAAAGCGCTTACCAATCATATTAGCGAGGGTGGAACAACAATAGCTCCAGTATCATCACATATTTTCACATAGATGTTATACCGAACATCTATATCAAGCGTTACTTCTACTTCGTGTCCTTCTAAAAAGTCTGGGATGCTTATCTGGCCGATCAGAGTATCGTATTTTCTGTTTACGTAGTTTCCTTCGTAAATGTTAAGTTTAGGTTCAGTGGAAACAAGTAAAAGGTCACTTTTTTTGGTGGGTATCGTACAATAATAATCAATAAACTTTTTATGTTCTCCGTTTTCACCAAAGCCTACACAGATGGATTTGGTTTGAATACTGACAAGTAATAAATCATTAGTGGGGCCTACTGATAGCTTGTGGGCATACAACAGGGCACCTTTTGATATGCTATCATCTGCTATATCTGTTATTTCCAATTGCGTTTTTTCTTTTAAAACGTCTTTAATTACTGTTTCTATAGAGTCTGAACATTCTGATTTGCAGCAAATAATTCTCTCTATTGGGATAGCATTATTTTTATAATGACGTCCGTTCATTTCACTTATGTCATTCCAAAATTGTTTCAGTTCGGCAGCTAGTCGCCCTTTTAGTTTATTCAAATTCTGAGAATTAGAATCCGGATCGAATTGAATAGTGGTTGAACCTAAGAGTTCCATTACATTGTCACCATAATCTATGGCAGATATTTCTGTATAGTTTGAAAAAAAGCAGCACATAATACAGCAAATGCTAGTACTGTCTAAAGCGCTAGGCAATGCATAAGAAAGACAGTGACTTGAACTTGCAGTATGAAGCAATTTGATTCCACAAGAAGCGGCAGCCTTTTTTATTGCCTTTATATGGGGGTAGTAGCAGTAACCCGGATGTGAAATAACAGCATTGTCAATGCTTTCATGTAATACTGATTCAGCATAAAGTTTAACGTTGGCTAGTAAAGATGTTAGCTGATCAATATCGTTAAATAAATCAATTGTTCTAAAACCTACGCTACAATCTATGCGGTAAGTATCAATGTTGATCATATCTTGAGAATATGAAAATGAGATTCTATCGGAAGATAAACTGATACCTAAAGTCATTAGGATTTCCTTTCTGGAAAATGTTTTTCAATGTTTTTTTGGGGGGATTATGCATGTTTGCTACCCTTCAAGAAGTATAGCATAAAAACAAACATTATTTTAATAAAACTAGACTAATTTTGTGGAAAAAACAGAAAAATAGCTAATTTTAGCAGACAATCAGGAGCTTTAAGAGTATAATCAAAAAGAATAAAATGCTAACAAAATGTATGCAACGGAGAACTTTTTTATCATGGCAGAATTATGGCTTAGACTTAAACAGCTTCCTGATTTATCACTTAACAAGTACTCTTCCTTGGATGGAAGAGGAGTCGATGGGGTCTTGGAAAAACATATTTCTTTTTTACGACAGTTAAATAGAAAAGGAATTGTTTCAGGACTATCTTTTCATCTTTTTTATCTATATCTTGTCCCAAATGATGTAGCAAAAGATACACCTGGACATCGATTGTCTATTTTTCTAATGGTTAGAGGTGAAAATGAAGCTCTAGATAGTTTTAACGCTATGGTAAAAGCTAAGGCTACTCCATTGTCTCCTTTTTATGACTTTGAAACATCAGACATAGAATGTGTTTTAAAGCAAAAGGGAATGGAGGAGTTGGCTTTTAGTACGTGTTCATTTCTTACAAAATCTGAGGTTCTTCTACCAGCTGTGGATGGTGAGGGGGAAGACTATTACATGATCCGTGAATGGGATATGAATGATGAAGGACGTCTCTTTAACATGTGCAAAATGATGGAAGCACTTGAGCATTCTGCACTTTTTAGAGTTGACTTATACCCTGTTGAGAAGAGCATTTCACTTCGTGAAGCATTGAAGAAACCAATGTCGATATTACGAAAGAGACAGGATGAGCGTGGCTATAACTCAAGACGTGATTATGATGGAAAAGATGTCCTTGATAGTTATGAAGATATAATAGAAAACTATGATTCTAATCCTCACTTTATTGCTAATGTGATGGCATTTGCAGATAGCAAAGAAGATGCTGTATCAGTGCTGGATGCAGCAGGCTCTGAGAGTTTACATAAAGGTAAATACAGTATCGCAACATTTAGATCGCAATTTAATACTCTAAGTTTTCTTTCTGGAGATAATTGTGATTTGCAAAATATTAGAGAAGGTATGGTCGTAAAGAAAAGTAGACCTGGATTAGTAGTTTGTAAAGAGAATACATCTACTATGAATCTCAATTATCTTCCAACGCTGTTCACACTTGATGAAATAGCGCCTTATTTCAGGTTCCCTGCTTTATATGATGGGGAATTCATTCAAATGGCTAAAGAAACTACGCCAGGAGTTGTCAATAAAAATGGCGCGTTGTTTCTCGGGACAGATAATAATGGATATGATGTATTTTTTCCGTTGGAGCTGCTTCCTAAGCATGCATTTGTTGCAGGTGTTCCTGGATCTGGAAAGACAAATACAATGCTCCATATAACTTCGTCGTTGTGGAAGGAACACGGAATTCCTTTTCTTGTGCTTGAACCGGCCAAGAAAGAATATAGAGCATTGCTCAATGATACAAAAATGAAAGCGCTATATCTTTTCTCACCAAATGCTGATATGAGCTTTCCTTTACATATTAACCCATTTGAAATGCCGAAAGGCACGCTAATTGCGGAACATATTAGTAATCTTGGTGCTGTTTTTGAAGGAGCATTTCCTTTGGAGCCGCCTGCACCATTTATTTTGGATAAATCAATAGAAGCTGTTTATAGAAAACTTGGATGGCTTCCGGATGATAAGTACACTGGAGAAGAGAAAAATCCTGATGGAACTCCAAAAAGATTACCTACTATTTCAATGCTTTTTGATCAGTTTGAAAAGGAAATGCAAGCTACGTCTTATGGAGAAGAAACAAAAGGAAATCTTAAGTCTTTTCTTCAGGTTCGTATAGGTAGTCTACTTCGAAGAGAGATGGGAGATGTTTTTGACGTCCCTAAATCAACCATTCCACCAGAAAAATGGCTTGAGATTCCGGCTGTTGTTGAGCTGGAATCAATGGGTGCAGGACCAGCGAATTTCCTTACTCTTATGCTATGTTCGCTTATAAGAGAAACGCTAAAGGTAGATCCAAAACGTGAAAGCACAGCTATAAAGGGAGTTATTTCCAATGATGAAATCTCATTTGTAATTAAGAGACCGGATTTTTTCGAAGAGGCAGAAACATATTCGTTTAGTGTGGATAGGCTATGTGGAGACTCTGATGGATTGTCGTTTGTAGTGGAGAGCCAAACCGGAAAATCAAGTATCGAGTTTGCAAATGGAAACTTCACTCTTTTATCTGGAGACAAATCTCTCCGGGGATATTATGTCTATGATGAGAAAAAACTGTCGTTTACGTTATATTGGGGAAATAAAGATGTTAGACATGTGATTTTCATAGAGGAAGCACATAATTTAATTGGACCTGAAGCCGAAGTGAAATCCGGAGGTGATGCTAATCCTAAACAGGCAGCGACAGCTTTTGTTGTAAAGATGCTTGCAGAGGTGCGTGCATTACAAGAAAGTATTGTGATTGCGGATCAGTTGCCAACAGTTATGGCACAAGAGGTATTAAAAAATACTGGCCTTAAAATTGGATTGAAAATAACTTCAGCAGATGATCGTTCACTTCTCGGTAGTACTATGGCTGCTAATGGAATACAGCTTGAGCAGATGGCTGTTTTTTCAAAGGGTGAGGCCTTAATCTTTTATGAAAATTTACAGCGTCCTTTTTCTATGAGAATAAAAGAATGGTGTGGTGAGATTAAAGACGTAGAAACAAAGAAAGAAATTACTACACCAAAGGACGATGAACAATTAAGGAATATGCTTTGCTCAAATGATGTTTATAAGTATGAAAATGCTTGGAGCGCTAGGATAATATGCAAAAAATATAGCTGTATGCTTGAGGATACATTATCAAGCTTTAAGAGTTGCGAAGTGTGGCTGAAAAATAATTCTTCGTTAAAACATAAATATGATAATCTTTATCGCTATTTGGAGCGAATAGAGTTAAAACAAATAATAGTTTCAGAAGAAAGAAAACAGAAATTATGGGATGAGTTTAATGTATTATGCGAACAAGAAGATAAGGTAATGCAAAGTACAGATTATTTAAGAGAGCCGATAAGGCTGATTAGTTCTTATATTGGGTGGCTACAAAGCATTGAAAGACTAAAAAATGGAAGATGGAGTAGAGCGGGAATAGAAGAAGCGGATATAGTCAGGACGGATTTGTTAGAAAGCAATATTATTGAAAGTATGTCAGCTTTATATAAGGACTACACTAGTGTTTTCGGGGTCAATAAGGAACTAAAACAATATGAAGCTGATATACTAACTTTTTTTGATTTGAATCCTAAATTAAATTCATTAGTATATGAATTTGTTCGTGTAAATGGTAAAGAAGCTTTGAATATAAAATAATGGAGGAAAAAAATGGGAAGCTTTAAGGAAAAAAGTCGCGAAGGAATAAGAGAAATGAGGGAAAACAGCCTGGAAGCAACTGAGATTGGAACTGGAATGCTTGAGCAGGCTGAAGAAATTAATGCAATTTTGGAAAGCATTGAATTATTGGATGATGAGGATATGCAGGCAATCGATAAAGCAGAACAAGGATATGGCCAAAGCTTCGACAATGCTTTTGAGGAGCAGGTTGAGACTGCGGAAAGAGAAATTGAAAACCAGGGTGAGCAGATTCAGGAAACTGTGGATAGCGAAATTGATAATGTCAATTCTGGTATCAGCAAACTTGAGCAGGCGGAAGGTGTTTCTGACATAGGTAGAGAGGCAGCTGAGGGTGGTGAATCTGATCTTGAAAGAAGTAAGAGTGAGTATGAGCAGATTTCTGCAGATGCTGTCGATGTTGTGGACGAGGTGCAGGAGCAGATTAATGCACTCAAGAGTAATTTAGGAAGTGTTTTTGGTTTTTAATCAAATAATATTGGTACATATATTATGGCAAAAAGCTTTAAAGAAATACGAAAAAAAACTGAATCGCTAATAGAACAGGGGCGGGAAACAGATAGTAGAGTACATAATTGCCAGGCTAGAGTATATCTTTCTACAAATCGGGTTAATGCTGCAATGGCGCAGTTGGAAGCGGCTAGTGAAACAGATGAAGAAGGTAATCCAATTGGTGATGTGGAATATGCTATTCTGGAACTTGGTATGGCTCAGCAAGCGTTAGCAGCAAGTCAGCGAGCGCTTGCCTATGCGCAGAGCGATGCAGATTATATTAAGAGGCAAAAGCATGCTCAGATTTCTGATATAGAAAGGCACAATGAGATTGAAAAAAATAATCTGAGCAAACTAAGACAACTTAAATCTAAGGCATTTGGAAGTAATACGGATGCAATTTCTCAAGAAATTGCGGCAAGGCTTAATGAAGCGGAAATGTCAAGAGTAGCGTTGCTTCATAGCATGGGAATAGAAGCAAAGCCTGAATATGTGAGTGAAGATTCAGAATCAAATACAGGCATTAATTCTAAGCCATTATCATTCTCTCCAATTGACTTATCAGGACAGTATGACAGATTTCAAGGAGGCGGTCAGGGCAATAGCATTGGAGGTGTGAGCTCATATACTACATCTGGAAATAGTGCTAATTCATCTTCAAATCATAGTTCGGGCTATGCACCAACTGGTGGAACAGCTAATACGACAAATGGTTATTTAATCAATAATAATGATATCGCACATACAGCAAGGAAAGAATTTAATTCTATGGATGATCTGAGCGATGAAATAGATTTTTATGCTAGGGATTATCAGTCAAATCCTGAAAAATACAACGATATTATTAGAAATAATGGTACATCAAAAGAAATTGAAGCATTTAGAAAGATAATTAGTGAACATCAGATATTGGAAGACACAACCTTTTTCAGAAGAGCAAGTCTTATGGACATAGGGCTGGATACAGATGCTGTATATTTAGAAGAGTTGGTTGGCAAGACCTACCAATTTCAAGGTATTATGAGTGCGTCAGGCGATATGGCATTGGCTAATAGTGTTAGTGATGGAAACGTTATTTATGAGATTAAGGTGCCAGCGGGAACTAATGCTTTAGATTTAACAAAAGTATCTTATTTTCAGGAAGTTATGTTTAGTTCACCTACGTGTTACATAGAGAGTGCTCGTAAGGAAGGATATAATACGACTCATCTGGTGGTGCGAATAATTCCGTCAAATACAGAAAAATCTGTCTCGCATGTTGACCATCAATCTGACACCGAAAAATGGAACACAGAATATATGCCACTTGTTAAGGCAAATATCAGGCAGAGTGTAAAAGATTATTTTTCTGATTATGTCTCAGAAGCGAAATTAGAAAGTTGTTTAGAAACTTTGGGATTTATGAATCAGGAAGAATTAAGACAACGATATGAGACTAGTGGGGTTAAGGTACCGAATGGGCTATTGGGCTTTAATGATGGGGAATCTTCACTAATTGCACATGATATAAAAAGCCATACCATAAATGGACGAGTTGGAGATAATGTAATAGCTGGATCAGGAAATGTGAAGATCAACTATGCTTTTGTTACTGCGGTTCATGAGAATTTGCATATGCTATCGGCAAATGACTACATGGGAGAAAGCCGTAGAGGACTTATGGTTGGGAATAACGAAGTAACAAGGGCAATGAATGAAGCTTTTACTGAGTATTTTACATTCCTTTCTTGCGGTGGAGAAAAATATATGGGAGGTTTGTACCCCGGCCAATATAGTGGATATCATGTTTTGATGCAGGAGATGCCCACAATTGAGAAAGCTGTTGGAAGGGATTGTATGATGAGCGCTTATTTTAATAACAATCCGCAGCTTATAAGAAATAAAATTGATAGTCTTCTAGAGAACGGCGCATGGGATAAAATGTGCTATGCTGCATATGATTTATTTTATAATGACAATAAATGTAATGGTGGTGCAGTATTAGGGGAAATGCTTGGAAGACTTAAATAATAAATAGTAATTGGGAGGATTTGGACATGGAAACCTACATCGTAGGCGAAAAGTTCACGGGACGAGTAATAAATATTTATAAGAACAATTTAATTGTCGAGTTGGAACCAGGAATCATCGGAAGAATAGTTGATGGTACTAGTTATACAGATGCTGGTGTTGGAAGTGAAATAGAAGTTGAGATTGTCAGCAATAATGATCAGGGCATTATTCTTAAGTGTAGCGAGACTATTGAAAATGCAGAGCTTGACAAAGCAATTTATCCAGGCTGGAATAATTGGAGTACGTATCCGATAGGTCATGGTCAGATAGTTGGGGCCTTGATGGCTTTAGAAAAACAGACTAATGATTTTAGAAATGAATTGGAAATTGCCAAAAATGACTATAATGCGTCTACGTTAAATAATCAAAAGGTTTATGATGCTAAAGTTAATAACATAAATCAACAGTTTATGGACATGAAAGACGAAAGTACCAAACGTTTTAATGAAGTAACCTCTGTCGCTAGGCAGCAATATGAAAAAGAACGAGACAGTCTGATAGCTGAACGTGACAGAAATATTAATAAGACAAAGGAAAGATTAGAACGTGTTAATAGGATAGCAGATTCTATTAGTGATGCTGTCGCTGGGATGCAGAACAAAGATGCCGATATGGCTTTAAGTACTGCAAATGGCAATATCATCGAGGTTAAGAATAGGCACGATGCAGTAAAACGAGCAGTAGAAGCCAAAAATGATGCTTATAGTACATTATATGGATGCAAATTATCTGAATTGGATTTAGATTTTAAAAGCAAAACTAAGGAAGCCTCTGAAGAAAACAATAGTAATATATCCTCTTATGAAAAGACAAGAAATGAAAAATTGAGCATCGAAAAGAAAAAGCAGCTTGAACGAGAGGAGCAATTAGAAAAACAATATAGAGAAAATTATATGTCTGTTGCTCAGTGCGGACATAAGAACATAAGCGAAGGATTTAATAGGGAAACTATTAGAGAATACAATAAATCTGTTCTGGAACAGCGTTTTAATGCTTCATTTTATGAATGCCCTACAGAAATACCAGAATACATAATGCTTGGTAACATCGGACTTATGCTCCCTAATAGGACTAAAGAGGATACTGAAGTTGTTAATGCAGTAGATGAACAAGCTTCAGAATATGCATATAGAACTGCTGGTGAGTATATTGTAAAACTACCTTATGCCCAGAGATTATCTGAAGGTATTTCCTTCTTGATAAGATATAAGAATAGTGACAGGAGATATGCCCAAAGCCAGCTCGAACCATTGTTATTTAAGCTTTTTATGTCTTTTCCTGCTGGAAAACTGGAAGCAACAATGATTGATCCTCTGGATATTGGACAGAATTTTTCTGATATTCATAAGATAGGAGATTCTCCAAGTACTGAAAGAGTAATAGATAGGAAAATTTGGAGTAAAGAAAAAGATATCGAGGACGCGATTGCAACGTTAAGAAAGCGTCTTGAGAATATTACCCAAGCTTATGGTAATGACAGGGATAGCAGACTGAAAAGAGAAGTAATTCGAGCTTTGGCTATAGCAGATTTCCCAACAAATTTTAATGAAACAGCGCTAAAAGATCTCCATGCGATAGTAAGAAATAGTGCAGCTCTCGGCGTTTGCGTTATTATTTGTGCTAATGATGATGAACTGGATATACTTAGACAGAAAAATAGTTCGCTTGTAAACGAAATAACTCAGAGCCTAATAAAAACCAATGTAGAAAACAACAGGCTTATGCTCAGAAGCAATCTTTTCATTGAATTGGATGATATGAAAGATGCCTTAGAAAATAAGAACACTATTATTCCTCAGATAAGGGATGCTGTTGAGCGTACGCCAAGAGTAGTTGTGAGTTTTGAAGATATGTTCAAGGGCGATATCTATGACAGCAACAATTGGTTTACTGGTGATAGTAATGAAGTTGCAGTTCCTATTGGAATAAAAGGGGCAGACAACATTGTTAAGTTCATTGTAGGAAGAGGCGGAGGAAGTACCGAACATCATGCCCTTATTGCTGGAAAGACCGGAGCTGGTAAATCGACACTTTTGCACACTTTGATTATGAGTACTTTGATATCGTATTCTCCTGATGATGTCCAAATGTATTTGCTGGATTTTAAAGAGGGCGTAGAGTTCAAAACATACACACAGTATCGCCTTCCATCTCTGAGAGTTATTGCGATTAATAGTGAGCGTGAATTTGGATTGATTATCCTTGAAGAACTATGCAAGGAATTAAAAGAAAGGACAAAGATATTTGGAGAGTATGGAGTTGATGATATTAATGACTACATGAAGCTTACCGGTGTTCCTAAGATTCCTAAATTACTGTTGATCTTTGATGAGGTTCAGGAGCTGTTTAGAAACAGAGGTGAAAATGACACCATTACTCAGAAGAGTCTTTCTTGCATCAACAAGCTTGTTATGCAGGGAAGAGCTTTAGGAATTCATTTGATACTGGCTTGTCAGGATTTCCACAACTGCAGTGGACTTGAAAACTATTTTAGTTCAATGGCTATAAGAATTGCTATCCATGGATCAGAGGAAGGCGCTACGTCGATATTGCAGTCTGATAATGATGGAGTAAGGAGTCTTCGTGACCAACCAGCTGGATCTGCAATTTATAATGGTAGTTGCGGAGTAGAGTCAGCGAATAACTTTTTCCAGATTAGTCTTATTAAGGATGATGTACATACCAAGCTGCTTGAAAAGCTAGATGAATATTATATGAATCCTCAGGTAGCACAGCGCTATGAGGGAAAGCAGACTAGAGTTTTACTTACGAGTGTAGAGAGTAATGTTCATAATAATTTCAATAGATTGATAAACTATGGAATGCAGGGAATTACCCCACTTGGAAGTTCTAAGGATGGATATGGATTGCATTTGGGACTTGGATTTGGCAAAAAAGTATCATTTATTCCAGAGCTTCATAGGGAAATTAGAGATAATCTGCTAGTTGTAAGTAAAGATGATACTGTAACACTTAGCATATTTATTATGGCAGCGTTAAGTGTACTTTATGAAGAACTGAATACTGAAGCGGATAAGTCAAACAAACTAATATATATAGCTGATCTGTTTGATGAAGAAATATCAGATGATGATTGTGATTTTGAATACCTAAAAGAACAGTTTCCGAAGCAGGTTGAAATTGCGAAGAAATTCGACTTGGAAGGGCTGATCAATGAGCTGTATGAAATCATGCTTAAGAGGTCAGAAGGTGAACTGTCGTCTTCTGAGCGCATTTTCTTTATGTTTTTTGGTATTAATCATGCCAAGAATTTGTGCGCAGGACAGCTTTATGGCAATGAATTTGAGGAAATAACAACCTTGGAAAAACTTCAGAAGCTTATTATCTCAGGCCCTCAATATGGGATTAATTTTATTGTTAGCAGTGACAGTATTAAGAATATTGAGAGGATGCTTGGAGATCGCTATGCAGCTATGTTTGATAAAAGAATTGCATATGCTATGGATAGTGATACTATGGAATTTTTGGTTGATGAATCTGATTCAAAGTCACTTAGAGGTAATACTGCTGTCTACATGGATATAAATGCAGATATCAGAAATACACATTTTAGACCGTATGACATTCCTAGAAAGGCGTGGGTTGAAAGCTACGCTCAAGCGTATGATGAAATTGTAAAGTCGGAGGAATATGAGAAATGACTATTGAGCAGGCAAAAGAAGAGATAAATAAGTGCGAGAGAAATTTATCAGATGCATGCGGTGCATTTGAAGATTCTGCCGAAAAATTTGTTAGAGATGTGGACTATTCTGCTAATAATCAAAAGCTGATATTGACTGCAGCGCCACTTTTGATATCCATATTTGGAGTTCTTATTATACAGAACTCTGCTGCTTTTGGAGTTATCCTTATAATTGCTGGTATCGTGTTAGCAGTTAAACTTCATGAAAAGTCTTCAAAAGCTGTCAGCGAGGTCAGTAGAGTTTTAGATGAAGTTAGAAAGCAGATAAAAGGAAGTAATGGCTTTAGGTGGGAGTAATAATGCAGAGTCCTATTTTAAAAGAATGTTATTCTCTTGCAGCTGAGTATGAAGAATCTGATATAGTCCGTAATATACTGAAGAATAAAAAATCACAACTTTTAGATGGACAGAATGATCTGGAACAGATTATTCCAAGTGATTTGTTTGATGCAGTTTCAGTTTCACGAATATTCGAAAAGCTATCTCAGCCAAATGGTTTAGATAATGATACCTATAAAGCTAGCCTTGGCTTTTTAATGTTAGAACCGGAATCAGCAGAGAAGGAATATTTAACTGCACTTCTTAATCTCAGCACTGGAACAGACGAAAAGCATCGTTTGGAAGCGTGGAAACATATTAACTCAGCATGGCTGGCAGAGCCTAATGATCCGCGATATATTGCGCTAATAAAAGTATTACAGGAAATTGATGGTTGAAATAACGATGGATTCACGAAAAATACTGTTACTACTAAATCTTCTTGCAAGGGAAACGTCTGAAAATAAAGAAGAATTATCATCATTATTTAAGAGAGCACTAGATGCTGACGACAATATTTGTCAGCTGAAAGACATTTTGGATAATACTTGTTTCTTTAAAAAAGATCAGAATTATTCATATGGCGAGGGTAAAGCGGTAGTAGAAAAACTATACCATAACCCTATAGAAGCAGTAGATTTGTTTCCATCGGTGATAAGAGCAACTGAAAATATTAAAAGAGATATTGAGTATAGTCATAATCTTCTTGCATCACCTTATCCATTTGCGGAAAGAATATCAGCTGTGCCGCTTTGCGAGATACAAGCCTATAGGACTGCTTATAAAAATATTGCTAATGTAAGTACTTATTTGAGTGTGCTGTATGCAGGACTTCCGTCGGTTAGTAGTCTATCCTGGAATGATGATTGTGACTTTTATGAAATGCTAAATGCTGTAAATGCAAAGTTTCTTCCTGGTTTACAAAAACTAAGTATTCCTAGTTCATGGATGATTAAGAAAAAAAGGATGAGAGGCAAGGCCCTTTTTGGAGGGGATTGCCTTTTCATCGAATATTGTAATAAAAGCGAATTTGAACTCCAGTGTAAAAATTTGAATACAGAGCCTATTGGGACTCATGCTTATTTAAATGTTGATGCTTACGAGTCAGATGAGAATGATGTGCCTTTTTGCTGGGGAACAGGTAATATTTTATCTGTTTCTCCCTTAAAAGGGACATTCTATTTGCATAATGACGTAGTCACTAAACTAAGATCTCCTTCAAAAGAAGAAATATTTCATAAAATGCCTACACCATATGAGTGTATCAACATACTCGCTGATAATAAAATGTTTTGTATTTCTCCAGGTGAGTTATTACGTGCGATGAACCGATGGTATGTAGGGCATGAAATAGAAAAGCGCGTCCGGATGAGACAGTGTCTATTTTGTGGAAATAGTGTAAATGGTTCCAGATTGGTATGTCCGAATCATTTTACATCACAGTTTTGAGGTGAAAAGTGGACAAAGTAGTAAGTGTAGCGAGGATATACTATCCTGTTAAAGTCTTGGGACCGGGAAATCGCGTCGGAATTTGGTTAAATGGATGCAATCGCAATTGCAAGGGATGTATAAGTCCAGAGTTGCAAAGTTATGATGAAAAGAAAGAGATTTCAGCGGGTGATGTCGTTGAAATGATTAAGAAAATCGGTTCATCAATAGACGGAGTAACCATTTCTGGCGGAGAACCTTTTTTTAAACCTAAGGGATTGGACTCGCTTGTGGAGCAACTAAAAAGTATAACTGATGATATTTTGATTTTTACTGGATATACGTTAGAAGAGTTACATTCCATGAATATGAGGGAAGTAGATAGAGTATTAGAAAATTGCTCTGTACTCATCGATGGTGCTTATATTGAAGAGCTAAATGAAGGCGTGGGATTACGCGGATCTTCCAATCAACATATTTGGATTTTTAAACATCATGACAAATATGTAGGAATAGAAGAGAATCCCAAAGAATTACAGACAGTTGTTTATGGAAATAGCATATTGACAATAGGTATTCCAGGAAAGGAAATATGTGATAAACGCATCGGAAACAATCGCTCCTAAATTCGACAGAGCTGAAATAAATAGTAATGAAACTATTGCACCTGAAAATACAAATGAAGCTTCTGAATTAGTTCTATTGCCGGGAGAGTGTATCTCGGATAGCTATATTATACATTCTTTAATGAATAACCAAGGAAAACAGTCAGATGTATATCTTGCGAAACGCATGGGCAAATCATATGTTTTGAAGGTTTACCATGAAGGAATGAAACCATCTTTACGACTTCAGAATTTCCTAAAAAATGAGAATCATCCCAATGTTACTAAAATAATAGAGTGCGGTGAGTACCGAAAAAAACACTACGAGATTTATGAGTATTATCATGAGGGAACGCTTGAAGACAGTGGACCATTAAATGCTTCACAAATGCAGGATGTTGTTATTCCTTCAATAAATGAAGGATTACATGAACTACATAAAAATGGGATTGTTCACTGCGACATCAAACCCAGTAATTTGTTTTGGGCTGATAATGGTAAAAGATTAGTCATTGGTGATTGTGGTGTAAGCGGGTATACAAATGAAACAGGAAAATATGTAGATTCTTTAAGAGGAACACCTGAATACGCTCCAAGAGTGAAGGCCTTGTTAGGGAGCGCGGCTATGTCTTCTGCATATGATTATGGCTCATTTGGCTTGGTCCTTTGTAAAGCAATACTGGGTAAATCTTTGTTTTCTGGAATGTCTTTAGAAGAAATATCAAGAGCATGGGAAAATGGTATCAATCTTCCTCAACAGATATCTGGTAGAATGCGGATATTGATAGAGGGACTTATTAAAGAGGAAGAAGACCAAAGATGGGAATATGAACAAGTTAAGCGATGGTGTGAAGGAGAATACTTTAGTTCTTCTCAGCGCACTATTTATACCAGGAGAGAAAAAGAAAAGGTAATAACACCGTTAATCTTTGGATGCTTTGATAATCAGATGTTGTCTGTTTCAACTCTACACCAACTGGAAAATGCAATTAAAGCTCATTGGGAGCAGGCTACAAGAGTAATAAAAAGGAGTGAACTTATAGATTTTTTGGCTCAATTTGACCCTGAGCTGGCCAATAAAGTTAGAGAACTATCGAGACTTCATGACTTGGACACCGCTGTTTTTAAGCTACTATTGTATATTTCGGATGACAAGAAAAGTATTTTTTATGCTGGAAAAGAGTATTTGACACTTGACGATTACGTTAATAGCCTGGAATCAGGGATAGACGAGACGGCAAGAAAGTTTTTGTTATCAGGATTATTGGCTTTTTATTTACGCGAAAATCATAAAGATAACGAGCTTATTGATAAGCTTGAATCTATTACTAGACACATTGGTAACAATGATCGGATGACAATTAAGACAATATGTTATGCATTAAAGGACAAAAAGGAAATAGAAATTCTGGGTGAAAAAATAGCTTCATTAGAAGAACTTATTCCACAGTTATGCAGAAGTTCATTGATTGAAATTAGTGAACTATTGGAAAAAGACTACTTTATTGCGTGGCTTAATAAACTTGGTTATGAAAAAGATGTTAAAGAAATAATGGGGACTATATGTTAAATGAGTAGTTATTATACGACGGCTTCATTAGAAGAAATAAGAAGAGCTGAGCTACACCGAAAACTTATGGCTGAGTTGGCTGAGAAGGAAAGACAAAGGAAGCAATTGAAGGATGAGCTTTCAAAAAACGTAAGGCGTATGGAAAATAGACTTCAAAGTGAATTCCAAAATGATGTAAAGCTGACTAAAGCTTCAAATATTGTTCTTACAGTTGAAGATAAAGATGATGCAGGAAGCGGGTACGATATTGACGAAACAATTGATACTGAAGCTTTAAGCAAAGCATCAGCTAATAATATGTGGCAGAGGCAGGAACTGAATTTATCAGCACTGATGGAAATTCGTGATGATCTTTCACCGTTAGAAATGGAGATTTTATCCTGGATTGAACGAATCGAAGAAAGAACAATTTATACTAAGAAGGATCGTGATGATTACGAAAGACTCACTATGGAGATTAAGAAGCTTAATGGTGATGAATCAATTGACATTGAAGACAAACTCAATGCTATTAAAATGCGTGTGTCTGCGTATTTACAGGCAAAAGAAGAGTGCTTTTCTGAAGAAGAAATAGCATCTAATTATGAAAAGTACTGTTCGATATGTGAACTTTTGGATATATCGCCTAAAAAGCTGTATCCATATGAAGTTGAAGAAGAAATTGAAAAAATGATTTTAGTGTTAGAAAAACGAGCAGAGGAAGAATTTATTAGAGCAGTTATCTCAGATGCAATGGAAGAGTTAGGATGCTCTCCAAAGGAAAGTGTTGTTCTAGATAATACACCTGGGAAAATGTATTCAGTAGAAGGCAATCCTCTATGTGACGTATTTGTTGGCAGTGATGGTCGTGGAATTATGTTTGAACCAATAGGTGAATCCAAGAATGTATCATTGGATAAAAAGCGACAAATTGAGAGTAGTGCAAAAAATATATGCTCCATGTATTCATTGCTGGAAGAAAAGGTAGCTATGAAGGGGGTATATCTAAAGAAAATATACGAAGAGCCTTCTGATTCTGACAACATGTACTATTTGGCAGATGTGGATTTGGAGAGCCCAAAGAAAGAAAATACGAAGAAAAATCAAAAACTAAAATCATTAGTATTGGGAGATTGATACTATGGCTTTTTGTAAAATTTGTGATTGTGGAAACAAAATAGTTTTTGAACGTCGATCTAGTTATCCTGATAGTTGCCCTATGTGTGGAAGGGGGCTGCTAGATTATGAGATATATGACGAAAATGATCCTATTGTGAAGTCTTTGTTACATGACAAAACTAGTGAGAACGACATATATCATGGAGATGCATGTAAAGATAATTCGGGCTCACCCAAAACAAGTTACTATATGAAGCTTAATAATGATAAAGTAATCTTTATTCCTGAAGAAGGTTGTATTGTTGGAAGAACAGAAACAGGAGCAGAAGAACTTGCCGATTGTCCATCTGTTAGTAGACAACATTTACGAGTTACTCCCAAAAGGAGAATAGGTGTACTAATTGAAGATATCAGCAAATATGGTACTTTGGTAGATGGAAAAAGAATAGAAAAGAATACACCAGTGAGAGTCATGAGTGGCTCAAAGATAACTTTATGCAATGTAGAAACTACGCTTATGTATGGGGAAGAGGATAAAAATGAAACTTGCTGAAAAGTGGCAGAAAGATCTTGCGGTTTATCAGGATATTAACACGACGTTCATTATAGAAGGAAATGTGCATGATTTACAGCCTTGGATATACGAGGATGATGATTCATGCGAACCAATTGCATTATCTTCATTTTTCCAAAGATATTTAGAAAACGTTGGATATGATCCGATTGTTTTTTACAATAGGATTGATGGCTTTTCAAATCCATTTTGTAATGAGATGCTGAATAATTTTTATAGAGTTGTAAATTCTGATGAAAAAGCATCTAAATCAATAGGCGTTGCTACAGAATTGATCAGAAAGGCTTTGTCGAATAATACGCGTCCTACTGCTATAGTTGTTGATTTAGCAAACACTATAGCAACTTCTCCGGATAGTTTAAGCGATGAGGAATTAGAGTATTATACAAGAATTATGCTTGCGTCTAAGGCCAGAACACAAGCACTTAGCATAAAAGAAAAAAAGCCACTTGTGAACCTTCTCTTTTTGATTGTTGAAAAAGTAAATGACATTCCGACTTGGGTTTATTTAAACAATCCCTATGTTAGAACTTTGACTATAACTAAACCTGAAAAGGAAGTTCGCTCAGCAGTCATTGGGGCTAGATTTGATGCACTTTTTGGCAAAGAAGAATTAGATGATATAGAGAAAAGCAAAAGGCAGGATGAATTTATTGCATTTTCAGAAGGAATGTCTCTTGTTGAGCTCTATGGAGTATTCTCAATATATAAAAAGATGGATTATTCCGCGCACCAGATTAAAGAAGCAATTAATATGTTTAGATATGGTGAAACGGAGAGCCACTGGGATAAACTTGATTTAAAAAATGTCAAGGAAGTAGAAGAGTATCTATCAAAGAGGGTAAAAGGGCAAAAGCAAGCAATAAGTAAAGTTGCAAAGGTGTTGAACAGAGCTTGCCAAGGAATGACAGGTATACAAGGTGGGGCTTCAAGCAGGCCCAAAGGCGTACTGTTTTTTGCTGGACCAACTGGTACAGGTAAAACGGAATTAGCCAAGTCAATAGCGGAGTTTGTGTTTGGAGATGAGTGTTTCCTCACAAGGTTCGATATGAGCGAATATCAGCAACCTCATTCTGACCAGAAGTTACTAGGAGCGCCTCCTGGATATGTAGGATATAGTGAGGGAGGACAGCTTACGAATGCTATCAAATCTAAACCATTCTGTGTATTATTGTTTGACGAAATAGATAAAGCAGATCCATCAATACTTGATAAGTTTTTGCAAATTCTTGAGGATGGAAGAATTACTGACTCAGCTGGTGAAACTATGTATTTTTCCGAAGCATTGATTATATTTACTAGCAATTTGTGTATAACAGGACAGGATTCACAGACAGGGATTTGCTATCAGACAATCACACCTGATATGGACTACGAGTCTATTCAAAAAAAATTGCTTAGTGCCATAACAGATTATTTCAAATATAAAATTCAAAGGCCGGAACTGTTGAACCGAATAGGTGACAATTTTGTTGTTTTTGATTACATACGCGAAGAATTTGTTAAAGAGATACTTGATCAAAAACTTGAGATGGTTTGCGAAAACATCAAGCGTGAGAAGGGAATAAATGTAACCTTTGACGATAGCTTTTATGAAAAATTATTCGAGATTTGTACTATGGATCTGACTAATGGTGGTAGAGGCATAAGTAATATTATCGAATCAAAAGTTATCAATTCATTAGCTGCTATAATAGGTCAGGAAAGATTGGGAGAGGGAAACACGGTTGTTGTTTCAGGCATTGAACCCAATATAGATGATTCACTAGACTACGAGATTATCAAGAAGTAATTTGAAGAGTATAAGTATTATAGAAAAGGGGCTGTCGCACTAAAGGCAACAGCTCCAAAATTTGCATAATAATTATGCTCTTTCTACTTTGTTTGATCTAAGGCAACTTGAGCAAACATGTAATCTCTTTGTAGCGCCATTGATCTTGCAAGCAACATGCTGAACGTTTGACTTCCAAACTCTGTTAGATCTTCTATGAGAATGGCTTACGTTGTTACCGAAATGAACGCCCTTGCCACAAATATCACATTTAGCCATTTTGACACCTCCTTATAAGCCATGTAATTTACAAAAAATAACTGTGATACATTGCAGATTTATCCGCAACATTGATATATTAACAGAAACCGAAATGGATTGCAAGTAATTTCTTGAAAAAATATAGTTTATTTTTTATAAAACTGATATTATAATAATAAATGTATGCGATTCGGTAGGATTGATATTATCGTAACAATACGCATAAAGGAGGAATTATATGAAGGCTTCGATAGTGAACACGCACTTGGGAAATATTTCTATTGATAATGAAGTAATTGCCCAGTATGCTGGCGCTGTAGCCATGGAATGCTTTGGCATTGTCGGAATGGCTAATGTCAATGTCAAGGATGGTCTTGTTAGTCTGCTCAAATTAGACTCCATGACAAGAGGCATTAATGTATCTCTTGATGAAAATAACAAGCTTAAGCTTGATTTTCATGTTATTGTAGCTTATGGTGTTAGTATTTCCGCTGTATCAGACAACCTGATCAGCACTGTTAAATATAAAGTAGAAGAGTTTACGGGGCTTGAAATCGAGAAGATAAATATCTATATCGAAGGCGTCCGTGTAATTGATTAAATCGATTTCAAGTTCTAGGAGGATTATTGTTTTGAGTAATAATGTAATTGACGCCCAGATGCTGTCAAAAATGTTTTTGTCCGGAGCCAAGAATCTTGAGGCAAAAAAGGAATGGATAAATGAACTTAACGTCTTTCCTGTACCGGACGGAGACACGGGAACAAATATGACAATGACCATTATGTCAGCCGCTAAAGAGGTTAATAACCTCGGCGACAACACAGGTATGGAAGCAATCTGTAAGGCGATTTCATCCGGTTCTTTAAGAGGAGCAAGAGGAAACTCCGGAGTTATTCTTTCACAGCTTCTGAGAGGATTCACCAAAGTTGTTAAGACTCATGACGAATTGAATGTCAGCATTCTTGCTGATGCTTTTGACAAGGCTGTTGAAACAGCATATAAAGCAGTTATGAAGCCTAAAGAAGGTACTATTCTTACTGTTGCTAAGGGCGCCAGCGAAAAGGCGAGAGAATTAGCAATTGAAGGAACTACAGATATGAGTGTTTTCTGCAAAGAAGTCATTGATTATGCTGAAGAGGTTCTTGCAAAGACTCCGGATATGCTTCCTGTTCTTAAACAGGCCGGTGTTGTGGATTCTGGCGGACAGGGTCTTGTTCAGGTATTAAAGGGTGCCTATGACGGTTATCTTGGAAAAGAAATCGATCTTTCTATTTCTGCCGACCAGGCTACTCCTGTAGCCGAAACTAAGGCAGAACCCAAGGAGGAAGAGATTAAATTCGGTTATTGTACTGAATTCATTATTCTTCTTAATAAGTCTCTGAATGTTAAACAGGAAATAGACTTCAAGACATTTCTTGAGACCATCGGTGACAGTATTGTAATGGTTGCCGATGATGAAATCTGCAAGGTGCATGTTCATTCCAATGATCCGGGACTTGCTATCCAGCGTGCTCTTATGTATGGTCAGCTTTCCAATATGAAGATTGACAATATGAGAATGGAGCATCGGGAGAAGCTTTTCCATGAGAGTGCTGATGGCTCCTGGGCAGAGATTCAGACAGAAATAAACGGTGCTGCAGAGCTTACACCGACCTACCTTCCCGGTGATGATATTCCATTGGGTGACAAGGTTGAGTTAATTGATAAGGAAGAGCCTATAAATAACGAGCCGCCTAAGAAAGTCGGTTTTGTTACTGTTTGTGCCGGAAAGGGCCTTGCCGAAATATTTAAGGGCCTGGGAGTTGACTACGTAATAGAGGGTGGTCAGACCATGAACCCCAGCACAGAAGATATCATCAATGCCGTTGAAAAGGTTAATGCCGAAACTGTTATTGTTCTTCCAAATAATAAAAATATTATTCTTGCAGCAAATCAGGCAGCTATTATGTCGGAAGATGATGATAACGGTAAGAAAATAATTGTTGTTCCTTCAAAAACAGTTCCTCAGGGAATTACAGCTATTATTAACTATGTTCCCGGGACACCTGTTGAGGATGCCGTAGCAGCCATGACGGAAGCTTTATCCACGGTTAATACCGGTGAAGTTACTTATGCCGTGAGAGATACTGTAATAGATGATGTTCAGATCAAGCAGGGAGATTACATGGGAATCGGCGATTCCGGCATTCTCTCGGTTGGCGGTGAAATTGCAGACGTTACCTTTGCTATGCTTGAGAAGATGATGAATGAAGATCTTGAGCTTATCAGCGTCTACTACGGTGATGAGGTTGATGAGAAGGATGCGGAGTCTTTGAGAGATAAAATTGCTGACAGCTTCCCTAACTGTGATGTGGAACTTCAGTATGGCGGACAGCCCATATATTATTACATTGTTTCAGCAGAATAATTCTTTTTGAACTATATAGCCAGGCGTTATGCCTGGCTTTTTTCAAATAATACAGGGAGATATGTTTTGGGGAAGAATGAATTAAATGAACTTGTCATAAATCTAAAAGGAATTGGCGAGAAAACTTCTAAATTATTCGAAAAATGTGGAGTTCGTACCTGTGGGGATCTTTTGAGCTACTATCCAAGGACCTATGACCAATATGGGCCGGTAGTTCCTGCGGATCAGGTAAGAGCGGGAGAAATCAATGCGGTCAGACTGACAATTATTGGTACGGTTTCCAGAAAGCGAGTCAGAAATCTTTCTATTATTTCCTTTGAAGCGGCTGACCAGACTGGGAAAATAAAAATTGCCTATTTTAATGCTCCATATCTGTTTAATTCCATAAAAGCCGGTACAACTCATATATTCCGCGGCATGGTTCAGAAAAAAGGAAGTTTTTTTACCATGGATCAGCCTAAGATGTATAAAAACGAAGAATATGCCTCTATGATCGGTACTCTGATGCCTCGTTATCCGCTGGTTAAGGGACTTACAAATAATGTTGTAATAAAATCCATGGAGCAGACTTTTAAAAATATTGGGACATTGGATGAGTATATGCCTCAGGATATTCTTGACAGACTGGGGCTTATGAGCTATTCCGAAGCTGTGAGGAATATTCATTTCCCCAAAAACAGTACCAAGCTGGAGGAGGCAAGAAGGAGACTTGCCTATGATGAGTTTCTGTTATTTGTGCTTAAGCTACGCATGGTCAAAATGCTTCAGGAAGAGGCTGTAAATACCTGCCCTATGATAGAGGTTGCCGAAACTGCAAGATTATTGGAAAAGCTTCCCTACAAACTCACAAATGCTCAGATGTCAGCCTGGGAAGATATTAAGTCGGATCTTTCCGGCAAGGGCGTTATGAACAGACTAATACAGGGGGATGTGGGTTCCGGAAAGACAGTTATTGCGCTTCTGGCTCTTTTGACAGCTGCGGGAAACGGTTACCAGGGCGCACTGATGGCGCCTACGGAAGTACTGGCTGCGCAGCATTTTGAGAGCTTTAAAACTATTATAAGTGAATATGGTCTTAAAAATCTTAAACCTGTTCTTTTGACAGGAGCTCTTTCGGCAAAGGAGAAAAAAGAAGCTCATCGCCTTATAAGTGAAGGCGAAGTAAACTGTATTATCGGTACAAATGCACTTATTCAGGAAAAAGTAAATTACAAAAATCTCGCTTTGGTTGTGACCGATGAACAGCATCGTTTTGGAGTAAGACAGCGGGAAGCACTTGCAGGAAAGGGACTTAATACCCATGTTCTTGCCATGAGTGCCACACCTATTCCCAGGACGCTGGCAATAATTCTTTACGGTGATCTTCATATTTCCATAATTAACGAGCTTCCGGGAGGGAGACTACCCATAAAGAACTGTGTTGTGGGTACGGAATACAGAAATACCGCCTATAAATTCATAAAAGATCAGGTGGAAGCAGGAAGGCAGGCTTATGTCATTTGCCCTATGATAGAAGAAGGCGAAATGGACGGCGTTGAAAATGTGACAGATTATACTGAAATGCTTAAAAGCGTTCTTCCGGGCAATATACAGGTTGCCATGCTTCACGGCAAAATGAAACCAACTCAAAAGGATGAGATAATGGAGGCTTTTGCGAGAAAGGATATTGATGTTCTGGTCTCCACCACGGTTATTGAAGTTGGAATAAATGTTCCCAATGCCACAGTGATGATGATTGAAAATGCTGAGAGATTCGGTCTTTCCCAGCTTCATCAGCTGCGAGGTCGTGTTGGAAGGGGCAAATACCAGTCTTATTGCATTTTTATAAATACATCTGCGTCCAAAGAGGCTGCGGCAAGGCTTGATATCATGAATAAATCCAATGACGGCTTTAAGATTGCCGAGGAGGATCTCAACCAAAGAGGACCCGGAGATTTGTTTGGAGTAAGACAGAGTGGTGAGCTTAATTTCAGGCTGGGAGATATTTATCATGACAGCGACCTGGTTAAAGAATCAGCCATGGATGCGGATAGAATCCTTGGTGTGGACCCAGAACTAACACTTCCACAACATAGTGTATTGAGGGAAACTTTAGCCACAAAATCGGCAAATTCTGTTGACTTTGCAACCTTATAAAAGTAAGATATCTTTATTGAATATGAAAAAATAGGAGGATTGTCGGTTTTTTACCGATGCAGGTAAGATTTATGTCTAAGATAGCTATAATTACTGACAGCAATAGTGGTGTGACTCAGGCACAGGCAGAAGAACTAGGTATATTTGTTGTTCCGATGCCCTTTAGAATAAACGACGAAGACTTTTTTGAGGATATCAATCTTACTCAGGAACAGTTCTACAGTAAGCTTGCTGATGACGCTTTTGTTTCCACCAGCCAGCCTTCTCCCGATTCTCTTATGACCCTTTGGGATAAAGTGTTAAAGGACTTTGACCAGATAGTTTATATACCTATGAGCAGCGGCCTTTCGGGTTCATGTCAGAGCGCTATGATGATTGCTAATGAGGAATATGAAGGAAAGGTTTTTGTTGTTGATAATCAGCGTATTTCCGTTACACAAAGGCAGAGTGCGCTTGATGCCAAGGCTATGGCGGATGCAGGACTTTCTGCTACAGAAATTGTAGACAAGCTGATGGAAAATAAACTTGAATCCAGTATCTATATTATGCTGGATACTCTATATTACCTAAAAAAAGGCGGCAGGATCACGCCTGCAGCAGCCGCTTTGGGAACTCTTCTTAAGCTTAAGCCTGTATTACAGATTCAAGGGGAAAAGCTTGATGCTTTTGCTAAAGCCAGAACCGCATCCCAGGGTAAAAATATTATGATAAATGCCATTAAATCTGATATCGAGAAAAGATTTGGCGGCTTTGATAACAAAGATTTCTGGATTTCCTGCGCATATACCAATAATTTGGAGCTTGCTCAGGAATGGAAAAAAGAAGTCGAAGAAGCATTTCCGGGAGTGGACGTGAATATGGATCCGCTTTCTCTCTCTGTTGCATGTCATATCGGACCCGGAGCACTTGCAGTTACAGTAACGAGAAAACTGCATTTCTGATAATTATATATTAAAAAAGTTTTGAAAAAGGGGTTTTTAGAATGGCTTCATACGAACAATATGATGCTTCCAGTATTACCGTTTTAGAGGGCCTTGAAGCAGTAAGAAAGCGCCCTGGTATGTATATCGGCAGTGTCACCACCAGGGGTCTCAACCATCTTGTTTATGAGATAGTGGACAATGCCGTAGACGAACATCTTGCAGGTTTCTGCACAAGAATTCATGTAACTTTGGAGGCTGACGGTTCAGCCACGGTAGAAGATAATGGTAGAGGTATTCCCGTAGGCATGCACGCCAAGGGAGTATCTGCTGAGCGAGTTGTGCTTACCATGCTTCATGCAGGTGGTAAGTTTGATAATAATGCATATAAGACCAGCGGTGGTCTTCATGGTGTGGGTTCCTCTGTAGTTAACGCTCTTTCCACGAGAATGACCGTACGGGTTAAAAAAGACGGTTTTATCTATGAAGATGCATATGAGCGCGGAATTCCCACTGTGGAGCTTCAGAACGGTCTTTTGCCTGCTGTGGGCACTACCAAGGAATCAGGGACAACCATAAATTTTCTTCCCGATGACACTATTTTTGAAAAGACCAGGTTTAAAGAAGACGACATAAAGTCAAGGCTTCATGAAACTGCATATCTCAATCCCACTCTTACCATTATTTTCCAGGATAAGCGTCCCGGTGTTGAGGAATATATTGAATTTCATGAGCCTGATGGAATAACAGGCTTTATCAAGGATATGAACAAATCCAAGGAAGCTGTCCATGATGTTATTTCTTTCAGCGGAGAAAGTGAAGGGGTTGAAGTTGAAGTAGCCTTCCAGTACGTCAATGAATTCCATGAGGAAGTTCTGGGCTTTTGTAACAATATTTATAATGCCGAGGGTGGTACTCACCTCACCGGCTTTAAAACCATGTTTACCAATATCATCAATCAGTACGCAAGGGAGCTTAACATTCTAAAGGAAAAGGATGTTAACTTTACAGGTACCGATGTTCGTAACGGTATGACGGCAGTGGTTTCAGTTAAGCACCCGGACCCGAGATTTGAGGGACAGACCAAGACAAAGCTGGATAATCAGGATGCCGCCAAGGTTGTTTCCAAGATAACCAACGATGAAATGACCAGGTTTTTTGACAGAAATCTTGAGACCTTAAAGTCTATTATCGGATGCGCCGAGAAGGCTGCCAAGATTCGCAAAACCGAAGAAAAAGCCAAGACCAATATGCTTACCAAGCAGAAGTATTCCTTCGATTCCAACGGTAAGCTTGCAAACTGTATCAGTAAGGATGCTTCCAAATGCGAAATATTTATTGTTGAGGGAGATTCTGCCGGTGGAAGTGCCAAGATGGCAAGAGACAGAAATTTCCAGGCTATCCTTCCCATTAGAGGTAAGATTCTGAACGTTGAAAAGGCAAGTATTGACAAAGTCCTTGCTAACGCTGAGATAAAGACCATGATAAACGCTTTTGGATGCGGCTTCTCCGAAGGCTACGGCAATGATTTCGATATAAACAAATTAAGATATGACAAGATAATAATAATGGCCGATGCGGACGTAGACGGCGAACATATTGCGACTCTTTTACTGACTCTGTTCTACAGATTTATGCCTGAGCTGATTTATCAGGGACATGTTTACATCGCTATGCCGCCCCTTTACAAGGCTATGCCGGCAAGAGGCAAAGAAGAGTACCTCTATGATGATAATGCACTGACCAAGTACAGGGCTTCCCACAAGGGCAATTTTACACTTCAGAGATACAAAGGTCTTGGTGAGATGGACCCTGAACAGCTCTGGGAGACCACTCTTGATCCCGAGAGAAGGCTTTTAAAAGCAGTAGAAATCGAGGATGCCAAAATGGCTTCTCAGATGACGGAGCTTTTGATGGGAGTTGACGTTCCTCCCAGAAGAGAATTTATTCATCAGCACGCAACCGATGCTGAACTTGATATTTAACTGATAAAGGTGGAGTAAATGGAAGACAGAATTATAAAAACCGAATATTCCGATATTATGCAAAAATCGTTCATTGATTATGCCATGAGCGTTATTGTTGCACGTGCCCTTCCTGATATCAGAGATGGTCTTAAACCTGTTCAGCGCAGAACCTTATATGATATGTATGAACTTGGTATCAGATACGACAGGCCTTACAGAAAGAGTGCCAGAATCGTTGGTGATACCATGGGTAAATATCATCCCCACGGAGACAGTTCCATTTATGACTGTCTTGTGGTAATGACTCAGGATTTCAAAAAATGTATTCCTCTGGTTGACGGACACGGCAACTTTGGAAATATCGAAGGTGATCCTCAGGCTGCCATGCGATACACCGAGGCAAGGCTTGCAAAGATTACTCAGGAGAATTTTCTTGAGGATCTCGATAAGAATGTAGTTGATTTTGTTCCCAACTTTGATGAGACAGAGAGGGAGCCTTCGGTTCTTCCCGTTAAGATTCCGAATTTCCTTATTAACGGTTCTGAGGGTATTGCGGTTGGTATGGCTACCAGCACACCTCCTCATAACCTTGCCGAAGTTATTGATGCCGAGATGGCTTATATTCAGGATGATTCTCTTTCTACGAGAGATCTGATGAAATATATCAAGGGACCTGATTTCCCCACCGGGGGTGTCATTATCAATAAGGATGAGCTTCTTGAGATATATGAGACCGGTGTTGGTAAAATACGTGTAAGGGGCAAGGTTGAGACCGAAAAGGGCAAAAACGGTCATATCAACCTTGTGATTACCGAGATTCCCTATACCATGATCGGCATGGGAATCGGCAAGTTCATGTCTGATGTAGCCGAGCTTGCTGAAAAGAAGGTTACCAATGATATTGTTGATATCTCTAACCAGTCCTCAAAAGAGGGAATCAGAATTGTAATAGAGCTAAAAAAGGATACGGATGTAGAGAATTTTACAAATCTTCTTTACAAGAAAACAAAGCTTGAAGATACTTTCGGCGTAAATATGCTGGCCATCGACAACGGAAGGCCCGAGACCATGTCCCTTAAGGAAATCATGAGGGCCTGTGCGGATTTCCAGTTTGATATTGCCACCAGAAAATATACGACACTTCTTAAAAAGGAGCAGGATAAAAAGGAAATACAGGAGGGTCTTATTAAGGCCTGCAATGTAATTGACCTTGTTATTGAAATATTGCGAGGCTCCACTGACAGACCAATGGCCAAAAACTGCCTTGTAAACGGCGTGACCGACGGAATTAATTTCAAGTCCCGGGAATCAAAGGCTATGGCGGCTCAGCTATTGTTTACAGAGGCTCAGGCTGATGCCATTTTGGATATGAGACTTTATAAGTTGATAGGTCTTGAACTAAATGCCCTCATTAAGGAGCATGAGCAGACCGTTGCCAATATTTACAGATATGAGGATATTCTTGAGAGCCACAGTTCCATGTCCATGGTTATATTGGATGACCTTAGAAAGATAAAAAAGGAATTTCAAAAGCCGAGAAGAACTCTTATCGAGAATCGTGAAAATGCAGTATATGAGGAAAAGCCTGTAGAAGAGATAGATGTAGCCTTTGTAATGGACAGATTTGGCTACGCAAAGACCATAGATGTATCGACTTATGAAAAGAATAAGGATACAATTATTAGTGAATTCAAATATTCCTTTGTGATGAAGAATACCGGTAAGGTTTGCTTCTTTACTAACACAGGTAATCTTCATACTGTAAAGGCAATGGATCTTCCTCAGGCCAAGATGCGTGATAAGGGTATTCCCATTGATAATGTCAGCAATTTTGATACCTCCAAGGAAACAATCGTTCTTGCAGCCAGTCAGTCGGATCTAAATCTTTACAGAATGCTGTTTACCACCAAAATGTCCATGATGAAGATTGTTGACGGCGGTGAGTTTGATGTATCAAAGAGGACCGTTGCGGCCACCAAGCTTATGGATAATGATGAAGTAGTGCATGTTGAGATCCTCCATGAACAGAAGACTGTGGTTCTTCGCTCCAATGACGGATTTTTCCTTAGATTTTATGTGGATACCATTCCGGAGAAAAAGAAGGCAGCGGTTGGTGTAAGAGGAATGAGACTTGGGAAAAACGACTACATTCGTGATGTTTATTACCTGAATGATATGGAAGATAAAGCTATTGAACACAACAGCAAAAAGCTGGAGCTTGGCCATCTCAAGGTGACAAGCAGAGATACAAAAGGAACTAAGGTGAGATTATGAGAGTAATTGCTGGAAGTGCCAGGAGACTTAAGCTTATAACCCCTGATGGGAATGACACCAGACCAACTCAGGACAGAATAAAGGAAACTTTATTCAATATGATACAGATGCAGGTGCCGGGAGCGGTTTTCATCGATCTTTTCTCCGGAAGCGGAGGAATAGGAATCGAAGCTCTATCCAGGGGTGCAAAAAAGGCTTACTTTATCGAAAACAATAATAATGCCTATAAATGCATTCTTACCAACCTGAAGACAACACATTTTGAGGACATCGCTACTGTGCTTAAGCAGGATGTGGTACTTGGACTCAGAAACATTCATGAGGAAGAGGCTGATATTATTTTTATCGATCCTCCCTATCACGAGGACCTTTATGAGAGAACACTTTCTCAGCTTGCCGGTATGAATTATGTGACGGATTATACTATGATCATAGTGGAAGCTCCTCTTGAGCAGGACTTTTCTTTTGTCTCTGATTTTGGACTTGAAGTTCGCAGGGAAAAGGAATACAAAACCAATAAACACGTATTTATATACAGAAAGGCTATGGCATGAAAACAGCTCTATATCCCGGTAGCTTTGATCCGGTAACCTTCGGACACCTTGATATAATCAGGCGTGCATCGGCTATGTTTGACACCGTAATAGTGGCAGTAATGTGCAATTCGGCCAAAACTCCATTGTTTACCCTTGATGAACGTGTTAAAATGTTAAGAGAGTCTGTAAAAGACCTGGATAACGTGGTTATCGAATCTTTTGACGGACTTTTGATAAATTATTGCAGAGAGCATGATATTCATATAGTTATTCGTGGTCTTCGGGCAATTACAGATTTTGAGTATGAATTGCAGATTGCACAGACTAATAAGGAATTATCCCATAACGAGGTGGATACGGTATTTCTTACCACAAGTCTTGTGTATTCATATCTTAGCAGCTCTGTTGTAAAGGAAATAGCAAGTTATAATGGGGATATCAGTCCTTGCGTTCCTGATTTTGTAGCAGATGCTTTATATAAAAAATTTGGTTACAGGTAAAGTGACCATAATTTAGGGGGATAAAACATGACAAGCAAGATTGAGCAACTTATTGATGAAATCGAGACATATATTGATAATTGTAAACCTCAGCCACTTTCTCAGACCAAGATAATTGTAAATAAAGAAGAAATCGACGAGCTTTTAAGAGAGCTTCGCAGCAAAACTCCTGAAGAAATCAAAAGATATCAGCAGATAATCAGTAATAAAGAAGCTATTTATAAAGATGCCAAGCAGAAGGCTCAGGACCTTATTGATAAAGCTACTATTCAGCAAAATGAACTTACAAGCGAACATGAGATCATGCAGCAGGCAGAAGCGCAGGCAAACGAAAGACTCAATCAGGCTGCCAACATGGCCCAGGAGATGCTGGAAAAAGCCACCATTGAGGCTAATGAAATTAAAGCTAACGCCACCATTGAGGCAAATGAAATTATAGCTAACGCCAATGCAATAAATGCTTCAGCATATCAGTACTTAGACCAGAAGCTTGCCATTGTTGAAGAAATGATTTCAAATTCCATTGATGCCACCATCAGACATAATGAAGAAATGATCGCATCTATCAAGCAGAATAGTGACAGTCTTTTATCTAAACTTACTCAGTATAACGAGATAATAAAGTCAAACAGAGCTGAATTGCAACCTTACTTTAATTCAACTGCTGCAGCAAATGGAGATCAGGATGGCCTGAATCTTGATATGATTAATTAAACAAGAGAAATATTATTGAGCTGTCGCTTTATAGTGGCAGCTTAAATCTTATGTAAAAGAGGTAGTTTTTTGAGAATTGATAAATTTCTTGCAGATCAGAATATCGGAACAAGAAAACAGATTAAGGAATACCTGAAAAACGGTAGATGTATTGTCAATGATGAGGTTGTCTCCAAACCGGATTTTCATGTTGATGAGAATAATGACAGGATTTTGTTTGACGGTAGTTTGATCAGCTATAGTAAATTTCACTATTATATGCTTAATAAGCCTCAAGGCGTTGTCAGCGCCACCTATGATGGCAAGAGTGAGACGGTGCTGGATCTTTTGGCAGAGGAAAATACCAGGAATTTAAGCCCTGCCGGAAGACTTGATATTGATACCGAGGGACTTATTATTATTACTGATGACGGAGGGCTGATTCACAGGCTTCTTTCTCCCAAAAAGCATGTAGATAAGGTCTATGAGGTACACCTTAGAGATGCTGTCTCGGATAGAGACATTGAGAAGCTTGAAGCAGGTGTGGATATAGGTGACAGAAAAGATGACGGATCTAAGGATATTACCCTGCCGGCAAAGGTCATTAAGCAAAGCCCTGATAGCGAGGGAAGACCCGTTATTCATCTGATCATTCACGAGGGAAGATTTCACCAGGTAAAAAGAATGCTGGAAGCTGTGGGTAATGAAGTTCTGTTTTTGAAAAGGCTATCCATGGGTCCTGTGGTACTGGATGAAAATCTATTGCCTGGGCAGTACAGACCCCTTACGGATGATGAATTAAAAATGCTTGGAGTAGTTAAATGAAAAAGGTTTATAAAGGGGAATTTGGTTATATAAGGTATCAGAGAAAGCTATCTATTATCAGAACAGCTATATGTCTTGGATTTACTGTTCTGATCTTTGTTATAGGTCTTATCATGTATCACTCTCAGAAGAATGCTTTCAGCATATTTGCGGCTTTGGGGTGTCTTCCTACAGGCTGGAGTGCAGTGAATATGATAATGCTTATAAAATCCCATTTTTGCAGTGATGAGGATTACAGGCGAATCTGTGAGCATAAAGGTAAACTTCTCATTCATTATGACCAGATAATTACTTCCTATGACAAAAACTATAATATAAATGCTTCCACTGTTCTTGATAAGAATATCTGCTGTTACTCGGCAGACAAAAATATTGATGTTATTGACTGCGAGAAGCACATAAAGAAAATGATGGCACAAAGTGGTTATTCCAGCTACAGTATAAAGATTTTTACTGATATTGATAAGTTTTGCGAACGCCTGGAACAGCTGGAAAAACTGCGAAGTGACAAGGAAATTGACCCATTTGCAATCGAGGATGCCTGGACGCCCGGGACTGTAGAAACGCCGGCCAGAGTTCTTATGTCTATTTCTCTTTGATCAGGTGATTTATGAAAGAAATTCTCATAGGTAAAAATGAAGACGGAAAGCGCCTGGACAGCTTTTTGAAAAACTATTTTCCGGGCACTACCGGTGGTTTTTTATACAAAATGCTCCGTAAAAAGAACATTACACTAAACGGAAAAAAAGCTGATGGTAAAGAAAAGCTATCTGCAGGAGACAAGATAGCAGTATTTTTTTCCGATGAAACCTTTGATAAATTTAAGGGCAGCTCAAATAATAAGGCAGGTTCCGGTGAAAATTTCGGTAAAGCTCTTGGGAAATTGGGCAATCTTCCGGTAATCTACGAAGATGACAACGTACTTTTTGTAAATAAACCGGCAGGAGTTCTTTCTCAAAAGGCAAAGCCCGAAGACATAAGCTTAAATGACTGGCTTATAGATTATATGCTTGATAAGGGCGATATTACTGTGGAAGAACTTGAAACCTACAGACCCTCAATTTGCAACAGACTTGACAGAAATACCAGCGGCCTGGTTATATGTGCGAAGTCACTCATGGGAGCAAGATGCATGAATAATATGCTTAAGGAGAGGACTGTAGATAAGTTTTACCGGACTATTGTTTGCGGAAAAGTTGATAAAAGCTACTCTTTAAAAGGTTTTTTATACAAAGACGAGAAAAGGAACAAGGTTTATATTAAAGAGAAAGATCCTCACGATGATAATTATTCCTATATAGAAACTGAGTTTATTCCTGTTAAGTACAGCGAAAGCAATGATATGACAATGCTGGAAGTTAAACTTGTGACAGGAAAACCGCATCAGATCAGAGTCCATCTTTCATCTGTGGGGACACCTATATTAGGAGATGTTAAGTACGGCGGAAAGCCTTTTAAAGGGATTAATTATCAGCTGCTTCACAGCTACAGACTTGTTTTTCCGATGGAAACGGAAGCTGATTTTTCTGCACTTTCCGGAAAAGAGTTTATTGCAGAGCTTCCCGATATATACAATTTGATCATTCATTAGGGGGTAAATGAGACATGCCGACCTGGAAATCCAGAGGCTTAAGAGGCCAGGCTCTTGAGGAGTTAATCAACCGATCCAATGACAAATACCTTGAGCTGGGCCTTGCTCTTATTCAGAAGATTCCGACCCCGATCACACCAATTAACATAGATAAAGAAACAAGACATATTACACTGGCGTATTTTGACCAAAAGAGTACCGTTGACTACATCGGTGCTGTTCAGGGTATACCGGTCTGTTTTGATGCGAAAGAATGTGCTGTGGACACGTTTGCACTTGAAAATATCCATCCACACCAGGTGAAGTTTATGGAAAACTTTGAAAATCAGGATGGCATTGCCTTTTTTCTGATTTTTTTCACCGGGCGCAATGAGTTTTACTATCTTACCTACAGGAAACTCAAGGAGTTCTGGGACAGAGCGCAAAGCGGAGGAAGAAAAAGCTTTCGCAGGGATGAACTTGATGACGGATATGTAATTCATTCTCCGGGAGACAGCGGTATTTTTATTCCATATCTTGATATGATACAGAAAGACTTGGATGATCGGGAATAAATGTAAAAAGGAAATAAATTTTTAACAATATGTTTGACAGAAATTGTTATATAAGGTAAACTCTTTTCTATGATAATAAATTAGCATGATAGCACGGTGACGCGCTAAAGCGAACGGGAGAATTTTATGAGCAAAGTGTTATTACATACCCCTGACGGAGTAAGGGATATCTACGGCAGTGAATGCAGTGACAGAAAGATTGTTATTGATAAGATCCATTCCAAAATGAGAAGCTTTGGATATGAGGATATAGATACGCCAACTTTTGAGTTTTTTGATGTATTTGCTGATGAAATTAATACTTCGGATGCAAGAGAACTTTATAAATTCTTTGATAAGGAAGGCAATACTCTGGTTTTGAGACCGGACTTTACGCCTTCTATAGCCAGATGTGTATCAAAAGTAAGATTAGAGGATAAAGAGCCTGTGAGGGTTTGCTATGAAGGAAATGTATTTTTAAATACATCAAATCTTCAGGGAAAGCTTAAGGAGAACGTGAACATAGGCGTAGAGCTTATGAATGACGAAGGTGTTTATGCCGACGCCGAGATGATAGCTCTTCTCATTGAATCTCTCAGAACCATCGGACTTAATGAATTTCAGGTCAGCGTAGGTGATGCTGATTATTATAAGGGAATCTGTGAAGAAGCCGGCATTGATTCAGAGACTGAAGAACTTATTAGGGAACAAATCATCGGCAAGAACTATTTTGCTGCTGAAAGCATTCTTTCAGAAAAAAATGTATCTGAAAAGTTTAAGAATCTTATAGTTAAGGTCTCAGAATTTATCGGATCCTCTGAGGCACTTGATAAAGCTTTGGAGCAGGTTAACAATGAGCGCTCTGTTAATGCTATTAAAAGGCTTAAAGATCTCTACAGAGTTCTTAGCTTGTATGGTGTTGAGAAGTATGTTTCTTTTGATCTGGGAATACTCAGTAAGTTCAATTATTATACCGGTGTGATTTTCAGTGCTTATACCTATGGAGTTGGAGATGCAATAGCTAAGGGCGGAAGATATGATAATCTTCTTGGCAAATACGGAAAGAGAGCTCCTTCAATCGGTTTTTCTATTGTGATAGATGACCTCATGTCTGCTTTATACAGGCAGAATGTGCAGATTGAGCACGAGCCGACTTCCGAAGTCATCACTTATAATGACAATAATTTTAAAGAAGCTCTGGATAAAGCCAAAGAACTTAGAAACAGCGGAATAAATGTTATACTTAAAGCAGAATAATCTGGAGGAAATATGAGATATTTGACATTTGCCCTTGGAAAGGGAAGACTTGTTGATTCCACCATGGAATTACTTAATAAATGTGGCATTGAATGTGAGGAAATCCTGGATAAAAAGACCCGTAAGCTTATTTTTACCAATGAAGAACTGAAATTAAAGTTCTTTTTGGCTAAAGGGCCAGATGTTCCCACATATGTAGAGTATGGAGCTGCAGACATTGGAATTGTGGGTGAGGACACAATTTTGGAAGAAAACAGGAGAGTATATGAGGTTTTGGATCTGGGATTCGGAAAATGCAGGATGTGTGTTTGCGGGCCTCATGAGGCTCAAAAACTTCTGGAACATCGTGAAATGATCCGTGTAGCAAGTAAGTATCCCAATATAGCCAAAGATTACTTTTTTAATAAAAAGCATCAGACTGTGGATATAATTAAACTTAACGGATCTGTTGAACTTGGCCCTATAGTTAATCTTTCCGACGTTATTGTTGATATTGTTGAAACAGGTTCCACACTTCGGGAAAACGGACTGGAAGTACTTGAAGAGATATGTCCTCTTTCTGCAAGAATGATTGTAAATCAGGTCAGTATGCAGATGGAGACGGAACGAATTCGCAAACTTATAAATGACATGAAGGAGAATCTGAATAAATGAGAACTCTAAAGCTTACTGCGCAAACCAAAGATGAACTTCTCGGCAATCTTCTCGGAAGAAACCCGGGAAGCTATACAGAATACGAAAATACTGTAAATGATATAATAACAAATGTAAGGAATAATGGTGACAAGGCTCTTTTTGAGTATACAGCCAAATTCGATAAATGTGAGATCAACAAGGATACGGTGAAGATTACCCCGGAAGAAATTGAAGCTGCCTACAAAGAGCTTGATCCTGAATTTGTGGAAGTAATGAAAAGAAGTGCTGAAAACATCCGTGTTTTCCACGAAAAGCAAAAACGTAACAGCTGGATTGAAACAAAAGAGGATGGAAGTATTCTTGGACAGCGAATTCTTCCTATTGAAATTTCCGGAGTTTACGTTCCCGGCGGAAAAGCTGCATATCCATCCAGCGTTCTTATGAATGTTGTTCCTGCAAAGGTAGCGGGAGTTGAGAGAATCGTTATGTGTACACCTCCCCAGAAGGATGGCAAGGTAAATCCCGGTACTCTTGTGGCTGCGGACATAGCAGGTGTTACGGAAATGTATAAGGTGGGTGGCGCCCAGGCTATTGCTGCCATGGCTTTTGGAACAGAATCAATTCCCAAGGTTGATAAAATTACCGGTCCAGGCAATATTTTTGTGGCATTGGCAAAAAAAGCCTGCTTTGGACACGTGTCAATTGATTCCATAGCCGGTCCCAGTGAAATACTTGTACTTGCAGATGAATCAGCCAATCCCAGATTTGTTGCCGCTGATCTTTTGTCTCAG
>JAEEGL010014983.1_pt1 | contig 38889 bp, 33 predicted proteins | sample 9134231 | NCBI WGS metagenome assembly JAEEGL01 (sample SAMN16246548, study PRJNA631951) | gut metagenome | biome: gut microbiome; feature: rumen; material: fiber-attached | host: Bos | place: Iran: Karaj | collected 2018-10 | reverse complement strand
TCTCCGCCCCCAACCGTGCCGAAATCCTGGACCAGGCGCTGATGCGCGCCGGACGCTTCGACCGTCAGATTCACGTGGAACTGCCGGAACTGAAGGAGCGGGAGGAAATCTTCAAGGTGCACCTGAAAGACAAGAAGGTGGCCGAGGACTTCAACGTGGAGTTCATGGCCAAGCACACGCCCGGTTTCTCCGGGGCCGATATCGCCAACGTCTGCAACGAGGCCGCCCTCACCGCTGCCCGCCGCAACCACCCTGTTGTTCTCCAGCAGGACTTTCTGGATGCCGTGGACCGCATCATCGGCGGCCTGGAGCGCAAGTCCAACACCATCATGACACCGGCGGAAAAACGCACGACGGCCTATCACGAGGCCGGTCACGCCCTGGTGGGCTGGCTGCTGCCGTATGCAGACCCTGTGTTTAAAGTCTCCATTATCCCGCGCGGAAAGGCCCTCGGCCTCACCTGGAGTCTCCCGGAAGAGCGGAAGAACTGGCGCAGGAGCGTGATGATGGACAAGATGTGTATGCTGCTGGGCGGACGAGTAGCGGAGGAAATCCTCAATGGAGAGCCCTCCAGCGGCGCGCTCAACGACCTTGAGCGGATGACCCGGATGGCCTACGGGATGGTGCAGTATATGGGTATGAGCAGCAAGGTGGGCCCGCTGTCCTTCTACGATTCCACGGGCGCCAGCGGCTACAACCTGGTGAAGCCCTATTCCGAAAAGACGGCCGAACTGATGGACCAGGAGGTGAAGGCCATCATCACGGAAGTGCACAAGCGCACCCTCCAGATCATTGAATCCCATAAGGATGAGTTCATGAAGCTGGGCGCCCTCCTTCTGGAGAAGGAAGTGGTGTTTGCCGACGACCTGGAGCAGATTCTGGGTCCCAAAGTGAAACCTGCGGAGGACGACCAGTTCCCGCAAGAAGAAAAGATATGAACGGAACCGTAAAACGCAGTATCTTCGGGCTTCTCTTCCTGGCAGTAATGCTGGGAGGCCTGTTGCTGGGCGAAGTTGCCTTCGTCAATCTGTTCCTTTTCATCTCGGGCTGGATGCTCCGGGAGTTTTACCGGATGAACCTGGGAGAATCCCAGCCTCTCCTGAAGAATGTGGGGCTTGCGGTGGGCATCGCCTGGTTCCTGCTGGGCTTCGCCTACTTCAGGGGAGACATTTCCCTGACGTTTTTCGTGAGCGGAGGCCTCCTGGCCCTGCTTCTTCTGCTGGCGCTCGCCGTCCTGCAGAAAAAACACGAGGATTTCCCGAAATTCGCCTTCATCCTGGCGGGACTCCTGTATATTTCCCTTCCGCTGGCGCTTTCTCCGGCACTGGTATTCCGGGGCGGGGATTATAGCGGCCTTTTGATGCTCTCGTTCTTCATCATCATCTGGTCGTCGGATGTGGGCGCCTATTGCCTCGGGATGCTCCTGGGACAGAAGATCTGGCCTGCGAAGATGTGCCCCAAGATCTCTCCCAAGAAGTCCTGGGCCGGCTTCCTCGGCGGTCTGCTGTTCGCCTGCCTGGCGGGGGCCATCCTCAATTGGACGGGGCTCCTGGCCCTTCCGATGGTCCATTGCCTGGGCCTCGCTGCGGTAATGCACGTGCTGGGGGTCTTCGGCGACCTCTTTGAATCCCTGTGGAAACGCGCTGCCGGTGTGAAGGACTCCGGCAACATCATCCCCGGCCACGGCGGCCTGCTGGACCGCTTCGACAGCGCCCTGTTCGCCATCCCGGCGGCCTGTGTTTATCTTGCAATTCTGGGTCTATGAACTGGATAAAAATCGACAACGACTCCTACGGCACCATCCTGATCGCCTGGGTCATCTGCGCCGTCCTTATCTACCTGGCGGCCCATTTCATCAAGAACGCCTGGGTGAGCCTGCCCATATCGGCCCTCCTGGTGGTCTTTATGGTCTTCATCACCTGGTTCTTCCGCGTCCCCAACCGCGAGACACCCCTCACGGACAACGACCAGCTGGTCACTTCCGTGGCCGACGGCAAGGTGGTCATCGTGGAAAAGGTCTTCGAGAAGGAATTCCTGCAGCAGGAGTGCGTCCAGATTTCGGTGTATATGGATTTCTTCGACGTACACTGCAATTTCTGGCCGATAACGGGGAAAGTGATTTATTATAAGTATCACCCCGGGAAATACCTCCTGGCCTTCCATCCCAAGTCCTCGGAGAAGAACGAACATTCGTCCACCTGTATGGAGAACAGCCACGGGAAGGTGTTTTTCAAGCAGATTGCAGGAACCTTCGCCCGACGCATCGTCTGCTACTCGGAGCCCGGAAAGATGGAATACCGCGGAGACCAGTGCGGCGTCATCAAATTCGGCTCCCGCATCGATCTCTTCGTTCCGCTGGATGCCGATGTAAAAGTGAAGGTAGGGGATAAAGTCAGAGCTGTGGAATCAGTGCTGGCGGTCCTGCCGGATTAATCCCACCAAACGGTCTACGGCCTCGTCCTCGGGTATGTGCCTGAGGACGGGTTCTTTTTTGCGGTAGAGGGTCACCTTGCCGTGGCCTTCGCCCACGTAGCCGAAGTCGGCGTCGGCCATCTCGCCGGGGCCGTTCACGATGCAGCCCATCACGGCGATGACGATGTCCTTGAACCCGGCGGTGGCATCCTTCACCTTGTTAAAGGTACTTTCCAGGTCGTAGAGCGTGCGTCCGCAGCCGGGGCAGGCAATGTACTCGGGTTTGTAGAAACGGCGCCTGCAGGCCTGCAGAATCTCGTCCTTGAGGTATTCGTCCTCCAGGGGGATGTCGTCGATTTCGTGATTGAGCAGGGGAGCGCCCCAGTCGCAGGCGGCCTTCAGGATATTTTCCTCCCGGGAGCTCATCTTTCCGGTTCCCACAGGGCCTCTTCCGTAACGGGCGGCCAGATACTGCGCCACCGGAATCTCGTTCTCCGGATCTTCGGTGAGGGAAACGCGGATGGTATTGCCGATGCCCTCGGAGAGGAGGGTCGAGATGGCCACGCAGCTCTTGATGCGACCGCTGTCGCCGTTCCCGGCCTCCGTCACGCCTACGTGCAGGGGAAAGACCACGCCGGCCGCTTTCATCAGGCGCACCAGTTCACGGTAGGCCTTGACCATCACCACGGTGTTGGACGCTTTCAGCGACACCACGACGTTGTAGAAATCGGCCTCCGCGCACATCTGCACCCATTCCATCGCGGCCAGGGCCATTGCCTCCGGCGTGTTGCCGTACTTTTCCACGATGTAACGTCCCAGCGAACCGTGATTGAGGCCGATGCGGATGGCCCGGTCGTATTTCTTGCACGCCTCCAGCAATTCCCGGAAACGCTCGCGGGCCTTCGCGTGGTCCGGATGGAAGTTGCCGGGGTTGATGCGGATCTTCTCCACCACGGGCACGACGGCCAGGGCTACGTCGGCCGAAAAATGAATGTCGGCCACCAGGGGAATCTCCGCGGGAACGCGCGCACGGATGGCTTTGAGCGGCTCCACGTCCGAGAGGGAGGGGACCGTGATGCGGATGAGCTGCGCACCGGCCTTAGCGAGGCGAAGGCACTGGGCCACGGTGGCTTCTACATCGGCCGTATGGGTGTTGCACATCGTCTGGACCACGATGGGATGGCCGGAGCCGATGAGAACGTTTCCCACGCGGACGGTACGGGTTTGAAGTTCCTTATTCACTCTTTTTCTGCTCCTCGATCATCTTTTTGGCCAGTTTCTTCAGCTGCGCGCGGGTGTGGCCGTAGCGGGGCGTGAGCTGGTAATAGACGCCCAGGGTGATGGCCCCGTCCAGCGGATAGGCAAAGCGGTAATAGTACTGGCTCATATAATCCGGCTCCCAGAAGCTCTCCCAGCCCCATTTGACCTGGGCGTTCAGGTGAACCTCGAAAGGGGAAAACATCAGCCCTACGCCGATGCCGCCCTGTACGCCGTAGGTGAGCCGGCGCTCGTGCTCCATAAAACTGTACTGGTTCTTCGTATACAGTTCGTTGTTCTCGTAGGCGGGGTCCAGCGTACGGGAGATATTGAGTCTGTAACCGCCGTAGATGCCCAGTTTCGCGAGCAGCTTGAAATGCTCGCCCATATCCACGTGGAAATGGCTCAGAATGAAAGCCTCAGGTACCTGCATCACCAGTTTGTAGGCGCCGGATTTGGGTTCTACGGGCCTGTAACCGGTTTCCGGATTGGTGCTGTACTCGTAGCCTTCGTAATTCATCTGCGCGCCGAATTCCAGACCCATATTCGGGAAAACGCCGAACATCGTGAAATGGCGGATGAAGGAGACACCGTAGACAGGCCAGGCCAACTGCATTTTGGCGTCCCGGTCCGGATTGAAATAGCCCATCTGCACGGAGGCGCCGCCGTAGCCGCCCACCATCCAATAATCGTTGGGCCGGGCCACCTGGACGGTAAGGCTGTCCAGATATTCGTTCGTCACCGTGTCCGGCAGGGAGAAAAACTCCTTCTCCAGGTCCACCTGGGCCCGGGCCTGGAACAGTGCGAAACACAGCGCCAATGCTATGAAAAGGGCTTTCCGCATCATTTGAACAGGTCCTCCATATTCACATCCCAGACCATTTCGGCCTTTTCCAGTACCTCGATGAGGAACTGATCCTCCAGTTTGAAGAAACGCACCTTTTCCGGCTGACGGTGTTCCAGCAGGTTACCCGTATCCACCAGGTTGTTCCGGTTCAGGTCCTCCGTCATCCGGATGCAGTATTTGCCGGCCTTGAGGTAGGGGAACAGCACTTCGCCGCCGGTCTCCACGATGAAACTGCGGATGACCTTGTTGCGCTGCTCGTTCAACAGGTCGATGATGTACTTGTCGTGGACGCCGGAGAGTTTCAACGTGACCGATGAGAGTTTTTCGTCATTCGGAAGCGTCACCTTCATCTCCGTGCTGTCGTTGTAGAAGCCGTTGATGTCGCGGAAGATCCGGTGCGGAATCTTCAGATAATAGTCGTAACCCTGCTGGAGAGGCTCCTGCGGGTAGATGTTGAAGTGCCTGAGATTGGTGCTGTCGCGTACTACGCGCACGCCGCCCTTGCTTTCCTGCTGACGGGGATTCACGATCCTCAGCTGGAGGGTGTCCCAGTTCTCTTCCCGGAGCGGGTAGTTGAAGGTGATCTGGAAGCCGTATTGCTCCACCAGGGCTGCATCGGCCTCTGTCTTCATCACGGCGATGGTGTCCTCGTGCTTGCGGTCCCGGGCATTCATTTGTTTTTTCTTCAGCTCGGCCCTGGCCTCCTTGCTCAAAGTGAGCTTGACGGTTTCCTTCGTCCGTTTGAGGCGGCCGGTAGTGTCCGTCTTGTCATAGACGATGTCCAGCTTCAGGGTATCCGGCATCTTGCGGGCGTCGTTCACCCAGAGCTCCAGGGAGTCCTGCTGCGGGTTGAACTGCGAGATGAGTTTCTCCCGCGGAAGGCCCTTGATGCGCATATCGTAAATCTTGGCGCCGGGGGCCATAAAGGTGAGATAGGCCGTCCGTTCACCCACGCGTTCCTTCTTGACTATCAGTTGTTTGGATGGTTTCTCGCGGAAGAGATTCAGCTCCAGCTGCGTCTTGCGGGCCAGGCACAGGGCCGTGTCCTTCATATCGAATTTCTTGAATTCGTAGAGGGAGTCGTCGTAGACGATGGTGGGACGGAAGAGCGTATCCAGGAAAGCGACGCGTTCGGTCTCGGGGTCGTAGATGTTGTTGTTGTTCTCGTCCTTGATGGCATAGACGCGGTAGACGGTGTCCTGGATGTTCCGGAGGCTGAAAAAGCCCCAGTCGTCGGTTTTGGTGGCCGCATTGGGCCGATGAAGGAAGACGGCCGAATCCGCGTGGTCCTTGTAAAGGAGGACGGTAGCGCCCTTCAGGGGTTTGAGCGTGTTGCAATCCTGCACCAGGCCGGTCAGGCAGAGCGAGTCGATCCTGTCGCCGGTAGAAAAGACCAGCGTGAAACCGGGGAAGGGATTGCCCTCGTTGTTGTCCACGATGGCGCCCGTCAGATCCAGCGTATAGGTGGTGTTGGGCTGCAAGTCTTCCTCGAAAGAAATAACGACGGATTTTCCGCGGATGGTTCCTTTGGGCTTTTTCTCCATAGGGGGAGAAAGGAAGATGCTGTTGGCGTCCTTGATCTTCACGTATTCGTCGAAGGTGAACACCAGCTTGGTTCCGTGCACGGGCACGTTCACCGTTCCGGGCAGGGGATTCACCTTGGTGATTACCGGAGGAATGGTGTCTTTGGGCCCTCCCGAAGGCGGTGTGGTGGTGTTCGCACAGCCCGTGGGGAAGAACAGCGGCAGCAGGACGAGCGCGGCCGGTATGAGCGGAAAGAGGTTCTTCAGTTTCATAGGTCGCTGCGGGTTACTTTTTCGATGCCGTCGATGCTGGAGAGCTTCTTGATGAGCTGCTCCAGGTTCTCGCGGGAGGAAACGCTCAGGTCGATATAACCGTCGAAGAGCCCGCCCTCGGCCTGCAGGTTCAGGCGGCGCATATTCGATTCCATAATATAGGAGACCAGACGCGTAATTTCGTTCAGCAGGCCCCTGCGGTCCAGTCCCTTGATGTTGATGCGCACGAGGAAACTCTTGTCCTCGCCCTCCAGCGGCCACTCGGGCACCACCACCCAGTCGCCGTGCGTGGCGGCGATGCTTTCCGCCACAGGGCAGGTTTTCTTGTGCACGGTCACCGTGCCGTCGGGGGCGCGGAAGCCGATGACGGGGTCTCCGGGGATGGGATTGCAGCAACTAGCCACAATCACCTGGCCTTTCTCTTCCGGGGTCTGCTGGGCCGGTTTCTCCTCTTCCTTCGGGGCGGCGGGTTTCCGTTTGAACAGGCTCCAGCGGGAGCTGGTAAACTGTTTCAGGGTGTCTTCCAACTTGTCGTGGTGGACGGTGCCGATACCAATCTCGTAAAAGAGGTCATCTCTGGAAGGCATCTTGAACGCTTTGTCCAGCCGCTGGAGTACGGGCTCGTCCAGTTTGACCCCCAGTGCCTCGGCTGTGGCTTCCAGCTGGCTCCGTCCGTAGTCGACGGCCAGTTTGCGGCGGCTCTTGAAATAGTCGCTCACCAGGGTGCGGGCCCGGTGGGTGGTCAGGAATTCCAGCCACTGGGGGGAGGGTTTCGCGTCCTGGGCCGTAATGATTTCCACTTTGTCGCCGGTCTTGAGGGTCTGGTTCAGCTTCACCAGCTTGTGGTTCACCTTGGCGGCGATGGCTTTGTTGCCGATTTCCGTATGGATGAGATAGGCGAAGTCCAGGGCGGTGGCGCCTTTCTGGATGCTGCGCTGCTCACCCTTGGGCGTGAACACATAAATGACCGTGGACGTGAGGTCGTTGTGGATGATGTCCAGCAGTTCCAGGGCGTTTACGTCCGGATTGGTGAGGATTTCCTTGATGTGGTCTATCCAGGCGTCCATCTCATAGTCGCCCTCGCCCATAATGCCGTGTTTCTTGTACACCCAGTGGGCTGCGATGCCTTTTTCCGCGATGTCGTCCATCCGGCGGCTGCGGATCTGGACTTCCACCCAGAGCCCGGCGTCGCTGAGCAAGGTGCAGTGCAGCGCTTCGTAGCCGTTGGCCTTGGGGTGCTTCACCCAGTCCCGCTTGCGCTCCGGCCTGTCGATGTAGCGGTCCGTCAGGAGCGCATAGATGTTGAAGCACTGTTCGCGTTCGCTCTCGGGGATGCCTGTCTTGGGTTCGAAGATGATGCGGATGGCATACAGGTCGTACACCTCGTCGAAGGTGATACCCTTGTCCTTCATCTTCTTCCAGACGGAATAAGGCGTCTTGACGCGCGTCTTCACTTCGAAGGTGTATCCCGCCTTTTTGAGCATTTCCTGAATAGGGACTACGAATTCGGCCATTTCCGCCCCTTTCTCCTCGATCTTGCGCTCGATGAGTTCCTTCACCTCTTTATAGGCGTCGGGCTCCTTGTAGCGCAGCCAGATGTTCTCCAGCTCGCTCTTGATGCTGTACAGGCCCAGCCGGTGCGCCAGGGGAATGAAGATGAACATCGTTTCGCTCAAGATCTTGTCCCGCTTGTGCTCCGGCATATGTTCGATGGTGCGGCAGTTGTGCAGGCGGTCCGCCAGTTTGATGAGCACCACGCGCACGTCGTCGTTCAGGGTGAGGAGGATGCGCTTGAAATTCTCGGCCTGCAGGCTCTGCTGCGAGATGTCCGTCCCGTGGGTCTTCTGCTCCGTATCCAGGACGTTCTTGATTTTGGTGAGGCCGTCCACCAGCGTGGCGATCTTGGGGCCGAAGCGCTCCTGGATGTCCTCCGTGGTATAATCCGTGTCCTCGACTACGTCGTGCAGGAGGGCGGCCGATATGCTCTTATAGCCCAGGCCGATGTTGTCCACCACAATCTGGGCGACGGCGATGGGATGGAGCATATAGGGCTCTCCGCTGCGCCGGCGGACGTTTCGGTGCGCGCTGTTCGCGAAATCGAAGGCGCGCTGGACCACTTCCAGCTCGGCCTCGTTCGCGCAGCGCTTGCGGGCGCTTTCCCGCAGGTGCTCCCATTCGCGTTCGATAACGGCGTAATCTTCCGGTGTGAATTCAGAGAAACTCATAGGTTCAGGTTCTTATGGAAGCGCTCCCGGCGCGTGCGCACGGCTTCTTCGTTCTGCTGGTCCAGGTCTTCGATGGTGGTCTGGTGCAGGTCCACGTGCTGGAAGGAATAGGAGAGTTCCGCCCCGTACAGGATGATGGTCCATCCCAGGTTCAGCCAGATCATAAAGAGCGGCAGGGCGGCGATGACTCCGTACACGGCGCTCTGCTTGGCCACCATCACCTGGGTCTCCAGGTACAGGTACTGAACGGCCGTAAAAATGAGACCGGCAAACAGGGCTGCCTTCAGGGCGTGTTTGTAATACACCTTGCAGCCGGGAATGTATTTGTATATAACACTCAGCACCAGGATGATGATGCCTGCGAAGGAAGCCCAGTACACCAGGCTCCTTAAATGCTCCAGGAAAAAGATCTTGCTCGGAAAGAGGAGGTCCAGCACGTGGGAATAGACCACGGAGCCGGAGAAGAAGATGATGACCACGAAGGGGGCCAGGATGGTGATGCCGATAATGACCCCGATCATCTTGAAGAAATTCTGCTCCCGTTTTACCTTCCACACGTTGTTGAACACCTGCCGGACGGTAATCATCAGGGACAGGACGAGCCACACGAAGGTGGCCATTGAAATGAAACCGAAGAGACCGCTCTCGGCCGTCTTGACGATGTTGTCGGCCGCCCCCAGAAGGACGTCGGTGATGTTCTGCTCCGCGCCGCCCGTGATGTTGAACTCCCCGAGCTTCGAGCTGAGAATTTCGGCGAATTTGTCCCGGAGGCCCAGGCCGTCGGTGAGGTAGAAGCCGATGGCGATGGCGGGGACTACGGCCAGCATACTGCGGAAGGCGAGGGCGGTGATCTGGTAGCTGATCTTCTGGTCCATAAAGGTGTTGATCATCAGGATGATCGTCTTCGCATCCCGCACCAGACGGCCCTTCCAGCGGGAAAAGTCTTCCTCGTTCAGCAGCCAGATGTCGTGCGTGATAAAGCGCACGATCCTGGTGATCCAGATGGATACCCACCGGAAAAACACCTTCATATTATGCCACAGCCTCTTGAACATACCTAAAATAATGTGGGCTCAGTTTCCTCCGGGCCGTCGGATGATTCGTTAGGGCCAGGGGATGGAGATGCCCCTGAGGGAGCATCGGCCTTCTTTTCAGCGACCGAAGGGGCATCTTCATCCCCTGGCCCGATGATAGCGAAAAACTGCTCCTCATCAATGATGCTGATCCCAAGATCATTGGCCTTCTTGATCTTTTCCGGGCCGGGTTTGCTGCCGGCCAGGAGAAAATCCGTCTTGCCGCTAACCGAGCCGCTGTTCTTGCCGCCGTGGGCCTCGATGAGGGCCTTCATCTCGTCGCGCGAGATGGAGAAGTTGCCGCTGATGACGATGCTCTTGCCGGCGAGTTTGTCCGATGCCTTTTCCGCAGGAGCGGCCAGGGCGAACTGCAGCCCGGCGTTCTGCAGGCGGGCGATTTCAAGAAGGTTTGCCTCGTTCCGGAAATAGTTGTACACGCTGTCCGCGATGACGTCTCCCACTTCAGGGACTTCCAGGATTTCTTCCCGGGAAGCGTTTCGGAGAGCGTCGATGCTGCCGAAATGGCGGGCGATGTCACGCGCGGTGGTTTCGCCCACATAGCGGATGCCTACGGCGAAGAGCACGCGCTCGAAGGGGACCTTCCGGGATTCCCGCAGGCTCTGCAGGAAACGGGCGGCGCTGCGCTCCTTCCATCCCTCGAGCTGCAGGAGCTGATTCTCCGTAAGGGTATACAAATCGGCCGGGGAGTGCACCAGGTCCAGGTTATACAGCTGGTCCACGGTGGCTTCTCCGGCCAGGATATTCATCGCTTTCCGCGAAAGGAAATGCAGGATACGTCCTTTGATCTGGGTGGGGCAGCCGGTATTGTTGGGACAGAACCAGCGGGCTTCGCCCTCGGGCTTTACCAGGGGCGTGCCGCAGTCCGGACAGGTGGCCGGGAAAACGGGTTCTTTGGCGCCGGGGGCCCGCTTGGAGGGTTCAACGGCCGTAATCTTAGGGATGATTTCCCCGCCTTTTTCCACATAGACCCAGTCGCCTTCGTGGATGTCCAGCATACGGATCTGATCCTCGTTCACCAGCGTGGCCCGTTTGACCATCGTACCGCTCAGCAGCACGGGTTCCAGGTTCGCCACCGGCGTAACGGCACCCGTCCGGCCCACCTGATAGTCGATAGAAAGGATGGGCGTGCAGGCTTGTTCGGCCTTGAATTTATAGGCGACGGCCCAGCGGGGGCTCTTGGCGGTATAGCCCAGCTGCTGCTGGACGGCCATCTCGTTGATCTTAATCACGATGCCGTCCGTGGCGAAGGGCAAATCTTTCCTGGCGGTATCCCAGTGGCCGATATAATCTTCTATTTCGCCGATATTCCGGCAAATCCTGCGCTCCTCACTCACCGGAAGACCCCAGCCGGCGGCCGCATTCAGAGCGTCATCGTGGGTAGGGTAGTCCACCTGTCCCGTGGGGATGTGGTAGAGCGTGCAGAAGAGGCCGCGCCGGCCCACTTCTTCCGGATCCTGCAGTTTCAGAGAACCGCTGGCGGCATTTCGCGGATTGGCGAAAAGGGGTTCTTCCTGTACCTCCCGCTCGTGATTCAGGCGGTCGAAGGAAGCGTAGGGCATCAGGATTTCCCCACGGATTTCAAACTCCCGGGGCCAGCCCGTTCCGTGCAGTTTGTGCGGGATATTGGCGATGCGGCGGGCATTGGCCGTTACGTCGTCGCCCTGCACGCCGTCTCCGCGGGTGAGGGCCCTGAACAGGACGCCGTCCTTATAGGTAAGGCAGATGGCGGTGCCGTCGAATTTGAGTTCGCAGCAATAGGTGAAGGGCGTGCCGATGGATTTCGCGGCCCTTTCCGCGAATTCTTCCACTTCCCGGATGCTGTAGGTGTTGCCAAGGGACAGCATCGGGTATTTATGGGGATACTTCGCAAAACCGGCATCGGCCTTTCCTTCCTCAAGGTCCGAACCGACGCGGCGGGTGGGGGAGTCTTCCGTGGCGAATTCCGGCCATCCGGCCTCCAGGGCCTCCAGCTCGTGCATCCGTTGGTCGTACTCGTAGTCGCTCATCACGGGCGCATTCTCCACATAGTAGAGCCGGCTGTTCTCCCAGAGAAGAGCCTTCAGCTGATCGATCCTATGTTTCGCTTGCGTGCGGTCCATACCTGTGCGGGTGTGCGCATATGCGTACACAACTTACAAAGATAGGGAAAATTGGCGTAAAAAAAAAGAGTGTCGGCCTTCACAGGCGGACGCTCTTCCTAACCACATAATTAATAACACTAAAACTAATAACCAATAGACTGATTCCGTCAAGAGAACCTTGCTTCCTCAATCCGGATACAAAGGTACGACAAAAATTCGATTATGCAAATTTTTTATAAACTTTTTTGCAAAAATTTTTCACAAAACATATTAAGTCGCTGATTTACAGCGATAAAATTGTTAGTAAAAATTTTACCAAAGCGTGAAATACTACTGTTTTCCCAGCTTATCCCGCAAATGTAGAAGCATATCGCGGGTCATTTCATCCAAATTGTAAGTGGGCTTCCAATCCCATTCTTCCCGGGCGCAGGAGTCGTCCATACTGTCCGGCCAGGAGGTGGCGATGGCCTGACGGACGGGGTCCACCTCATAGCGGATGCGCAGCCCCGGAACATACTCTCGGATCTTGGCGAAGAGTTGCTCCGGCTCGAAACTCATCGAGGCGATGTTGAAGGAATTGCGGTGCTTCAGGCGGGAAGGATCCGCTTCCATCAGTTGGATGGCGGCGTGCAGGGCGTCCGGCATATACATCATATCCATGAAAGTGCCGGGTGCGATGGGGCACACGAACTCCTCTTCTTTCACGGCCGCATAATACACTTCCACGGCGTAGTCCGTGGTGCCGCCGCCGGGGAGGGTTGTGTAGGAAATCAGGCCGGGAAAACGCACGGAACGCGTGTCCACGCCGTATTTATGGAAATAATAGTCGCTCAGCAGTTCCGTAGCCACCTTGGTGACGCCGTACATTGATCGGGGCCGCTGGATGGTGTCCTGGGGCGTTCCCACGTGCGGAGTTTCCGGGCCGAAGGAACCGATGGAAGAAGGCGTGAACACGGCGCATCCCTTCTCCCGTGCGATTTCCAGGATGTTCAGCAGGCCGTTCATCTGGATGTCCCAGGCCAGCAGGGGTTTGCGCTCCGCGACGGCCGAGAGGAGAGCCGCCAGGTTGTAGATGGTGTCGATCCCGTAATGGTCCACGATGGCGGCGAGACCTTTCGCGTCGCGGACATCGGCCAGGGCCGACGGACCGCTCTCCAGCAACTCTCCCTTGGGCTCCGCGCCGGGGATATAGCCCGCTACAACGGTGCTGCCGGGGATTTCCCGACGGATCTTCATCGTGAGTTCCGAGCCGATCTGGCCGGTGGATCCAATTACCAGTACGTTTTTCATTTCAACTACAAATTTATGCATTTTTCGGATAAAATGTGTAAATTTGAAAGCATTAAACGCTAAAACTATGTACGGAAAATTTCAAGAGCATCTGCAGCAGGAACTTCAGTCCATCCAGGACGCCGGGCTGTACAAGAAGGAACGCAATATCGCATCGGCCCAAAGTGCGGCCATTACGCTGGAAGACGGCAGCCGGGCGCTGAATTTCTGCGCGAACAACTACCTTGGTCTGGCCGACAATCCGCGCCTGATCGCCGCCGCGAAAAAAGCGATGGACGAGCGTGGCTACGGGATGTCCAGCGTCCGCTTCATCTGCGGCACGCAGGACCTGCACAAAGCCCTGGAAAAGGCCATCGCGGAGTATTTCCACACGGAAGACGCCATCCTCTATGCGGCCTGCTTCGACGCCAACGGCGGCGTTTTCGAGCCGCTCCTTACGGCCGAAGATGCCATTATCTCCGACGCCCTTAACCACGCCTCCATCATCGACGGCGTGCGCCTGTGCAAGGCCCAGCGCTTCCGCTATGCGAATGCCGATATGGCCGATCTGGAGGCGCAACTGAAGGCCGCCCAGGCCTGCCGGTTCAGGATTATCGTCACGGACGGCGTGTTCTCGATGGACGGCAACGTGGCTCCGATGGACAAGATCTGTGACCTCGCGGAAAAATACAATGCGCTGGTGATGGTGGACGAGAGCCACAGCGCCGGCGTCGTCGGCCCCACGGGTCACGGCGTGGCGGAGCTCTACAATTGCTACGGCCGCATCGACATCCATACGGGCACGCTTGGAAAGGCTTTCGGCGGTGCCGTGGGCGGTTTCACCACAGGCCGCAAGGAAATCATCGATATGCTGCGCCAGCGCTCGCGCCCGTACCTCTTCTCCAATTCCATCCCCCCGATGATTGCCGCCGCAGGGCTGGAGACCTTCAAGATGCTAGGGGAGTCGAACGAACTCCACGATAAGCTGATGGAGAACGTGGTCTATTTCCGCGAGAAGATGCTCTCTGCCGGCTTCGACATCAAACCCACCCAGAGCGCCATCTGCGCGGTGATGCTCTACGACGCTCCGCTTTCCCAGAAATTCGCAGCTGCAATGGCAGGTGAGGGCATTTTCGTCACGGGCTTCTACTATCCCGTGGTACCCAAGGGACAGGCCCGCATCCGGGTGCAGCTTTCCGCCGCCCACACGCGGGAACAGCTGGACGTGGCCGTCGCCGCCTTCATCAAGGTGGGCAAGGAACTGGGCGTACTGAAATAATTTTGTAAGTTCGGGAAATTCTGCTACCTTTGCATTCCCGTTTGGTACTATGGCCGAGTGGTTAGGCACAGGTCTGCAAAACCTGCTACAGCGGTTCGATTCCGCTTGGTACCTCAAAAAAGAGCCTCAGATTCATCTCTGAGGCTCTTTTCTATTAGTCCGGCTGGAAGGTTTGATTGATCTTGAGGCCGCGCCTGAGCGACTTGATACTGCCTTTGGTAAGATCCACGTCCACGCTTCGGCCGCTGGCGGTAACAAAGGTAAACCGCAGGCGTTTCCCGCCCAGGAAAGGCTTTACCACCATACAGGGAATGGTCCCGTAATCCAGCAGGCCCACGCCGTTGGTTTTCCGGGATTCGAACTCTTTAACGGTCCCGGGATCTTCGCCCACCAGTTCCAGCAGGTCATCCAGGGCTGCATAGGCTTCCTCAACGTTGGCGCCCAGGCACAGGCAGGTTTCGTCCACGTGCTTGATACTGGATGTGAGGTCCCTGATGGAGAATTCCGCCTCAATTGCGGTATTCCCCAGACTGAGATAATAACCCAGGGTACCGTCGGCATCCTTGTATTTGAATACGGAGTAGGAATAATCGTTGTCCTCAATTTCAACCGATTCGAAACGTTGTCCGGCGGGGATGTCCTTCTGCGCATAGGCAAAAACGGCCACGCACAGCAGCGTAAGGGTGATAAGAATTCGTTTCATTGTATTGTTCTTAAGATAACGTCCTGTTTTTCTGCAATTTACGGGCCAAACTATTGCCATACAAATTCAGGCTCAGGCTCAGGCAGGGGTTCCTCCTCCAGGGAGAGGGTATCGGCCCGGGCCTGGAGGGCGCTCACCACGGCCGAGAGGGAATCCAGCCTGTCCTGCAGCTGCGCGATGACATAGGCGCTGCTGGAGAGTTCCTCGTCCGTGCGGGAGTAGATTTCATCGATCAGTTCGTTCATCTGCCGCTGGCTCATCCCGAAGGAGTGTTCTGCAAGGGTAATGTGTTTCTGTTTGATATGTGCCTGGGCGGCTTTTTCCAGGAAGACCGTGCGCAGGCTGTCGTTCAGGGGCTCGCCCGCCAGGGAAATGTTCACCTGCCGGCCCTTGACCGTGTAATCATAAATATAGGTATGCGGCCCCACGATGCGGTTGTTCTCCACGAAAGTCTGTGCATTGCGCTCGAAGTTGTTCTCGCGCACGAGGTTGAAGGCGCTCCAGATGCTGGGGACCAGAACAACGACAAGCACGGCGTAGATGATGTTGCGGCGTTTTTTCGCCAATTCCGGGGAAATGCCCGAAGCCTTCTGGAACTTGAGGTAAACCACCATCATGTACGTGGCCAGGGCGATGAAGACGCTGTTGATGATGAACAGGTACAGCGCGCCCAGGAAAAAGTGCATGTTCAGGTGGGCCAGGCCGTAGCCGGCCGTACACAGCGGCGGCATCAGGGCCGTGGCGATGGCAACGCCCGAAAGCACCGTTCCGCGCTCCTTGCGGCTGTTTTCCAGAATGCCAGCCAGACCGCCGAAGAAGGCGATAAGGACGTCGTAGATGGTAGGGGAGGTGCGCGCTTCCAGTTCGGTGGGATTCACCAGCGCCAGCGGCGAAAGGATGAAATAGAGCGTGGAAGCGATGAGCGAAATGACCACCATCACCAGGAGGTTTTTGGCGGCCGATTTGAGCAGGTCCGTGTCGTTCGTCCCCAGGGAGAGGCCCACGCCGATGATGGGCCCCATCAGCGGGGACACCAGCATTGCGCCGATGACCACGGCCGTGGAGTTCACGTTCAGGCCCACGGAGGCCAGGACGATGGCGAAAACCAGGATCCAGACATTGGGGCCGCGGAACCAGATGGCGCTTTTGATGCGCTCGGCTGCATCGGCCGTATCCACGTTGTCACTGATAGTGATGTAGCGCTTATAAAGCGTCTTCAGATACTCACGCATTGTCGTCGATTTCAGGGAGTTCTTTCTTGGGATTCTTCGGGACGCCCAGCTTCAGGAGCTGATGGGCGCTCACCAGGATGGACTGGCCGGAGTCGCTGATTTTGGCCGATACTTTCTCGTATTCTTCCAGGGCGGCGTGCAGTTTGTCGCCCATCGCGGCGTGCGCCTTCGAGAAGTCCGCCACGCGGTCGATCATCGCCTGGGCGGCCTTGATGATCTTTTCCTGGTTGCGCACCTGGTCGTAATTGGTCCAGGCCACGCGGATCATCCTGAGGAAGGGCATCAGGGTTTCTTCCGTGGTAAGGAGCACGCCCTGCTGATAGGCCTCCTGGAACAGGTTGGGGGCCAGGGTCTTGGCCAGCTGCAGCGCACCATAATTCGGGATGAACATAATCACATAATCCAGCGTCTTGTAGCCTTCCCGGATATAGCTCTGGTAGCGTTTGCCGGCAAGGCTCTTGATCTGGGTACGGATGGCCTGCAGATTGCGTCTGGCGGCGTCTTCCTTCAGAACTGGATCCTCCGTACCATACCAGTCCGAGAGGGCTTCCAGCGAGGTTTTCGCGTCCACGATTACTTCCGTCTTGTCCGGATAGTGCAGGATATAGTCCGGCCGCATCCGCTTGCCGCTGTCGTCGTTCAGAACAATGGCGCCACGCTCGTCCCGGAGGGTTTCCTCCCGGTCGAAGTCCCGGCCTTCCTCCATCCCTTCGCTCACCAGCATATTGTAGAGGATGGTTTCTCCCCAGATGCCGGTCATCTTGTTCTGCCCTTTGAGGGCCTGCGCGAGGTTATCGGCCTTGCTGCCGATGGCGCTCGTCTGGTCCTGCAGGTGCTTTACAGCCTGCTCCACGGCCGTTTTCAGGCTTGCGGTGCCTTCACTCTGGCTGCGCTTCTGCGCCTCGAAACTCTCCTGCATCGTCTTGAGGTCCTTGCCCAAAGGGGCGGCCAGGGTGCGGAAGGTTTCTTCGGCCTTCTTCTGGAGGGCCTCCTCCCGCTGCTGCAGGAGCTTTTCGGTTTCCGCCGAGAGCTGCGCCTTCACGGCCTCCAGCTGCTTGTCGAAGGACTCCTGCTGCATCTGCTGGAGCTTCTCCGCGCTCTTGAGCGCCTCCTTCGAGGCGATGAGCTCATTCTCCAGGGCGTTGCAGGCGTTCAGCTGCCTCTGCCGCATAATGAGGTAGGTGATGACGACGGCCACAAGGATGAGAACGACCGCTATGATAATGACATATCCCATATTTTCCATATCTACAAAGATAATATTTTTCGGCGAATCTTCGTATCTTTGCCTGAGATGAAACAGGTAGCCATCGTCGGGGCCGGCGCCGCCGGTTGTTTCTGCGCCGCTTTATTAAAAAAGCAGGCGCCGGCGCTCTCTGTGACCGTTTTCGAGGCGGGCGAAAGGCCGATGACCAAACTCGCCGTAACGGGCGGAGGCCGATGCAACCTCACCAACTCCTTCGAAGGGATCCGTTCGCTGGGGGAAGCATATCCCCGCGGAGAACGCGTAATGAAGCGCGCGTTGAAAGCGTTCTCGCAGGAGGATACGATCCGTTGGTTTACGGCGGAAGGCGTGCTCTGCGTCCTCCAGGAAGACCATTGCTGGTTCCCAAAAAGCCAGGATGCGATGGACGTAGTCCGCTGCCTGGAAAGGGGAATGAAAGGCGCAGATTTACGCCTCAAAACCCCTGTCAACAGTGTAAAGGAACTGCTGGAGCACTATGACTATGTAGTGGTAACTACCGGCGGCGGCCCCAAAGGACTGCCGTTCCTGGAGGATCTGGACCTGGATCTGCTTCCACCTGTCCCGTCGCTGTTCACCTTCAACATCCCGGATCCGGCGCTCAAAGCCCTGATGGGGCTGGTGGTGGATGCCTCCGTGGCCCTGCAGGGGACTTCCTACAGGGCGGAAGGGCCGCTTCTGATCACCGACTGGGGGCTCAGCGGCCCGGCGGCGCTCAAACTCTCTTCCTATGCCGCGCGGCACCTTTCGCAGACCGCTTATAAAGGACAGATCAACATCAACTGGCTCCACGCCAACGAACAGACCGTCCGGGAAAGGCTGCAGGAAACGGCAGCCGCGAATCCGCAGAAAATGGTCTCCAGCACGCACCTGCTGCAGGCGCGCCTGTGGGAGTATCTGTTGGCGAAGGCCGGGATCCGGGCCGATATCCGCTGGGCCGAATTGGGCAGCAAGGGACTGAACCGCCTCACGGCCATCCTCACGAACGACGGCTATCCGATTAACGGGAAAAGCCGTTTCCGGGAAGAATTCGTTACCTGCGGCGGCGTGGCGCTCTCCAACATCGACCTGAACACCCTGGAATGCAAACAGCACCCCGGCCTTTATTTCGCAGGCGAGGTGCTGGATATCGATGCCATTACCGGCGGCTTCAATCTGCAGGCGGCGTGGAGCACGGGCTATGTCTGCGCCCGCTCCATCCTGACGTCTATCTGATTTTATACTCCTTCATCCGCCGGGCCAGTTCCCGGTGTCCCGGGCATACGCTTTCCAGGAGGGCGTGGAACTCCTTGCCGTGATTAAGGTACTTGAGGTGGCAGAGCTCGTGCAGCATCACGTAGTCCTGCAGTTCCCGGGGCAATTCCACCAGGCGCAGGTTCAGATTGATGTTCTTCAGGCTGGAGCAGCTGCCCCAGTTGCTCACGTTGTTCTTGATGAAAATCTTCCTGTACTGAAACCCGTGCAGAGCGGCCAGTTCGGCCAGGCGAGGGGGCAGTTCCGCCTTCGCCTGTGCACGCAGCGCTTCCACCCGTGCATTCACGGGCGCCCTGCGGGGTTTCCGGCGGAAAAACAGCCTAAACATCCTTCCTGATATGGACGTCCTGCTGCGGGAAAGGAATCTCGATGCCGTTCGCGGCAAAGGCGTTGTAAATGGCTTCCTTGGCCTGCGCCGCCAGGGTATAGTGCACTTCCACCGCGGCGAAAAGGAGCACCTGGATGTTCACGGCGCTGTCGCCGAATTCCGCCAGCCGCACGGAAACGCCCCGCTTGGGATCCACGATGTCCCGCCCGTACTTGTCCTTCACCTGCAGCGGCTGAAGGGCATCCAGGATTACCTGGCGGGCCTTTTCTACGTCGGTTCCGTACTTGACGCCCACCTGGAAACTGATCTTTTCGTACTGGTGGTTCCGCGTGAGGTTCTTGAAGTTCTTGTTGAACAGGGCCGTGTTCGTAAAGGCGATGATGGAACCGTCCTCGGAGGCTACCTGGGTGCTCTGATAGCTCAGGCTTTCCACCTTGCCGCGGATGCCGTCGCATTCGATGGTGTCGCCCACGCGCAGACGCCCGCCCATCAGCTGCACACCGTAGAAGAAGTTGTTCAGCACGTCCTTCATCGCGAAGCCCAAGCCCGTGGCGAGACCCGTGGTGATGATGGTGATGGCCGACATAGGGATCTGCAGCATCACGAAGGCGATAATCACGTAAATGCCCCAGCACAGCAGCGAAATGATGTTGTTCGCGAGGTTCAGGTTGATGTCCGTCTCCTTGATCTGGCCGCTCTTGCGGATGACCGAGCGCATCTTGCCGGCCCGGTAGAATCCCTTGATGGCATAGACCAGATAGCGGAACAGGAAGAAGAGCGAGAGAACAATCACGAGCTTGTAAATGGAGAGCTGCACCACTCCTTCTACATCCACCAGGGGACGGACAAAGAGATCTTTCGCCACCACCGACAGACTGAAAATCTTACCGGCCATATAGATGGAGAGCGGGAAAGACCAGATGCCCAGGATGGGCACCAGGCACATCTTCACCAGGTCGTGGAACCAGGACACCTCGATGTAGGCCCCCTTCTTGGAGGAAACGGGCATTTCGGGATTGAGAGACCGCCATTTGGCGATACGGCGGGTGACGCGGTTGTCGTAGTACCGCTCCAGCATCAGGGACACCGCTGTGAACGCCTGAACGAGCGTAAGCTGGAAGAACCACCAGATGAGTACCAGCAGCGCCGTCATCACCAGTCCGTACCAGGAAAGACCGGTGCTGGCCGCCATCACCAGGCAGGCTACCCAGAGGATGATGCGGTCGTCGCGGCGTAACGCTTTTCTCTTGACGGCAATCATCACCAGCTGCCATACCGTAAAGAGGAACACCAGCGGCGGGAAAGTGAAGTTCAGGATGCTGTTGGGAACGAAGATGGTGCGGAAGAACACCACCAGGAAGCCCAGGAGCAGGGTGGGGAGGTAGGCCCACACGGCCGCCTTGGTCTGCTCGCGGTCCAGCCGGATGAGCATCGAAAGCAGGATGGCCGCCAGCATAAAGGCGTATTCGCTGAGCATCTGGGAGGCCGTCCGGATGAATTCCGCCTCACGGTTTCCGTCGCCGCCAAGGGAATTGACCAGAGCGAAGATCAGGAGGCCGATGAGGGTGATGATCATTCCTTTGTGCTCCTGGAAATAAGGTTTCTGGAGCGGTTTCACCCAGCGCATCAGCAGACGGACCAGGATGTTCGCCAGCAGGATGGCAATTCCCAGCAGCAAGAGCATCACGAATGAATAGGCCGCGACGATGGGACCTTTCCAGCCGCTTCTGGGCTGGTCTTCGGCGCCGATGAAGGTGTACTTGTTACGGGCATCGCTCACGGCCCGCTTCCAATAGCGGCCCGGGGTCTTGAGGAGGGCGAAATAATTGCGCTGACCCTCCAGGAATACCTTTTTCTGTACCTCGGCGTAGCGCGTCTGCGCATAATCGTAGGCTTCCTTCAGGAGTTCGTCCGTATCGGCATAGAACTCACTGTCCTCTTCCACCTTCTGGATGGCTTCCACATAGTGGTCCACCATCGCTTCCGCGATCACCAGACAGCTGTCGCGATAGAGCGTGGTGAGGCTGTCCATCTTGAAGCCTTCCTCCAGGGCGAAGGAGGGAAGGTTCAGCAGGGTGTCGATGCTCACCTCGATGGAATCCATTACGCTTTCCAGCTGCGGGACCAGCGCCGGGTTCACCTTCACGGGCGGCATATTACGAAGCGTCTGGGCCAGCTTGCTGTAGCGGTCCAGTTCCACCTGCATATTGGCGATAATCTGGTCGAACGGCGTGCGGGAAGCGTTGAAGTCCTCGTATTTCCGCGTCACCTGATGCAGGGCATAGGTAAGATCGAAGGTATAGTCCTGCGGCTGCGAATACAGCATAATGGAAAGCTCGTTGGAGTCTTCCACCAGATTCACCAGTTCTTGGTGCTGCTGCTGGATGCGCTGCTCCGAGGAGGCATTGAAATGCAGCACCTTTTCCTGGTCCTGCTTGAGTTCGTAGAGCAGCACCCGAAGCGTCTGGGTGAGGTCCTTTTCCTTGAATACAGCCAGCGCCGGCACGGCCAACACCAGCAGAAGCGCAATCAGAATGCGTTTTTTCATAGTTTACCTTGTTCGCCCAAATGGCTGTCCTTAAATCCCAGGAAATAGAGCACACCGTCCAGGCCGATGGTGCTCAGGCTCTGCCGGGCGCTCTCCTTCACGCGCGGCTTGGCGTGGAAAGCGATGCCCAGGCCGGCCTCCAGAAGCATCGGGAGGTCGTTCGCGCCGTCGCCCACGGCGATGGTCTGCGCCAGGTTCACCTTTTCGGTCTGCGCGATGAGCTTCAGCAGATCCGCCTTCCGGCGGCCGTCCACCACTTCGCCCACATATCGGCCCGTCAGTTTGCCGTCCTCGCCGATTTCCAGTTCGTTCGCATAGACGTAGTCGATGCCGTAGCGGCGCTGGAGGTATTCGCCGAAGAAGGTGAATCCGCCGCTCAGGATGGCGATTTTGTAGCCGCAGGTCTTGAGGATGGTCATCAGACGGTCCGTGCCTTCCGTGATGGGAAGGTGCTCCGCAATGTCCTGCATTACGCTCACGTCCAGTCCCTTCAGAAGGGCAACCCGTTCGGTGAAACTCTCCTTGAAGTCGATTTCCCCCCGCATCGCCCGTTCGGTGATGGCGGCCACTTTGTCGTACACGCCGTGCCGGCGGGCCAGTTCGTCGATGCATTCGGCCTGGATGAGCGTGGAATCCATATCGAAGCAGATCAGGCGGCGCATCCGGCGGTACATATCGTCCTTCTGGAAGGAGAAGTCCATCCCGCTTTCGGCCGAAAGGGCCATAATCTCACGCTGGAAAGCCGCTTTGTCGTCCAGGGTGCCGCGGATGGAGAACTCCACGCAGGCGCGGACGTTCCGCTCCGGGTGCATAATGCTCATTCGGCCGGTAAGGCGCTTGATGGCGTCGATATTAAGGCCGTGGGCCGATATGACCTTCGTCGCCGCCTCAATCTGGGAGGCACTGAGGCTGCGGCCGATGGCGGTAAGGATATAGCGGTTGCGGCCCTGGCGCCCCGCCCAGGCCTCGTATTGGTCGTCCGGAATGGGCTCGAAGCCGATGGTGACGCCCAGCTCCGTCGTCTTGAAAAGGAGCTCTTTCATCACCTGTCCGGAGGCGTTTTCGTCGATGCGGATGAGGATGCCCAGGGAGAGGGTATTGTGGATATCGGCCTGGCCGATGTCCAGGATTTGGGCATCGTAGCGGGCCAGGATGCCCATTATTTCAGCGGTGAGGCCGATGCGGTCCGTCCCGGAAATGCGAATTAATATCTGTTCTTTGTTCATATTACGCAAATTTAAGTATTTTTCCGTAAATTTGTGACCTGAAATTGAGAAGATGGGATTACTGATTCTATATCTGCTGTTAACGATGGGCATCTCCTTCCTGTGCTCCCTGCTGGAGTCGGTGCTGATGTCCGCGCCCATTTCCTATATTACGATGAGGGAAGACGAAGGGGATAAGAACGCGGCCCTGTTTATGAAGTTCAAGCAGGACCCGGACCGCCCGCTGTCGGCCATCCTGTCCCTCAATACCATCGCCAATACGCTGGGCGCCGCCGCCGTAGGCCACCAGGCTACGCTTCTCACCGGAGACCACTGGTTCGGCATCGTGAGCGCCGTGATGACCATTCTCATCCTCGTTTTCTCGGAGATCGTCCCCAAATCCATCGGCACGTCCCACTGGAAGGACCTCCTGTGGCTCTCCAGAGTGATGAATTTCCTGGTCTACCTGCTCTATCCCATCGTCTGGATCATCGAGAAACTGCACAACAGCATCTCGGACGAGGATCCGGACTTAGGCATTTCCCGCGAGGAAGTCTCGGCGATGGCCAATATCGGCGAGGAAGAAGGCGTGCTGGACAACAGCGAGAACAAGGTGATCCAGAACATCATCAAGCTGGACGACATCAAGGCCTACGACGTGATGACCCCCCGTGTAGTGGCTGCCATCGCCCCGGAATCGATGACCCTGCGCCAGTTCTACAAGCAGGAGGACCTCTCGCACAATTCCCGCATTCCCGTTTACGCGGATTCCCCGGAGTTCATTACGGGCTATATCCTGAGGTACGACGCCCTCGAGAACCTGGCGGAAGACAAGTTTGATATGCGCCTGAAGAGCATCAAGCGCAAGATTGCGGCTTTCCACGAGGAAACCAGCGTGTCCGACATCTGGGAGAGCCTCCTCAAGACCAAGGACCAGATCGCCTGCATCATCGACGACTACGGCGCCTTCCAGGGCATCATCACGCTGGAAGACATTATGGAAACCATCCTGGGGATGGAAATCATCGACGAAAACGACACCATCACGGATATGCAGCAGTACGCGAAGGAACGCTGGCTCAAGCGCAAGAACCAGTACAAACAGATCGTGCTGCCGGAAGAGGATCCGGAGGATTAAAGGCTCTCCAAAAGGAGTTCGAACAGGCGGGGCTTGGCGTAACGGTCAAGTTCCGTTTCTTTTATCCAGAAATAGCCCTCAGGGAGTTCGGGTTGGGTTTCTGGTTCCCAGAGGTAGAAGTCTGCAATCAGCGTCCTATGGGTCAACTGGTGCTTGATGCTGGTGCGCAAACATTTCATTGAGGCATCTGCGTGCGTTCGCATTGCGATGGCCGAAGAAAATTGGTTTTTCGAGCCGCCGCACGAAAAATAATTTTCTTCGGCCGCCGGCCCTGCAGATGCCTCTATATATAGAGGTTCATAAAGCCCAGCCCATATGTCACCAGCGGGCCTTTTACGAATTACCGTCTGGCCATTATACCTAACGTATATGTAGGATAGATGCCGTTCTACAGGCTTATTCTGCGGCTTTTTGACGGGAAGCAGTTCCACGCGGCCCGTCTTGAAAGCGTTGCAGGTGGAACGCAGGGGACAGGCATCACAGGCGGGATTCTGCGGCGTACACTGAATGGCGCCGAAGTCCATCATCCCCTGGTTGAACCCCGCGGGATCTTCCTCCGGCAGCAGTTGCTGCGCCAGATGGGTGAACTCCTTTTTCGCCTCCGTCGTGCCCACCGGCGTCGCAATCCCGAAATGCCTTGCAAGCACTCTGTATACATTTCCATCGACCACCGCAGCCGGAATGCCGAAGCAGATGGAGCCGATGGCCGCGGCCGTGTAATCGCCCACGCCTTTCAGCGCCCGAATGCCTTCCAACGTCTGAGGGAAGCCCCCCAGCGCTACGATCTGCTTCGCGGCGGCGTGCAGGTTCCGGGCCCGGGAATAGTAGCCCAGCCCTTCCCAGAGGCGGAGGACCGCGTCTTCATCGGCCGCCGCCAAAGAGTCCACGGTGGGGAAACGCTCCATAAAACGTTCCCAGTAGGCCTTCCCCTGGGCGATGCGCGTCTGCTGGAGGATGATTTCACTCAGCCACACGGCATAGGGGTCCCGCGTCCGGCGCCAGGGGAGGTCCCGGCCGTTTTCGCGGTACCAGTCCAGGATGCTGCGGCTGAAGGAATTCATAGGAAGTGCTGCAGGGCTTCGTACACCCGCTGGACAGGAAAGCCCACCACGTTGAAATAGGACCCCTCGATACGGGTGATGCCGATGTGGCCGATCCACTCCTGGATGGCATAGGCACCGGCTTTGTCGAAGGGTTTGTAAGTGTCTACGTAATAGGCGATTTCCTCGTCCGTAAGAGCCTTGAACCAGACCTCGGTAGTCACTTCAAAAGTATGGCTTTTGTGACAGTCCCGGAGGGTGACGGCAGTGGTCACGTGGTGCTCCCGTCCGGAGAGGTCTTTCAGCATACGGACGGCGTCTTCCCGGTCCTTGGGCTTGCCCAGGATTTCGCCGGGTTTATCGACGCTTGCCGGAAGGATGACCATCGTGTCTGCAGTAATGAGGATCTCGTCCTCTTTGAGGGGCCGGTGAAAGCCATTGGACTTGCCCTCTGCCATCAGCCGGGGCACCTGGTCATAAGGCGTATCGGGAGAGAAGCGTTCCTCGAAATGATTGCGCGTATCAACTTCGAAATCAATATCAAGGCCTTTCAGCAATTCTCTTCTGCGAGGAGAACCGCTGCCCAGGATGATATGCTTGCCGTGCAGGTCCATCGGCCTAGAATTTCTGCTTGTAGACCTGGGTGTCGAAGGTCCAGTTTCCCTGCTTGCGGAGGGTGGTCTCGATGCCTTCGCGGAGGCAGCCTTTTCCGCCGGGACGGGAGCTGATCCAGTCGGCCGCAGCCTTGGCTTCCGGAACGGCATCGGCGGGGCAGACACCGCAGCCGGCGATCTCCAGCAGCGCCACGTCCGGGATATCGTCGCCGAAGAACATCACGTCCTCCGGCTTGAGGCCGTACCGCTCGCAGAAGATGCCGAATTCCTCCCGCTTGTCGCGGCAGTGAAGGAAGATATCATCGGCCTTTAAACCGCTGGTTATCATCCGTTTGCGAATGCTTTCCGAACGGCCGCCGGTAATCACCGCCACGGGATAGCCGTGCATCACGGCCATCCTGAGGGCGAAGCCGTCCTTGGCGTCGTAGATGCGCAGGAGATCCCCTTCGGGGTTGCAGAGGATGCTGCCGTCGGTGGCTACGCCGTCTATGTCGAAGGCAAATGCCTTGATACGCTTCAAATCCATAAAAGAAATCGGTTTTTGCTCTGCAAAGTTAATAAAAATGGTTATATTTGTTAAATAAAATGATTACACTGGAGCAACTACTCAGAAGCCGCGACGAAAGGGCTGCTTTTCAGCAGAAAATGCTGGAAGAATACCCCGACAAAACGCTCGTTTCCTTCACGGTGCAGCTGCCCGGGCCGGAAAAACGGAACCAGTGGTCCGCACAGGTGGCCGAAGCAGGTGTAGACGCCCTGAAGGAACGCTTCGGGGAGCCATCCGGCACCCGGGACAAGGATACCGGCTTTGAAGCCTACTGGCTGGTGCGTGAACCGGCTCTGGAAGCGAAACGCCGGTGTTGCGAGATCGAGGAGAAACACCCCCTGGGCCGGCTGATGGATATTGACGTCATCAGAAAAGACGGTCCCGTCTCCCGGACGGAAGTGGGCCTTGAGCCCCGCAAATGCCTTCTCTGCGGCAGGCCAGTGCGTGTTTGTATGCGCGAGCGCACACATTCCGCGGAGGAACTGCTCCAACAAATAGAAAAAATGATAACAGTGTATGGAATACAGAAAATTAACGCATGACGAAATTGATTTCCTGGTTTCCCGGGACTGCCGGGCCGACGACTGGTCGGGCGTGGAGATCCGGGATCCGGAATCCCTGAAGTACATCCGCGGAGTCCGTTTTTCGGGCAGCGTCCGCTGGGGAAGTTTCAACAAGGTATTCGAACTGCCCGGCGGTCTGCATAAGCACAGCGGCCTGCGCAATGCCACGCTGCACAACGTGACGGTGGGGGACGACACCCTCATCGAGAACGTCTCCAACTACATCGCCAATTATGACATCGGCACGCACAGCTATATCGAAAACGTGGACCTGGTGGTCTGCGAAGGGCCCTGCGCCTTCGGCAACGGCGTCCAGGTTTCGGTGCTCAACGAAACGGGCGGCCGCGAGGTGCTCATCTACGACCGCCTCAGCGCGCAGGTGGCCTATGTGCTGGCGATGTACAGGCATCGGCCCGGCCTCATCGCCCGTCTGAATGCCGATATCGAGGCCTATGCGAAGGAGCAGACCTCCGTGCGCGGCACCATCGGCAACGAGGTGTCCATCCGCAACACCCGCCATATCAACGGCGTCCGCATCGGCGACTACGCCGTGGTGAGCGGGGCCAGCCGCCTGCGCAACGGCACCATCATCAGCAACGAAACGGCGCCCGTTACCATCGCGCACGGCGTGATTGCCGACGATTTCATCGTTTGCAGCGGCGCCAGTGTCTCGGACAACACCTCCCTGGAGCGCTGCTTCGTGGGCCAGTGCTGCCGCCTGGGACACGGCTACAGCGCGTCGGATTCCCTGTTTTTCAGCAACTGCCAGGAAGAAAACGGTGAGGCCTGTGCCATCTTCGCGGGACCTTTTACCGTCACGCACCACAAGAGTACGCTGCTCATCGCCGGCATGTTCTCCTTTATGAACGCCGGCAGCGGCTCCAACCAGAGCAACCATATGTACAAACTGGGGCCCATCCACCAGGGCATCCTGGAGCGCGGGGCCAAAACGGCGTCGGATTCCTATATCCTTTGGCCGTCCCGCGTAGGTGCATTCTCGCTGGTGATGGGGCGCCACGTAACACATTCGGACACGTCGGACCTCCCGTTCTCCTACCTCATCGAGCAGCAGAACACCACCTATCTGGTTCCCGGCGTTAATCTGCGTAGCGTGGGCACCATCCGCGACGCCCAGAAATGGCCGCGGCGCGACGCCCGCAAGGATCCGGACCGGCTGGACTGCATCAACTACAACCTGCTGAGCCCCTACACCATTCAGAAGATGCTGAAGGGCATTCAACTCCTGAACAACCTGCAGTATTCTTCCGGCGAGCTATCGGACATCTATTCCTACCACAGTACCAAAATCCGCAATTCTTCGCTGCGGAACGGCATCCGTTACTATGAGACGGCCATCACGAAGTTCCTCGGGAACTCCATCATCCAGCGGCTCTCGTCGCTGCCCGCCGGGGCTTCGGACGAAGCCATTCGGGCTATGCTGAAACCCACCTGTCCCATCGGCGAAGGCCGTTGGGCGGATCTGAGCGGTCTCATCGCCCCGCGTGATGCCGTGGCCGCTTTGCTGGACGCCGTCGAGCAGGGCTCGCTTTCGCTGAAGGGGCTCTCGGACGGGTTCCGCAAGCTGCACGAACAATATTACGACGCGGAATGGACCTGGGCCTACGACAAATATGAGGCCTTCTTCGGGATTCCTCTGGATCGGATTACGCGCTCGCAGGTAATCGAAATCGTAGAGCGCTGGAAAGCGGCTGTCATCGGCCTGGACAAGGAACTTTACGAAGACGCCCGCAAGGAATTCAACCTGGCCTCCCAGACCGGTTTCGGGGCCGACGGTTCCCGCGAAATCAAGGAAAAAGACTTCAGCGAAGTGCGTGGAGACTTCGAATCCAACTCCTTCGTAAAAGCGGTCCTGGAGCACATCCGCGTCAAGGAAGCCCTGGGGAATGAATTGATTGACAGGCTTCGTTAATGATCGAGCAAATCCCGCTTTCGTCTCCGTTTTTCCACGCAAAAGTGGAAGCCTTCCTGGCGGCCAACGGCCTCCGGATGGAGCCGATGGATGGCTACTACGCGTCCATCGACGGCGACGGGAACATCGTAGCGGGCGCAGGCATTGCGGGGGATGTGCTCAAATGTATGGCGGTCTCGGCAGAGACGCGTTCGGAAGGGCTCCTCACGCCGCTGGTTTCGCTTCTTATGAGCGACCATCCGGGCCGATGCCTGAAGGTCTTCACCAAGCCGGAATACCAGCCCGTCTTCGAGAGTCTGGGCTTTCACCTTCTTGCCTCGGCGCCGCTGGCGGTGCTGCTGGAAAACGGCAGGGGACTGGAGGAGTACTGTGCCTATCTTCGGTCGCAGGTTGTTCCGGGCCGATGCGGGGTGGTGGTGATGAACGCCAACCCCTTCACGCTGGGGCATCAGTATCTGCTCGCTTCCGCCCTGAAACAGGTAGATCATCTCTATGTGATTCCCGTGAAGGAAGATGCTTCGGAATTCCCGTATACGGAGCGGCTGGCGATGATAAAGTCGGCCGTTGGGCCGACGGCATCCGCAAGGCCTGCGGCAATGCCAACGCAAGCGGATGCCGACAAACCCGCTTGCGATCGACAGGAGGCCATTACAGTTCTGGATGGTTCTTCTTACATCATTTCTGCGGCAACATTTCCGACCTATTTCCTGAAGGATTTGTCTGCTGCGGCAGAGACGCAGATGCAGTTGGATCTGGACCTGTTCCGCCGGCATATTGCGCCTGCGCTGGGAAATCCCATCCGTTTTGTGGGCTCCGAACCGCTGGATCCGCTCACCGCGCGGTATAACGCCCTGATGCCTGCTGCGGTCGTCATTCCTCGCCTTGAAATGGCATCTTCAAGGCCGGCAGCCTCTACCTCGGCCATCGCGATGCAAACGCACGAAGATGCCATTTCCACCGATGTCATTTCAGCTTCAGCTGTACGGACATTTCTTTCGGCGGGGCGGTTCCGGGAGGCGGCGAGGCTGTGTCCGGAGAGCAGCTGGCCGTATTTGCTGGCGGCGCTCGCAGAGCGGGCGCTCCGGCTGGAGCTGGACACGCCCGGGAAGCCCGGACTAGTGGGTCCGGACGGTTCGGGGGCGCACAAGGATATGGATTACGACACCCTGCTTTCAGGGATTAAGACACTTCGGCCCTTCTGGTCCCGGATGGCGCTTGCGGAGAATCCGGAGGCGCTACAGCAGTTGGGCATCGAGGCAGAGGAAGCGATGATGGCCGCCACAGGCGGGATTAATACCCATCGCGGGGCCATTTTCTGCTTCGGGCTTGCTCTTTACACAGTGAGCCGTTTTAGTCAAATGCCTCATAATGAGAATATTACGCATTTTCCTCCCAGTAAAAAAGAGGAGAGGAAAGTATGCATTGAGCTAATAATCAATACGTTAAGAAAAACGGCACAATCTTTACCCATTGAAGGAGTCAAAAAGAGGGAGGGGATTAGAGGTGCAAGATGGATGGCCCTGGACGGTTACCGTGCGTTGTTCGAAGACTGGCTGCCGTTTTATCGCTCCTTAGCGGAGGAAGCACCCTCCGAGGGAGCATCGGCCACCTATTCAGCGACCGAGGGGGGTGCTTTCTCCGCTAGACAACGGCTCCTACTGCGGATTATGTCCACGCTGGACGACACCTGCGTGATCAAGCGGGCCGGAAAGGAAAGGGCGGAGGAAGTGAAGAAAGAAGCGCGGGAGCTGCTGGAGCAGTTCAGCGAAGAAAAACTGAAAGAAATGTGCACCCGCTATGCGCAGGAGGGGATTTCCCCCGGCGGCGCGGCGGATATGCTGGCACTGACGATATTTATAGATTCCATCATATGATTACACTGAACCCCAACGGAGTATATCTCCTGGACGGAAAAACCATCGCTCAAGAGGGTCCCATCGGCAAGGACGAGGCCCGCGAGCAAACCATTGCCTATCAGATCCTTCGCGCACACGACGTGAACGGATCCAAAGGGAAATCCCTTAATATCCGTTTCGACGCAATGGTATCGCACGATATCACCTACGTGGGCATTATCCAGACGGCGCGGGCGAGCGGGCTAACGGAGTTCCCGCTGCCTTATGCGATGACCAACTGCCATAACTCGCTGTGCGCCGTGGGCGGCACCATCAACGAGGACGACCACGTGTTCGGTCTGTCCGCCGCAAAGAAATACGGCGGCATCTATGTGCCTGCCAACCAGGCGGTGATCCATCAGTATGCACGCGAAGCGCTCACTGCCTGCGGCAATATGATCCTGGGCAGCGACTCCCATACCCGTTACGGCTCGCTGGGCAATATGGGCGTAGGCGAAGGCGGCGGCGAACTGGTGAAGCAGCTCCTCAAGAATACCTGGGACATCCAGGCGCCTGAAGTGGTGCTGGTGTGGCTGGAAGGGAAGCCGAAGCACGGGATCGGCCCGCACGACGTGGCCATTTCCCTGGTGAAGGCCGTATTCGAGAGCGGTTTCGTGAAGAACAAGGTGCTGGAATTCGCCGGACCGGGCGTCAAGGAGCTTCCCATCGACTTCCGCAACGGCATCGACGTAATGACCACGGAGACCACCTGCCTGTCCAGCATCTGGATTACGGATGAAAAAGTGAAGGAGTACTTCGAGATGCACGGGCGCCCCGAGGCCTACAAAGAGCTGAAGCCGGGCAAGACTGCTTACTATGATGCGATGGTCACCATCGACCTGAGCAAGCAGGAATCGATGATCGCCCTGCCGTATCACCCCTCCAACGCCGTCTCCATCCACGAGTTGCAGGCGAACCCCGAAAAAGTGCTCAAGGCCATTGAGGAAGACACCCTCAAGCGTTTCGGCGACAAAGTGCATCCGGACCTCCTGTCCAAGATCCGGGACGGAAAGGTGTGGGCCGACCAAGGCATCATCGCCGGCTGCAGCGGCGGCACCTACGACAATCTGAGCGAAGCCGCAAGCATCCTCAAGGGCAAATCCATCGGCAACGATTACTTCACGATGAGCGCCTATCCGCAGAGCACGCCGGTGTATCTGGCCACCACGCGCGGACACATCGCCGAGGAACTCCTGGAGGCGGGCGTAGTGATTAAACCCGCGTTCTGCGGTCCCTGCTTCGGCGCCGGTGACGTGCCGTCCAACAACGGGCTCAGCATCCGCCACACCACCCGCAACTTCCCGAACCGGGAAGGGTCCAAGCCCGGCCAGGGCCAGATCTCGCTGGTGGCGCTGATGGATGCGCGGAGCATCGCTGCCACGGCCGCGAACGGCGGCTGCATCACGGCGGCGACGGATATCGACTACGAGGACAATCACAAGCCTTACGCATTCGACGGCCATATCTACGAGAAACGCATCTACAACGGCTTCGGGAAGGCAATGCCCGAAGAGCCGCTGCGCTACGGACCCAACATCAAGGACTGGCCCGTGATGCCTGCGATGCAGGAAAATATGCTGCTGGAACTGGCGGCCGTCATCCACGATCCCGTGACCACCACGGACGAACTCATCCCTTCGGGCGAGACTTCCAGCTACCGTTCCAACCCGCTGAAACTCTCCGAATTCGCCCTCAGCCGCCGCGTGCCCGAATACGTGGGCCGCAGCAAACGCATCCAGGAGGACGACCGCAACCGCAGGGGCGGCGTGCTGTCCGAGGAATTGCAGAAGGCCCTCGCCGTGGCCGGGACATCGGCCGAAAGTACCTCCTTCGGCTCCTGCGTCTTCGCCAACAAACCCGGCGACGGCAGCGCCCGCGAGCAGGCGGCTTCCTGCCAGAAAGTGCTGGGCGGCGACGCCAACATATGCTACGAATACGCCACCAAGCGCTACCGCAGCAACTGCATCAACTGGGGCATCGTGCCGTTTACCATCGGCCCGGAAACGCCTTTCGACTATGAGGTGGGGGACTATGTCTCCGTTCCCGGCATCCGTAGGGCCATCCTCGCCGGTGAAGAGGAGATCCAGGCCCGCGTCATCACCCGCGACGGCCGCTCCACCCCCATCACCCTCTATTTCAAGAATTTAACGGCCGACGAACGCGAGATTCTCGCCGACGGCTGCCTGATGAATTTTTACAAAAACCGCAAATAACGCTATGAAGAAAATCAAAATGACTACGCCGCTCGTCGAGATGGACGGCGACGAAATGACCAGGATTCTGTGGAAGATGATCAAGGACGAGCTCATCCTGCCGTTCGTGGACCTCAAGACCGAGTACTACGACCTTGGGCTGCCGTACCGCGACAAGACCAGCGACCAGGTGACCATCGACAGCGCCAACGCCACCAAGCGGCTGGGCGTTGCCGTGAAATGTGCCACCATTACGCCCAATGTGCAGCGGATGAGCGAATACAACCTGCATCAGATGTGGAAGAGCCCGAACGGCACCATCCGCGCGATGCTGGACGGCACCGTGTTCCGTACGCCCATCACCATCCCCAGCATCCATCCGGCCGTGAAGTTCTGGAAGAAACCCATCACCATCGCCCGTCACGCCTATGGCGACGTCTATCGCGACGTGGAAATCCAGACCAGCGAACCCGGCGTGGCGAAACTGGTCTTCGAAGGCGCCTCCGGTCAGCGGATTGAGGAAGTGATCCACGAGTTCGCCGGTCCCGGCGTCATCGAGGGAATGCACAATACGGATGCCTCCATCCGCAGCTTCGCCCATTCCTGCTTCAAATATGCCCTGGACGTGAAGGAGAACCTGTGGTTCGCCACCAAGGACACCATTTCCAAGAAGTACGACGGCCGCTTCAAGGCCATCTTCGAGGAAATCTATGAGTCCGAATACAAGGACAAGTTCGAGGCCGCCGGCATCGAATACTTCTACACCCTCATCGACGACGCCGTAGCGCGCGTGATGCGCAGCGAGGGCGGTTTCATCTGGGCCTGCAAGAACTACGACGGCGACGTGATGAGCGATATGGTTTCCACCGCCTTCGGCTCCCTGGCTATGATGACCTCCGTTCTGGTGAGCCCGGACGGCAAGTACGAGTACGAGGCCGCCCACGGCACCGTGACGCGCCACTATTACAAGTACCTGAAGGGAGAAGAGACTTCCACCAACCCGATGGCCACCATCTTCGCCTGGAGCGGCGCCTTCCGCAAACGCGGCGAAATGGATCATCTGCCGGAACTGGTGAACTACGCCAATCAGCTGGAACAGGCCTGCTTCGACACCCTGAACGAAGGCCTGGAGACGAAGGACCTCGTGAACCTCTCCGAGGGCATTACCCCGAAAGGGCTTACCTCGCTGCAGTTCCTTCAGGAAATCCGCAAGCGGCTGGAAGCGCGTTTAAGCTAAGATTTATCCCAGGGGATAGAAAAGGCCGTCGTAGCGGCTGTGCCAACTGCGGTCGTAGTGCTTGCGGATGACACGGGCGCTGGCGAAGGCGTTGAAATTGGCCCAGGCCTCGAGAAACAGGACGGCGAAATCCGTCCGGCCGTGAAGCGCGAGGGAGAAGAGGGTATAGACCGCCACGATATAGACCATCGCGCGTTCGCGGTCATCGGCCTGCGGATTGGAGGGCGTCACCAGGATCAGGCGTTCGGACTGGGCGAAGGAAAGATCGGCAATGGCATCGGCGAGAAGCGCCTCTTCTGCCGGGGCATAAAACTGCGCCGCATAGCGCTCGGAGGCATATTTCCGGGCCGACACCTCAGCATCCAGCGCCCGGAAAGGCGAGGGGAGGGCCGACTGGAAATAGCGCGTGAAATCCGCCTGTCCCTTCAGGAACTGGAGGGCGAGGATGCAGTAGTCCCGAACGGAAGCTTCCACATTCATCCGAAGGGGAGCGCTTTCGTCGATCCGGGCCAGTATTTCCGCAGTGCTTGCCATAAAATTGCGTAAATATACAAATTTTCCATTACATTTGTATGTTATGAAAATCGTGTTTTTGGATGCCATCTCGATGGGAGACGCCTCCCTGAAGGAAATCGCCGCCCTGGGCGAACTGACGTGTTATCCGTCTTCCACGCCGGAAGAGGCGCGGGAGCGCGTGAAGGAGGCCGATGTAGCCATTCTCAACAAAGTCATCGTGGACCGGGCTTTCCTGGATGCGGCCCCGAAGCTCCGGCTCATCTGCGAGGCGGGGACGGGCATCAACAACATCGACGTAAAATTATGCGAGGCCCGCGGCGTAGCGGTGCGGAACGTCGCCGCCTATTCCACGGATTCCGTGGCACAGACCGCCTGGATGCACATCCTGAACCTGTCCGGGCGGGCCTTCCACTACCAGGAATTCGTGCGCAGCGGCGCCTACAGTCTCAATCCCGTCCACGTGGATTACGCCCATCCCTTCACCGAACTCTCCGGCAAAACGCTGGGCATCATCGGGATGGGGAATATCGGCCGGAAGGTCGCCCAAATCGGCCTGGCTTTCGGAATGCACGTCATCTATTACTCCACCTCCGGCACGGCGCACTGCAAGGATTATCCCGCCGTCGGCCTGCAGGATTTGCTCCAAAAGGCCGATGTCATCACCATCCACGCCCCCTACAATGAGCGGACGGCGGGTCTCATCGGCTACGACGAACTCCGTCAGATGAAACCCACGGCCATCCTCGTCAACACCGGAAGGGGAGGAATCGCCGTGGAAGAGGACCTGGCGAAAGCCCTGGAAGAAGGCATCATCGCCGGCGCAGCGCTGGACGTATACGTAAAGGAGCCGCTCCCGAAGAGCAGCCCCCTTTTGAAAGCGATGGATACCGGGCGCCTGATTCTCTCGCCGCACATCGCCTGGTATTCCCGCGAAGCGAGAGCCCGGCTGGCGCACGAGATGGCCCGCAATATCGCTACTTTTTCGTTTTGATGCTGGCGAGGCCGGCGCAGTGCTTCACCACCACGTCGCAGTCCAGTTCGCGGGCATCCACATCGCCGGCTCCGTGCACTGAGAGGGTGGCTTTTTCGGCCTTACCGCTCAGGGTGATGTCCCCGGCTCCGTTCATCGTCACGTTAATCTCTTTCACGTCCAGATCCAGCGCATCGATGTCGCCGGCTCCGTTCATCGTGAAGTTCAGCTCCGGAACGGCAATGCCGGAAATCGAGAAATCGCCGGCTCCGTTCACCGACAGGCTCAACGGCTTATCGGACTTGTAGCCGTTCAGGTCCACATCGGCCGCCCCGTTCACGCTGAGGGAAGTGAGGGTGGGGAGGGAGATGGCCAGCTCGTGTTTCTTGGCCAGCAGGGTCACATTGTCTTTGGCGCCCAGGATGAGCACGCCGTCTTCCACCCGGTAATCCAGGTGCTCGAAAACGTCCTCGTTGGCGGTTACCACCACCGAGAAAGCATCGGCCTGCTTCAAAATAAGGTCGGAGTGTCCGTTTACGACAATGGCCTTGAAATCTTTCAGATCCATCGTTTTCTCTACGACGGGGCCCTTGCAACGGACGGCTTTTCCGTTGGTGGAGATGTTGATGTTGAGACAACTGCAAAGGGTGGAAAGGATGCTCATAGCAACTAAAATCTTTTTCATATCTGTTTATTGATTAAAAATCGTGGGTTCAAGGCCTAAGAGGTCCATTTTCCGGCGGATGGCCGGAACTTCCTTGTTCAGGAATTCCTCCCGCTGGCTCACCAGTACTTTTTCGCGGGCGTCGTCCGAGACGAAGTAGCCGATGCCGCGCTTGTTGAAGATAATCCCTTCTGCGGTGAGTTTTTCATACACCCGCATCACGGTATTGGGGTTCACGCCGATTTCGGCGCCATATTCACGGACCGACGGCACGCGCGATCCGGCCTCCAGCTTCCCGCTCAGAATGCCCTCACAGAAGACATCTGCTATCTGGAGATAGATGGGTTTTTCTGCGTGGAAGTCCATAATCCTAGTGTTTAAGGGTTTTGATGCGCCAGAAGACGCCGCCGGCAAGGCCTGCCGCAATGAGGGCACCCACCCAGTTGAAGACGTATACCATGCCACGGATGGCACTTTCTGCTTCGGCGAAGTCCTCGTATTCGACGCCGCTTCCCATCACGATGAAAGAGGAGACCAGGGACATCAGGATGGAAAGGCCCAGAATGATGACAAAGCCGCCCAGGATCTTGTTCTTACGGAAGATGAGACCGCACAGCAGGAAGAAGAGGAAATTGCCGCAGAAGCTGAAGAATAGCGACGGAGCAAAGGCCCAAAGGGACCAGGTGGTGTCGTATTCTCCGTTAACCTCCAGGATTTTGTCAATCACGTCGGTCATTCCGCCGGCGATGCTTGCCACCATCGACTGTCCCACGGTAGGATCGGCCAGCGAAAGAATGGCGTCCACCCCGAAGAAAACGGCGAGGAACACCACGGGGATGACGATGAGGGTAATCAGGATCATCGACAGCCATTTTTCGAAGGAAGAAGCTGGCACCATCAGCCAGGCCGAACCCTTCCTGCGGTCCGTCAGATAACCGTAAGTACGGGTCTGATAGAGTTCCAGGACGATAAAGGCAATGGTAAAGACGATAAAACGGGTGGCGATGTTGGGGCCGTCCCAGCCGCCGCCGGTAATGAGGCCGAAGAAGATGCACAGGAAATAGAAGATGAGGCCGGCAAGGCCGATACCGATGGCAGCCTTCACGTGGTTGCGCCACATCTGGACGATGTCGTATTTGAAATAGGACCAGAAACGCTGGCCGTTGAATACTTCGCTTTTCATAAGGCTACTTCGTAAATAAGGATTTAACAACGTCTTTGTGCGCGTGAACGGCATTGAAGAGGGCTTCCAGGTTCACCTTGGACTCTTCGCCGGTGGTGTTGGGATACACCTGGACGGCACCGGCAGGGGTGTGTTCCAGGTAGAGGGCCTCGGCCTTCATTTCGGTTCCGTAGTCGAAGAACAGTTTGGAGGTGATTTCCTCCAGCGTGGCGTTCAGCAGCACGTCCTCCTTGTCCAGGATGATGATGGGGTCGATGATTTCTTCCAGATCACGCACCTGATGGGTGGAGATGACCACCGTGCTATCTTCAGCCGTGTATTTCATGATGGCCTTGCGGAACTGGCTTTTCGAAGGGATGTCCAGCCCGTTCGTGGGCTCATCCATAAAATAATGGCGCGCGCCGCACGCGAGCGCGAAGGCGATCCAGGTCTTCTTGAGCTGACCGGCGCTCATCGCGTCCATCCGCTGATTCTCATCCACCTCGAATTCCTTCAGAATGGTGAGAAACTTCGCGTGGTCGTAATTCGGCCAAAGCTCACCGGTCTCTTTGCCGAAGCGATAGGCTTTGTTATGAACAGGGGAGACCTCGTCGGGGAGGTAGAACTGCTCCTGGAGCAGGGAAGGCTGCCGGTCGAAGGGATGGCGGCCGTCGGTAGTAATGCTCCCGGTCTGGGGCTTCTTGAGCCCGCAGAGGAGCGTGAGGAGGGTGGTTTTACCTACGCCGTTCTCGCCCAGGAGGCCGTAAATGTTGCCTCCCTTGAGTTCCATCGTGATGTTTTTGAGCACACCTTTGGAGCCGTAGGCGAAGGATAAATCTTTTACTTCAATCATATCTTTGCGGTGTATTAGTTTAATAGTACACTGCAAAGGTAGAAAGAAAAATCAAATCTCCAAAATTATTTTGAATTTTTTCGCCAAATTTCCGGTGTAGTCCCTACAATGGCCTTGAACTGGCGGCAGAAATTGCTTCTGTCGGGGATTCCCACCCGGATGCCGATGGCGGATACGGAGGTCTCAGGCTCCTGTTTCATCATCTCCATCGCATCCTGGATGCGGAGGGCGGTGCGCCAGGCCCGGAAGTCCGTACCCTGCGCAGAAAAATACTGATGCAGCTTAAGGGAAGAAGTGCCGATGCGGGCGGCGCTCTGCTTGATGGTGGAATCGGGGAGGCGGTAGCCTTTCTCTTTTACCCAGACTTCCAGCTTGTCTTCCAGTTCCTTGAATTCCGCCGTAAGCATCGGGACAACCTTCTGCTCGGAAACAGGGGCAGAAGGAGCCTGCTCTTTGCGGAACAGGCTCCTGAAAAACTTCCTGAAGGACTTCTTACCAGCCCAGGACATAGGCGAAGATGAGCGGGGCTACGATGGTGGCGTCCGACTCCACGATGAAGCGGGGCGTATCCGGTGCCAGCTTGCCCCAGGTGATTTTCTCGTTGGGGACGGCGCCGGAATAGGATCCGTAGGAGGTGGTGGAATCCGAGATCTGGCAGAAATAGGCCCAAAGGGGAGTGCCTTCCCAGCCCAGGTCCTGCTCCATCATCGGGACGCAGCAGATGGGGAAGTCTCCGGCGGTGCCGCCGCCAATCTGGAAGAAGCCCACGCCGGGGGCGTTCTTCTTGTACCAGTC
>JAEEGL012186214.1_pt1 | contig 38892 bp, 33 predicted proteins | sample 9134231 | NCBI WGS metagenome assembly JAEEGL01 (sample SAMN16246548, study PRJNA631951) | gut metagenome | biome: gut microbiome; feature: rumen; material: fiber-attached | host: Bos | place: Iran: Karaj | collected 2018-10 | reverse complement strand
GAAGCGTACAGCAAGACGGGTAGCCTCGTTGGCACCGCAGAATGCGTCAACAACGTACAGCTCCTTGTTGCAGAGCTCCTTGATGGCGATTTCCTTAACCTTTGCCCATACGTCCTCAGACATGGGGTGGTTGTCGTTCTTATACTCCTCGGTGGTCCACCATACCTTGTCCTGGCTCTGTGCATCCTTCACGATGTACTTGTCCTTAGGAGAACGGCCGGTGTAGATACCGGTCATAACGTTTACAGCGTCCAACTCGGTGTTCTGACCCTTGTCGAAGCCGGTCAGGCCAGCCTTTGTCTCCTCCGCAAAGAGAGTCTCATACGATGGATTGTGAGCAATCACGGTAGAACCTGTGATGCCATACTTGGTCAAATCCAATTTTGCCATTTTCTTATAAACTTTTTATAGGGTTAAAATATCTATTGCGCGTACAAAATTAGAGAAAAGTTATGAAATAACTACCCTCTTGGGCAATTATTTATAAACTTTTCACACTTTTTGTGACAGAAAGTGTCGGTTTCGGGCTTACAAGGCAACCGCAGAAGCGCTAATTATTCTTATTTTGCTTCTGTCGCTCGCGCTCCGCATTGCGGCCGAGAATGAACTTCACTTTGTCGGCCTTCTGCTTGATAAGGTCCTTCGGTTTTTGCTGCATTACGGGAATGCCTCTGGGCTCCCAATCCTGTTCGATATCCCACATGGCTCTCACCTTCAGAGGCTGGGGGAAATAGAACATCAGTTCGGGCTGACGGCCTGCATCGTAGTCGCCCGTATCCCACAAATCGTTGCCGTTTACGTCAAGGAAGGCCCGCACGTAGTAGCTGCCCGGAGTCAGATAGAAGAAATCGGCATCTCCTTTCTCGTTGGAACGCGCGGTGTAGAGCACCTTGTCGTCCTTATTGAGAAGCTGCACGACAAAACCTGTATCGGGATCCTTGAGATGCATGAACAGCGTGCCGTACTCATCGAGACTGCGCACCCTCATTTCCACAGAGGATGGGAATGTGCGATGTCCCAATATGCTGCGGGCAGCCAACGTGTCTATGCTCACCTTGTATTCCTCTTTAGGCAACCAGTCGGCAAAAAGTGTCCATGCCATCGGGTTGTAAGGGTCTTCCTGAAGAACGTACGGTTCGTCCTGCCAGATACTGTCCTTCTGATTGAAGCGCTGGAAGTGGACGGCATCTTCATTGAATTCGGCAAGGGGTTCGTCGATGGTGATGCGCACATTGCGATTGGGGTCGAGCGAATGGGACGGTGTGATACTGAACTTGAGTTGCACCACATCGGGACGCGTTCGATCGGGTTCGCGCAGCTTGCCCTGCTTCACACGCTTCTCCTGGCGCTTTTCCCAGTCCTCTATCTTCTTCTGCATCTGCTTGTGCTTCTTGCCCCACGTGTTTTTGGGAATCAGTTCGAGAGTGTCAGTCTTGGGAGAGAATCCCCCGAGTGTGTCGCTCTCCATGTAAGTCAGCTCGATGCGGGCGGTATCCTGATGATGCACATAGGCTGTGTCCGTAAACCAATAGGTAATGGTATCGTTAGTGGGAACGGTGAGAACCACCAGCTGGTTTTCGTCAAAATTCAGGCCACGCACCGTGGGCAGCGAATCGAGAGGTGCCGTGAAATAGAGCTTGAACCAATCAGGCTCCTGTCTCTCGCTCTTGAGGAAATGACGCTCCTGCCCGTCCTCCAGGAAACTGCGCAGGATAATGTCGGACGGACCGAACTTCGGACGCGGCGTATAGAATATCGTGTCGATGTGCAGGGAGTCGCGCCATATAGTGTCGGAATGGTTTTCGTAGTAGACGGTCGGCACAATTACTGTGGTGTCGAATGCTATCTCCTCCGACTTCTGGGAGAAGCGGAAGTTTCCGTCACCGTCCTTCAGGGCAAAACAGCGGTAGCGACCGGGCTTCACTCCCTTGATGGTGAAACGTCCGCTGCCGTTGGTGCGTCCCAGACGAAGGAGCGGAATGGTGCGGAAGAGGCTGTCGTGCCAAGTGCTGTCGCAGGGAATCAGTCCCACGAGAGTGCCCTTCACCGGTTCCAGATTGGATGCCGCAACGACATTGCCGGACACCTCCATTGTGTCGATGACATCGCCCGTAGAGAACGAGAAGGTATAGTTGCCCATCGGGTTGCCCTCGTTGTTGTCCTCCACGGCATCGGAGAAATCTATCGTGTAGGTGGTGTTGGGCTTCAGAGAATCGTAGAGATCCACCTTTATCTGCTTCCCGTCGGCACGCACATTGGCCGGTTCGAGCTGCGCAGGTGAGATAATCACTTTCTCCGAAGCGTTCTCCAGTTTGATGTATTCGTTGAAATTGATACGTATTTTCTTCGTAGTCACTCCCGTTGCCTTGTCGCCGGGATTACTCTTCACCACGTAGGGAGGCTCCTCGTCGTAGCGACCTCCGTCGGGAGTACCGATAGTGGCACACGCTACCAGGAGAAATGCCAGCATTCCCATCATTCCCTCTCTGATGGGGATACGACGCCGTCCTTTATTATGGTTCAGGTTCATCATGCGTTCAAAGCCAGTAGTTCCTCAATATGTTGGCGGCTGTTGGAAAGACGCGGCACCTTGTGCTGTCCGCCCAGACGTCCCTTACTGTCGAGCCAGTCGTGGAAAAGTCCCTTGCGGGCTTTCACCAGTTGCAGGGGTTGCAACGTAATATTCTTGTAGCGCTTCGCCTCATAGTCGCTGTTGATGCGCTGCAGCGCCTCGTCGAGAATCTGTGCAAACTGCGCCTCGTCGGCCGGTTCCTTAGTGAATTCCACCACCCACTGATGACGGCAATGACCGGAGGCATCCATATATATCGGAGCTGCGGTGTATTCCAGCACCTCAGCGCCCGTCTTCTGGCACGCCTCGTGGAGGGCCTTCTCAGCATTGTCCACAATGACCTCTTCACCAAAGGCGTTGATGAAACTCTTCGTGCGCCCCGTGATGACGAACTTGTAAGGATTGCAACTCGTAAAACGTACGGTGTCACCGATAAGATAGCGCCACATACCGCTGGAGGTGGATATCACCATCGCATAGTTGCGCCCCGTCTCCACTGCCCAGAGAGGCAACACTCTGGGATTGTCCCTGTCCAGTTCGTCCAGAGGGATGAATTCATAGAACACACCGTAGTCTATCATCAGCGACATTGCCGGGTCACCGGCATCTGTCTGCACACCGAAGAATCCTTCCGACGCGTTATATGTCTCCATATAGTGCATCTTATCCGAAGGAATGAGACGGCGGTAGAGTTCCCTGTAGGGAGTGAAGGCCACACCTCCGTGGAAGAACATCTCGAGATCGGGCCACACCTCCGTGAGGTTGTCCTTGCCGGAAATCTCCAGCACCCTGTTCATCACAGAGAGCATCCACGAGGGCACACCGCTGAGATTGCTCACATTCTTACCGATTGCCTCCCGTGCTATGCGGTCGCGCTTCTCCTCGAAGTCGGGCAGAAGAGCCGTAGATTTTCTTGGCACCCTGATGAGATTCACCAGAGGACTTATGTTTTCAATCAGTATGGCAGACAGATCGCCCACCATCGATTCCTTCGTGCTGTCGGCCGCAGAACGGCTGCCTCCCAGTATGAGAGCCCTGCCGTCGAGAATGCGGCTCCCGGGATTCTGTCTGAGATAACATGCCACACAGTCCTGACCGCCACGATAATGTGTATCGCGGAGAGCGTCCTTGGATACAGGCAGGAACTTGCTCCTGTCGGAGGTCGTACCGCTGGATTTCGCGAAATGCGTCACTCTGCCCCGCCACAGCACATCGCTCTCGCCGTGCACCATACGTTCGACGTAACCCTTGAGGTCGTCGTAACTGTTTATCGGGGACGTAGCGGCAAAGTCTTCGTAAGTTCTCACACCAGCGAAACCGTGTGCTCTGCCCCACTCCGTCTGCGCAGCTCTGGCCGTAAGCCGGAGCATGACATCCGTCTGAAGCCTCTCTGCCTGTGTGCTGTAGAGGTCCAATTCACGCAGTCGCGAATTAAACAGCGGCCTTATTACACTGGTGATACTCATAATTACGTTTTCTTATCGCCTTGAGAGCCATCTTCGCAGCATTCTGCTGGCTCTCCTTCTTACTGTAGCCCCTTCCCTCGCCCATAGCTTCTCCTCCTATTATGGCGGTAGCAACGAAGAGAGGAGAGGTGTGTCCGTCTTCCTGCTGTGTCTCCACGACAAAGTCTATCTCCACGTGGTGCTTCTGACTCCACTCCAGGAGTTTCGACTTGAAATTCATTTCCTCGAAGGCCAGCTTGTCCACATTGAGACAGCGGCCCATCACTTTCTTCTCCCAGAAGGTCTTGCAGGCCTTGTATCCCCTGTCAAGATAGAGAGCACCCACGAGGGCCTCGAAAGTGTTGCCGCCCACATGGCTGTGATGCTGCTGCTGTTTTATCTGCGGGGCATTCACAAGCGACGTGATTCCCATCTCGTCAGCCACACGCCCCAGCATTTCGCGCTTCACGAGCTTGGAACGGGTATTCGTCAGGAAACCCTCTCTGCGCGTAGGGAAACGCTTGTAGACAACATCCGCCACAACGGCATCCAGCACGGCATCACCCAAAAACTCCAGGCGCTCATTCTGCACGTGAGTGAGCGCCTGGCGATAGAGTGATATCCTGCGAGGCCAGAAACCGAGAATACGGTGAAGCCTTAGTATTTCTTGAAGATAGCGCATGCGTTATGTCCACCAAAACCGAATGTGTTGGAAAGGGCGGCACGCACTGTGCGCTTCTGAGCCTTGTTGAACGTGAAGTTGAGCTTGTAGTCAATCTCCTCGTCCTCATCGCCCTCCTCGTGGTTGATCGTGGGAGGCACGATATCGTTCTGCACAGAGAGCACGCTCACCATTGCCTCGATAGCACCTGCGGCACCCAGGAGGTGTCCCGTCATTGACTTCGTGCTGGAGATATTCAGCTTGTAGGCCTGTTCGCCAAACACTTCTTTGATGGCCTTCACCTCCGAGATGTCTCCCACATGCGTAGATGTGCCGTGCACATTGATGTAGTCGATATCTTCGGGCTTCATTCCGGCATCGTCCAGCGCATTCTGCATCACGAGCATTGCGCCCAGTCCTTCGGGGTGAGAGGCTGTGATGTGGTGAGCATCGGCACTCATGCCGGCACCTGCCATCTCAGCATAAATCTTCGCACCGCGGGCCTTGGCGTGCTCCAGCTCCTCGAGAACGAGGCTCACACTGCCCTCAGCCATTACGAAACCGTCGCGCGAAGCGCTGAAGGGACGCGAAGCGCCCTCGGGATCGTCGTTGCGGGTAGAGAGAGCATGCATGGAGCAGAAACCTCCCACACCGGCCTGTGTGATAGCAGATTCGGCACCGCCGCTCACGATGACGTCAGCCTTGCCCAGACGAATCAGGTTGAAGGCATCGGCCAGAGCGTTGGTAGAACTGGCACATGCGGATGCAGTGACATAGTTGGGACCGTGGAAGCCGTACTTGATACTGATGTGTCCGGCACAGATGTCGGCAATCATCTTGGGCACAAAGAAGGGATTGAACTTAGGTCCGATCTTATCCTTTGTGAGCGCATAGTTGGTCACTTCCTCTTCGTAGGTCGTCATACCTCCGATACCGACACCCATAATCACGCCGACGCGATTCTTGTCGATACCCTCAGCAGCCACACCGGCATCCTCCACAGCCATCGAGGCAGCAGCGAGAGCGTACTGGCAGTACGGGTCAAGCTTGCGAACCTCCTTGCGGTCCATACCGAAATCTTCCGGATTGAAATTCTTCACCTCGCACGCAAACTGCGTCTTGAAACGCGAGGCATCGAAATGTGTGATGGGCGCAGCGCCGCTCTTACCAACGAGAAGATTCTGCCAAGTTTCCTCGACAGAATTTCCGAGCGGTGTGACAGCACCAAGGCCCGTCACAACGACACGCTTTAATTCCATGTTAAAAAATAACGGATTTTTAGTAGAATCTAAAGCGGCTGCCGTTTACTTATTTTCCTCAATATACTTGATGGCGTCGCCAACAGTAGAGATCTTCTCTGCCTTGTCGTCGGGAATAGTGATTTCGAAAGCCTTCTCGAACTCAAGAATCAACTCAACGGTATCCAGAGAGTCTGCACCCAGGTCGTTAGTAAAGCTAGCTTCGGGAACGACGTTAGCCTCATCAACACCCAACTTGTCAACAATAATCTCTTTTACTTTTGCTTCAATTTCAGACATAATCGTACAATTTAATAAGTATACTTTTTTATTTCGTCATTTTCAATTTCGCCGCAAAGGTACGACGTTTATAGCACATAAGCAACATTTTTTTCACATTTTTTATTTAATATTGCACATTTTGCGTCAGAGTGTGCAAAAATCAGTGTGAAATGATGTGTACGTCGCGTTGCGGGAAGGGTATTTCGATACCATTTTCGTTCAGCGTGTTGTAAATTGCCTCCTTGATGCGGGCCGTGAGAGGTGCGCGCTCTTCCACCAGCATCCATACCAGCACTTTAAGGTCGACGCTGCTGTCTCCGAAGTCCTCGAAACGCACCTGAACGGGCCGGCTGGTGTCGCTGATCGGGAGTCCCGACTCCGTCTCCTCCCCGCAAATGGGTTCGACGGCCTTTATTATCATCTCACGCACCTTTTTCACATCCGTCCCGTAAGCCACACCGACAGGAACGGAAATGAGTTCGTAGCTGTGGTTGCGCGTCATATTCTTGAAGTTCTTGCTGAAAAGGGCCTTGTTGAGGAAAGCGATGACACAGCCGTCGCTCGTGATAATCTGAGTGCTCTGATAGGCGATGCTCTCCACCTTGCCCCTGATGCCGTCACACTCGATGAAATCACCCACGCGAAGGCGTCCCGTCATGAGGGAGAGGCCGTAGAAGAAATTCTCGATGAGGTCCTGCATCGCGAAGCCGAGACCTGTTGCCAGACCTGCCGTCACAATGGATATGCCGCTCTTGGGCACATGCAGTATGACGAGCGCGATGATGAAGTAGATGCCCCACATGAGGATGGCTATCACGTTGCGCGCCAGAGTGAGGTTGGGAGTCTCGTCGGATTCCGCCATGATACGTCTGTAGTGCACGTAGAAACTGCGGACAGCGTAGTTGAGATAACTGAATATGAACCACAGCGCAGCCACCTGGCACAGTTTGAAGAGCGACACCTGAATGAGGTCCTCCTGATTGATGAAATTGTAGAAGAATGCCTTCTGGCACACACTCGTCATCGCGAATATCTCTGCCGCCCAGTAGATGCTGACAAGCACGGAGAGAACGGCCAGAATGGGCACGAGGGTGCGGTTGAAGAGGTCGTAGAGCCAGGTGCTTGTGATGTATCTTCCCTGCCTTATATGCCTCAGCAGACGTTTCATATTCGGCTCCTCCTGACCCTCGTCGGATGTCACCCAGGCCTTCGACGACGTGACCCTGCGGATGAGACTGTTGTTCTCATACATCTCCATGATGTCGTAGAGACAGGTGATTGTGGTGATTGCGGCGAGCTGGAACGTCCACCACACCATAATCTGCACAGCCATAAGTGTATAGCCCGACCACGCAGCTATTGTGGCTATCACCATCGTGACAGCTGTGACGTAGCTGTATATCACATCCAGCATCGGAAGCCCGTCCTGATGGCGCTTCACCATCCTTATCTGCCAGAATGCGAAAGCAAGCAGTATGGGAGGGAAGATGAGATTGAGGATTCCGTTGGGGATGAGTACGATGCGGAACATGATGACTATGGTCGCCATAATCATCAGCGGAGTGTAGATGAGAGCCGCGTGAATCATCTCCTTGCCCTTCAGGCGTATATATAAAGAAAGGAATATAGCCTCGAGGAGCCAGGCGATGTTGATAATAAGGCCCGTACCCATGTAGATGAAGTTGAACTTGACAAACGAACGTATCGCCATCACGATGACGGCAAAGAGGGCCACACCCACCACCCACGTGAGTATGCGGCGCTTCGTCTCGTAGTCTTCTCCGCGCCAGCGCCTGGGCATCAGCCAGCGGAGAGCCACGTAGGTGATTGCAAGTGCCACAGAGAGATAGAACAGCACGAAGATACTGATAAAGAGCACCGACATACCTCTCCACTCGGAGAATGTGTGCTCGTGCTGCTTGAACGGCTTGTATTTCGTGACGGCAGCCCTCTGAGCTGAAGCGACATAGCGGGGCAGATTGGCGAGGATGGTGAAATAGTTCGTGCCGCCGCTCTTGAATATGTTGTCCTGCAGCATCTTATAGCGCATCTGCGCAAACCTGTTGAGATTGCTCACTTTGTCGCGCACGCTTTCATAATAGGAACTCTCGGCTTCGAGACTCTCGAGGAACACCTGCATATTGTCCCTCAAGGTCTGCGCATACTCCAGACACTCCTTGCGGTCGATGAGCTGCTGTCCGCTGAGATAGAGCGGTTCGCGGTTTTCCTGCGCCTCGTCGTCAAGCATCGGTGTCGGCAGGAGGGCTTTCTCGTCGACATCCGCAGGCCCTATTGCCGCAGCCAGGGAATCGATGGCCGAAAGCAGGATACTGTCGCTCTGGGTCAGTACCTCCCCGTCGCTCTCTGCTACGGGAGGCATACTTTTGAGGGAAGCGATGAGCGCATCGTAGCGCTCTATCTCCGTCTTCATACGGGCGATGATTTTCTCGTAGGGAAGCGTATTTCCGCTCTTGGTGCTGAGCTGACGATAGAGGTCCACAGCCTGCTGACAGGCATAGGCCATATCGAAGGTGTTGTCCGTCGACTGTGAATAGAGCATCAGACCTATCTGCTCGCACTGGTTCATATACGACACCAACTGCTGATGCTGTGCAACTCCCTGCTGCTCATACATCTGCATGAACATCTGCTGCTTGTCGTAGTCGGCTGCCAGCTCTGCCCGCAGCACACCGAGCGTTCGCGCCAGGTCCCTCTCTTTCAGTACGGCTCGTCCAGGCAGCACCATCAGCAGCAAGGCGAGAACACAAAACATTTTCAGTTTCATAATCCGATGTCGTCTTAAGTGTCGTTTTTTGCTTTTTCACATGCAAAGTTACAGTGTTTCTCTCACATAACTGTCTTTTTCCTCACCTTTTTCATCCGTCGGAAGCATTTTTTTTCATTTTCCGTCCGTTTTGCCCCAATGTCGCCACTCCTTCTCCCCGCTGTTTCCCGCCATACTCCGGAGACCTCCCAGAGTCCCTGCAGAGCCTTACCAGAGTGCCTTCAGTTAACGAGTGGTATACGAGTGGATAACGAGTGGATAACGAGTGGTGTACGAGAAAACTCGTTAACTGCTCGTTATCTGCTCGTACTCTACACGCATTCTACTCGTATTCCAGCAGGAGGAAGAGAAGGGGAACGTCGGAGGAAGAACGGACATCGGGTACGTCCGAAAGCACAAAAAAAAGAAGGAACCGAAGCTCCTCCTTACTGTCTGTTCGCAGGAAAATGCAGTTTATACGAGATCTGCAGCAGCCTTGAACTTAACCACCTTCTTGGCAGCGATAGTGATCTTCTGCTTTGTCAGGGGGTTAACACCTTCGCGGGCGGGACGCACGCTGGCAGAGAATGTACCGAAACCAACGAGCTGAACCTTCTCGTCCTTCTTCAAGGCACCGGCAACAGCAGCGAGAGCAGCCTCAACAGCCTTCTTTGCATCAACTTTACTCAGAGCGGCGCTCTCAGCAACACTGTTAATCAAATCTGTCTTGTTCATAACTAAGTAAATTAGATTTGGGGTTATTAATAGGTTAAATACACTGTTTCATCACGTTTTGCATCACAAATATATGAAAAAAACGAAGAGAAAAACAGTTTTTTTTCGAAAAAAAAGCAAAAAAAAGTGCAAAATGTGTGTATTATAGGTCTGTTTTCTGCGATTTGGCGTACCTTTGTCACAAAATTTGCGCAAAAAACAATGCTACAATTAACTCCTGTCGTAAAAAACCTGCTCATCATCAATATTCTATGCTTTGCAGCGATGGTGGTGGGGCGAATGTATTATATCGACCTGAACGGATTCCTGGGTTTGCACTTCCTGCTCGCACCCTCGTTCCACTTCTGGCAACCGCTCACCTACATGTTCATGCACGGCAGTTTGGAGCACCTTTTCTTCAATATGTTTGCCCTCTGGATGTTCGGCAACATCCTGGAGCAGCTGCTGGGTCAGAGGAACTTCATCTTCTATTATTTCGCCTGCGGACTCGGAGCTGCCTTCACGCAGGAAGTGGCACAGTTCATTCAGTCGATGCTGACGGGCGTCATCTATGATGTCAGCGTAGTGGGCGCATCGGGAGCCGTCTACGGAATACTTCTCGCTTTCGGTTATCTGCTGCCCAACGAGCGCATGTTCATATTTCCTCTGCCAGTGCCCATACGTGCGAAATACTTTGTGGTGGGATACGCCGTCATCGAACTCGTCTCTGCCCTCTCCCAAAGGGGCGACGGAGTGGCCCATTGTGCTCATCTGGGCGGAATGCTCTTCGGATTCCTCCTGCTGCGTCACTGGCGCAAGATGAGAGTACGCTGACACATTATCTTTCAGAGCTGTCGTGAAGAACCTGATTGTCACTCTACTCGCAGGAGCGAATGTCTGCACCATACTGATACTGTGGGCGGTGTGCTTCTCCTCCTGGCTCAGTCCTACGCTGTATCCCCGACTGGCGCAGGCCGGACTGCTCATGCCGATAGCCCTCGGAGCAAATCTGGCGTTCGTATTCCTGTGGTTCGTCATCGACATCAAGGGCATCCTGCTTCCGCTCATAGGTATACTTCCCGTATACAGCATCTGTCTGGATTACTGTCCGTTGAACTTCTCAAGAGACGACACCCCCGACAGCACGCAGACACTTCGGGTGGCATCCTTCAACTGCGGGAACTGGGCTGTCAAGGACAGCACTGACGGCAAGTGGAACACGCCGCAGCTGCTGCAGGAACTCAATGCCGACATCCTGTGCCTGCAGGAACAGGGCAGCATAAATGGAGAAGCGGGAACCACATTGAAGGATATGGGCTACGAATGGATATCAAACAGCAACGTGGCCATATGCAGCAAACTGCCCTTCATCGGAGACAGCATTCCCACTGGAAACACAGGTTATTCAATCATAGCTTGCAAGGTAAAGAACGGAGAAGATACGCTGCTGGTTGTGAGTGTACATCTCGAGAGCTCGCATATCCCTGTGGAAGAACGCATTGCGCTGGGCGAACACATACAGACGCACAATCGGGACGAGATAAAGAAAAGCGGCCGGGTGATACTCGGTTTCCTGAGCACTTCTGCCGTCACGAGAGCCGGGCAGGTAAACAAGCTGGACAGCCTTCTGACCGCACACAAGGGCGAAAGCATCGTGCTTTGCGGCGACTTCAACGACACACCTGTTTCAAACGCCTACAGGAAGATGAACCGGCATCTGAAGAACTGCTTCCGCGAGAGCGGCAGAGGGCTGGGACTGACGTATTCACGTCCCGGTTTCTGGGTGCGCATCGATCACATCTTCGTGAGCGACGACTGGGAGAGCTGTCGGACGCGTGTTGTACGCAAATACCCGTCGTCCGACCACTTCCCCATCGTCACGACACTCTCCAGAAAGAGCATTTCTGCTCTCTAAACCAAATTTTTTAGGAGGAAAAATGATGTTTTTCACTTTTTCTTCGTATCTTTGTGCCCGAATTTTATAAATAAAACTACAAAATTTCATAAACAACAATGCAAAACAAAGGATTAGTTAAGTTCTTCGCGGTATTGCTGACGTTGGTATGTCTTTTCTATCTGAGCTTCTCTGTGGTGACAAACCACTTCGAGAGCAAGTACGAGGAGATGGTTGCCACGGAAGGCCAGGACGCTGCGGACCGCTACATGGATTCGCTCCAGAACAACAAGGTGTATCTGGGCATCTGGACGCTGAAGGACTGCCGCGAGATGGGTATCGGACTGGGTCTGGACCTCAAGGGCGGCATGAACGTTGTGCTCGAGGTGAGCGTGCCCGATGTTGTGAAGGCCCTCTCCGACCACAAGGAAGAGACGGATGAAACGTTCCGCAAGGCTGTTGAGCAAGCCACCAAGGAAGCCACTCAGAGCCAGAAGGACTTTATCACACTTTTCGTCAAGGACTACAAGGAGCTCGCTCCCGAGCGCTCTCTTGCCAAGCTGTTCGCCACTCAGCAGTTGCGCGACAAGGTGACCACCAAGAGTACCGACAAGGAAGTGGAGAGCGTGCTGCGCAGCGAAGTGAAGAGCGCCATCGACAACTCTTACAACGTGCTGCGTACCCGTATCGACCGCTTTGGCGTGGTGCAGCCCAACATCCAGGCTCTCGAGGGTCAGGAAGGCCGCATCATGGTGGAAATGCCCGGCATCAAGGAGCCGGAACGTGTCCGCAAGCTGTTGCAGGGTTCTGCCAACCTCGAATTCTGGGAGACCTACTCCACCAGCGAGATTGTCCCCTTCCTCGTGCAACTCGACCAGAAGCTGGGCGCTGCCGCTTCTGCAGGCGCACTTGACGAGAAGGCCGACACAGCTGCTGTAGCTCAGGAAGAAGAGGCTGCTGCCGACACAGTGAAGGCCGACCTCGCTGCCGCTATAGGCAAGAGTGCTTCTCAGGACACCAAGAGCACGATGAGCGAAAGCGAACTCGAAGCTGTCCGCAAGCAGCATCCCCTGCTCTCCCGTCTGCAGCTGATGCAGCAGGATATGGGCAGCGTGGTAGGTTACGCTTCAAAGCGCGATATGGATGCTATCACCGCTCTCTTCGATACACCTGAAGCAAAGGAAGTGCTTCCCTCCGACCTCAGCCTCAAATGGGGCGTAAAGGGTATGGGCGACGGTGCCGCTGCCGACATCTACGAACTCTATGCCATCCGCATCACAGAACGCAACGGACGTGCTCCTTTGGAGGGCGATGTTGTGACCGATGCAAAGGATGAGTTCGACAACAACGGCCGTCCCTGCGTATCCATGAAGATGAATGTGGACGGTGCACGCCGCTGGGCTGCCCTGACAAAGGCCAACCTGCACAAGAGCGTAGCCATCGTGCTGGACAACAACGTATACAGCGCTCCCACCGTGCAGAGCGAAATCACCGGTGGTAACAGCCAGATTACAGGTAATTTCACAACAGAGGACACCCGCGACCTTGCCAACGTGCTGAAGAGCGGTAAGATGCCCGCTCCCGCAAAGATTGTGAGCGAGGAAATCGTAGGTCCTACACTCGGTGCCGAGTCCATCCGTCTGGGTATCTGGAGCTGCGTCATCGCCTTCGTAGTGCTGATGTTCTACATGATGGCAATGTACGGCATCATCCCCGGTATGGTTGCCAACTGCGCCCTGCTGCTCAACCTCTTCTTCACCGTCGGCATCCTGACAAGTTTCCAGGCTGCCCTGACGATGAGCGGTATTGCCGGTATGGTATTGACACTGGGTATGGCTGTGGACGCCAACGTGCTCATCTACGAGCGCACCAAGGAGGAGATGAGAGCCGGCAAGAAAGTACGCGAGGCCCTGAAAGCAGGTTACGACAACGCATTCTCTGCCATCTTCGACTCCAACCTCACCAGCCTTATCACAGGTATCATCCTCTATAAGTTCGGTACCGGTCCTATCCAGGGCTTCGCTACGACACTTATCATCGGTATCATCGTGAGCTTCTTCACCGCTGTGTTCCTGACACGTCTGGTTTACACCACAATGATGGCACGCGAGAAGTGGCAGAGTCTCACATTCACCAGTCCTATCGGCAAGGCTGTAAGCTTCAAGAACCCTCAATACAAGTTCATGAGCGCTTACAAGAAGAGCTTCACGGTATTCGTTGCTATCTGCATCGTTGCCATTGCCGGCATCGTGACTCGCGGATTCTCCAAGAGCATCGATTTCACCGGTGGTCGCAACTTTGTTGTCCTCTTCGAGAACCAGGTTGAGCCCGAGCAGGTGCGCGGTGTTCTGGCCGAGGCATTCCCCGAGAGCAACACCAGCGCCATCGCACTGGGTGCAGAGGGTAAGACCATACGCGTCTCCACCAACTACCGCATCGACGAGGACGGTATCGAAGTGGACAGCGAAATCGAGCAGCGTCTGTTCGAGGCTCTGAAGAAGGGCGGTGTGCTCTCCGACGACCTGACGCTGGAGAACTTCATCAACCGCGATGAGCGTGCAGGCGGCAGTATCATCTCCTCTCAGAAGGTGGGTCCCGCTGTGGCAGAAGATATCACACGTGGTGCCATCATAAGCATCATCCTGGCGTTCATCGCTATCTTCATCTACATCCTGGCACGCTTCCGCAACGTGGCATTCTCCGTCGGTGCTATCGTGGCTCTCGGCTTCGACATCATCTTCATTCTGGGTGCATACGCTCTCCTGTGGGGCATCATGCCTTTCTCACTGGAAATCGACCAGACATTCATCGGAGCCATCCTGACGGCTATCGGTTACTCCATCAACGATAAGGTGGTGGTATTCGACCGTATCCGCGAGAACATCACACTGTTCCCCAACCGCGACCGTCAGCAGCTCTTCAACGACTCTGTTAACAGCACTTTGAACCGTACCATCAACACCTCGGTATCTACCTTCATCGTGCTGGCCGTAATATTCTTCATCGGTATCTTCGGTGGCGGTGCAGGCAGCATCATCAGCTTCTCCTTCGCCATGATACTCGGTGTCATCTTCGGCACATTGAGCTCAATCTTCGTGGCCGTTCCCACCGCCTATGTGACGATGGGTAAGACCATTAAGGAATAAAGACTTTGTCCACACCTCCCGGCGGCAGCACTGCCGCCGGGAGAGGGCAGGCTGCTCCTGTAGTTAAATGGATAGAACGGAGGTTTCCTAAACCTTTGATCCGGGTTCGATTCCCGGCGGGAGTACACAGGCGCGCAAGCGCACACACACGAATAAATTTAGGTATTCAGATATGGCAGAAAGTTTTGCACCACAGAAACAAGCAGAAGAGACCGAAGTGGTCGTTCGCTTCTCCGGAGACTCCGGAGACGGAATGCAGTTGGCCGGCAACATCCTCTCTACGGTGTCAGCCACTGTAGGTAACAGTATTTCGACATTCCCCGACTTCCCCGCTGACATCCGCGCCCCGCAAGGTTCGCTGACGGGCGTGAGCGGATTCCAGGTACATATCGGCAGCAACGAGGTGTTCACACCCGGTGACCTGTGCGATGTATTGGTGGCAATGAATGCCGCAGCTCTCAAGACGCAGCTGAAATACGCCAAGAAGAACGCGGCCATCATCATCGACACAGATGCCTTCGGACCAAAGGATTTGGAGAAAGCACAGTTCAAGACAGAAGACTATCTCGGTGAAATGGGCGTAGATCCCGACCGCGTGATAGCATGCTCCATCACACAGATGGTAAAGGACTGTCTCTCCAGCGAGCCCGCTTTCATCGTAGACGGCAAGGTGGACATCAAGGGCATCATGAAGTGCCGCAACATGTTCGCTCTGGGTCTGGTATGCTGGCTCTTCGACCGCGACCTCGACATCGTGGCCAACTTCCTGCGTGAGAAATTCGCCAAGAAGCCCGCTATCGCAGAGGCAAACATCAAGGTGGTGCAGGCCGGTTACGACTTCGGACACAACACACACTCCTCTGTGGCCAACGTGCGTCACATCGAGACGAAGAACAAGGTGCCCGGACGCTATATGGACATCACCGGCAACAAGGCCACAGCATACGGTTTCATCGCAGCTGCAGAGAAGGCCGGGCTGAAACTCTATCTGGGTTCGTATCCCATCACTCCTGCCACCGACGTGCTGCATGAACTCTCAAAGCACAAGTCACTCGGTGTGACTACCGTGCAGTGTGAGGACGAGATTGCCGGTTGTGCATCGTCTCTGGGTGCAAGTTTCGCCGGCGCACTCGCAGTGACATCCACCTCCGGTCCCGGTATCTGCCTCAAGAGCGAGGCGATGAACCTGGCCGTCATCATGGAGCTCCCCCTTGTGGTGCTCGATGTACAGCGCGGCGGTCCTGCCACCGGTCTTCCCACAAAGTCTGAACAGACAGACCTCCTGCAGGCTCTCTTCGGACGTAACGGTGAAAGTCCCATGCCCGTGATGGCAGCAAAGAGTCCCACCGACTGCTTCAACGCTGCATACGAGGCTTCGAAGATAGCCCTTGAGCACATGACTCCTGTGGTGCTTCTCACCGATGCATACGTGGCAAACGGCAGCGGAGCATTCCGTCTGCCCAATCTGGCCGACTATCCCGCTATCAATCCTCCATACGTTCCCGAAGAGATGAAGGGCACGTGGACACCTTACATGAGAGCAGAGAACGGCACGCGCTACTGGGCTGTTCCCGGACGCGAAGGATTCACCCATATCCTCGGTGGATTGGAAAAAGATGACAAGACCGGAGCCATCTCTACAGCACCTGAGAACCACGACCTGATGACACGCAAGCGTGCCCGGAAGATTGCCAACATCCCCGTGCCCGACCTTGAAGTGGAAGGCTGCAAGGATGATGCCGAACTGCTCATCGTGGGCTTCGGAGGCACATACGGTCACCTGCGCGCAGCCACAGAAGAGATGATGCGCAGCGGCAAGAAAGTAGCTCTGGCACACTTCCGCTATATCAACCCCCTGCCTGCAAACACAGCCGAGGTGATGAAGAAATATCCCAAAGTGGTGGTGGCAGAACAGAATATGGGTCAGCTCGCAGCATGGCTGCGTATGAAGGTGGACAATTTCGTGCCCATGCAGTTCAACCAGGTAAAGGGTCAGCCTTTCGTGGTAGAGGAGTTAGTCAACGCATTCACTGAAATCTATAACAAGTAAGCAACTATGTCACAATATACATCTGCAGATTACAAGAAAGGCCAGCCGCGCTGGTGCCCCGGATGTGGCGATCACTTCTTCCTGAGTAGCCTCCACAAGGCAATGGCAGAAATCGGTATCGCACCTCACGACACCGCTGTAATATCCGGTATCGGATGTTCCAGCCGTCTGCCCCACTACATGGCAACATACGGTATGAACACCATCCACGGACGTGCTGCTGCTATCGCAACAGGATGCAAGGTGGCAAACCCCAAACTCACCGTATGGCAGGTGAGCGGCGACGGTGACGGTCTGGCAATCGGTGGCAACCACTTCATTCATGCCAACCGCCGCAACATCGACATCAATATGATACTCTTGAACAACCGCATCTACGGTCTGACCAAGGGACAATATTCACCGACCTCACCGAGAGGTTTCGTATCTAAGTCATCACCTTACGGCACTGTGGAAGACCCGTTCCGTCCTGCCGAACTCTGTTTCGGAGCACGTGGACATTTCTTCGCACGCGCCGTTGCAACCGATGCAACCGGCACTGTGGACATTCTGAAGGCTGCACAGGCTCACAAGGGCGCTTCCGTCTGCGAGATACTGCAGAACTGTGTCATCTTCAACAACGGCACACACGAGAGCGTGTACACGAAGGAAGGACGTGCTAAGAATGCCATCTACGTTAAGCACGGAGAGCCCCTAATCTTCGGTGAAAACCAGGAATTCGGCATCATGCAGGAAGGTTTCGGCCTGAAGATTGTGAAGATTGGCGAGAACGGTATCACACGCGACGATATCCTCGTGCACGATGCACATTGCGAGGACAACACCCTGCAACTCAAGCTTGCACTTATGGGCGACGGAGACGGATTCCCCATTGCGCTTGGCGTGATACGCGACGTAGAGGCTCCCACATACAATGATGCCGTGGAGGCTCAGATAGAAGAGGTGAAAGCCAAGAAGCCTTACCACACTTTTGCCGAATTGCTTGAGACAAACGACATCTGGGAAGTAAAATAAACAACACGATAGTCATTAGATGATAAAAAACTTTGTAGAAGAACTGAAGTGGCGTGGAATGCTGGCACAAATGATGCCCGGCACGGAAGAACTGCTCCAGAAAGAAATGGTAACAGCCTATCTGGGCACTGACCCTACGGCCGACTCTCTGCACATCGGACACTTGTGCGGAATCATGATGCTGCGCCACCTCCAACGCTGTGGCCACAAACCCATCATTCTCGTGGGAGGTGCAACAGGTATGATTGGCGATCCTTCCGGAAAGAGCCAGGAACGAAACCTGCTGAACGATGAAACGCTGCGCCACAATCAGGAGTGCATCAAGGCTCAGGTGGCAAAGTTTCTTGACTTTGACAGCAAAGAAGCCAATGCTGCCGTCATGGTGAACAACTATGACTGGATGAAGGATTTCACATTCCTCGACTTCGCACGCCAAGTAGGTAAACATATAACAGTGAACTATATGATGGCCAAGGAAAGTGTGCAGCAGCGCCTGAACGGTACTGCCCGAGACGGCCTCAGTTTCACGGAATTCACCTACCAGCTCCTTCAGGGCTACGACTTCCTCTACCTCTATCAGCACTATGGTGTGAAACTCCAACTGGGAGGCAACGACCAATGGGGTAATATGACCACCGGCACGGAACTCATCCGCCGCACTCTGGGCAATGACGTGGAAACCTTCGCTCTGACTTGTCCGCTTATAACAAAGAGCGATGGCAAGAAGTTCGGCAAGACCGAGCAGGGAAATATATGGCTCGACCGCGAGCGTACAACTCCCTACGCATTCTACCAGTTCTGGCTGAATGTGACAGACGAGGATGCCGCACGGTATATCAAGATTTTCACATCTCTCGACAAGCCTACTATTGATGCTCTCATCGAAGAACACCAACAGGATCCCGGACGCCGCGTACTGCAGAAGAGACTTGCTGAGGAGGTAACTCTCATGGTGCACGGCAAAGAAGATCTCGAGATGGCACAGGAGGCCTCCAATATACTTTTCGGCAAGGCCACAAAGGAAAGCCTCATCAAGCTCGACGAGAAGACCCTTTTGGACATATTTGACGGTGTGGATAAGTTTGAAGTGAACCGCAGTCTGTTGGAGGGTGAAGGCATTAAGGCCGTTGATCTCCTGGCCGGCGAGACGCAGTGCTTCTCCTCAAAAGGTGAGATGCGTAAGATGTGTCAGGGCGGCGGTGTTTCACTTAACAAAGAAAAGCTCCAGGCCTTCGATCAGATGATTACAACCGGTGATTTGCTGGATAATAAATATCTGCTTGCACAGCAAGGTAAAAAGAAGTACTTTTTACTCATCGTTAAGTAAAAAAACTACTATTAGGCAATAAAAACAGACGTTTTCTTGCAAACAGGCAAGAAATGTTGTATCTTTGCACTCGCAAATGTATGCCGCTACGGTAATGATTTGCATTTGGATTGGGCTATGGTGTAATGGTAGCACAAGACATTTTGGTCGTCTTAGTTCTGGTTCGAAACCGGATAGCCCAACTCTCTTTATAACAACAGGAAAGTCTGTAACCTTAAACTTCTTTAATAATGAACATGTTTTCTCTTGAAGGTAAGAACGCTTGGATTACCGGTGCTTCTTACGGTATTGGTTTTAACATCGCCAAGGCATTTGTGGCAGCAGGTGTTAAGAACATCGTTTTCAACGACATCAACGAAGCCGCATTGCAACGCGGTTTGGACAACTATAAGGAAGCCGGTATCACCAACGTAAAGGGTTACGTTTGCGATGTTACCGACGAGAAAGGAGTGAAAGCTCTTGTTGAGAAGATTCACGAGGAAGTGGGTCAGATTGACATCCTGGTGAACAACGCCGGTATTATCAAGCGCATTCCCATGCACGAGATGAAGCGCGAGGAGTTCCAGCAGGTCATCGACATCGACCTTGTTGCTCCTTACATTGTGAGCGCCGCCGTGATTCCCGAGATGATGGAGCGCCGCGAGGGTAAAATCATCAACATCTGCTCTATGATGTCTGAACTGGGACGTGAAACGGTAAGTGCATACGCTGCAGCCAAGGGCGGCCTGAAGATGCTGACCCGCAACATCTGCTCAGAATACGGTGAATACAACATCCAGTGCAACGGCATCGGCCCCGGTTATATCGCAACTCCTCAGACAGCTCCTCTGCGTGAGCGTCAGCCGGACGGCAGCCGCCATCCTTTCGACAGTTTCATCTGCGCCAAGACACCTGCCGGTCGTTGGCTTGATCCCAGCGAACTGGGCGGTCCCGCAGTATTCCTGGCATCTCACGCTTCAGATGCCGTGAACGGTCATGTGCTCTATGTTGACGGCGGTATCCTCGCATATATCGGCAAGCAGCCCAGCTAAAAAATAATCAGTCATACATTCATAACACGTCACATAAGTATTGAAGAAACTCTTCATTGAGACCTACGGATGCCAGATGAATGTCGCCGACAGCGAAGTGGTGGCAAGCATCATGGGACAAGCCGGGTATGAGACAACAGATATTCAGGAGGAAGCGGACGCTATCCTCCTGAACACTTGTTCTGTGCGTGACAACGCAGAGCAGAAAATCCATGCCCGTCTGGAATTCCTCCAGAGCGTAAAACGTAAGAAAAAACTCATTGTCGGAGTTCTCGGATGTATGGCCGAACGGGTAAAAGACGAACTGCTGGAACATCACGGCGCAGACCTTGTATGCGGCCCGGACAGCTATCTTTCCCTGCCCGATTTATTCGCACAGGCAGAACTCGGTTACAAGGCCATTAATGTAGAACTCTCACTCTCGGAAACATACAAGGACATCGTCCCTCAGCGACTTCACGGAGCACGCATAGGAGGATTTGTCAGTATCATGAGAGGATGTAATAACTTCTGCCATTACTGCATCGTGCCGTACACAAGAGGTCGTGAACGAAGCAGAGACGTGGAAAGCATCCTTCGCGAATGCCGTGATCTGGAACAAAGAGGCTATAAGGAAGTGACACTTTTGGGACAGAATGTGAATTCCTACCGTTGCGGCGATGTAGACTTTCCTGCGCTACTGAGAGAGGTGGCACACACAGTACCTTCAATGAGAGTACGTTTCACCACTAGCCATCCCAAAGACATGAGTGATGCCACTCTGCATGTCATCGCAGAAGAGCCGAACGTATGCAAGCATATACATCTGCCCGTACAGAGCGGCTCGAATGAAGTGCTGAAGCGCATGAATCGCAAATACACCAGGGAATGGTATCTCGAACGCGTCGAAGCCATAAGACGTATCGTCCCCGACTGTGGCCTGTCTACAGACATTTTCTGCGGCTACTCCGGAGAGACAGAAGAGGATCATCAGCAGTCGCTTTCCCTGATGAGAACATGTGCCTACGACTCTGCGTTCATGTTTAAATACAGCGAACGTCCCGGAACATACGCATCAAAACATTTCCCGGACGACATTCCAGAAGATGTCAAGACCCGACGCCTCAACGAACTGATTGCACTACAAAATGAACTTTCTGCAGCAGCAAACGCACGTTGTATCGGCAAGACATTCGAGGTGCTTATTGAAGGAACCAGCAAACGCAGTCGCGAGCAACTGTTTGGACGTACGGAGCAAAACAAGGTCGTAGTTGTAGACAGAGGTTCTCTACACATCGGAGACAAAGTAATGGTGCGTATCACGGAAAGCACTTCAGCAACATTAAAGGGCATTCAAGAACAATAGAGAGATGCGAAAGATAATGAAAAAAAGAAAGCAGGATTTATTTCGTTGGCAAGCTCTGACGAGTACGATAAGTACCACGATGGTGCTCATTCTATTGGGTATTCTGGTACTGTTTGTCCTGACCGCTAAACAATTACGTGACGAAGTGAGAGAGGATCTTGCTGTCACGGTTGTACTGAAAGACGGCATCGACAACCAAAAGGCGCTGGCGATTAAAGAAAAGTGGGAACATCTCCCATACATCAAACGTCTCGACTACATAAGCCGCGAACAGTCGCTCAAAGAACAGGTAGAGACAATGGGGCTTGACCCCACTGAATTCCTAGGCGCCAATCCTTTCTCTATTTCTATGGAACTGCATCTCGTCGCAGACTATGCATGCAGCGACTCCCTGGAATGGATTACCAAGGAACTGAGACTGGAAAGGAACGTTTCAGAGATTATGTACCAGAAGGATATGGTGGAAACGCTCAACAGCAATCTGCAGCATATCACCGTCGTACTGCTCGTTGTCACCGCATTGCTTTGCATCATCTCACTGAGCCTGATCAACAACACTGTACGTCTGAGTGTCTACTCACGCAGATTCATCATCCACAACATGAAACTTGTAGGAGCACGCTGGAGCTTCATCCGCAGGCCATTCCTCCTGAGAAGTCTTTGGATAGGACTGCTTGCATCCGCTCTCGCTGTACTCATACTCGCGGCCGGAGTAAACTGGTTGCGCACTTACGAGATTGACCTTGAGAACTTCCTCACCTGGAAGAATCTCGGAATCGCTGTCGTTGTGGTCGTAAGTTTCGGACTTGCAATAACGCTTATCTGCACTTATGTAAGCGTGACACACTACCTAAGAATGCGTGAATCTAATCTTTATAAATAATCCCTTATTGTCACATCATAACATTAAGACGAAAATGACATTCAATAAGATTAACTACATCATACTCGCCGCCTCAATGGCGGTTATCGTCACCGGGTTCATTCTTATGGCCGGTAGCGGGAGCACAGAGACATCTTTCAATGAGGATATCTTCTCTCCCACCCGAATCAAAGTGGCACCTGTTGTATGTTTCATCGGATTCATCGGCATTATTTTTGGTATAATGTATAAAACGAAAAACAACCGTCCATCATGAGCGAACTGCAAGCACTTATCATGGGTCTCATACAGGGACTCACCGAATATCTACCCGTTTCCTCAAGTGGCCACCTGGCTATCTGCGGAACGTTCTTTGGTCTGAGCGGTGAAGATAATCTGGCGTTTACCATCGCCGTACATGTTGCCACCGTGCTCTCCACATTGGTCATACTGCGAAAAAAAATATGGGCTATCCTGAAAGGTATCTTTGATACCACCACTCCGTTATGGAGCCAAGAACGCCGCTATGCCGCCTGCATACTTATCAGTATGATTCCCGTTGGTATTATTGGGCTTTGCTTCAAGGATTATGTAGAAGACGTGTTTGGTAGCGGTTTAGCCATCGTCGGTTGCTGCCTCATTATTACGGCAGCCCTCCTGACAATGAGCCACTATGCACGTCCCCGTCAGAAGGAACATATCGGACTTAAAGAAGCTTTCATCATCGGTTTGGCCCAGGCTGCGGCCGTAATGCCGGGTCTGTCACGTAGCGGCAGCACTATTGCCACAGGACAAATGGTAGGATGCAAGAAAGAGGATGTTGCCGAATTCTCGTTCCTCATGGTAATACCGCCCATTCTTGGCGAAGCACTTTTGGATGTTCTTAAGATGCTGAAAGGCGGTACGGAAGCTGCAATAGGAAGTATTTCCCTTACAGCGTTGTCTGTTGGCTTTATCGCCGCTTTTATCAGCGGATGCATAGCCTGCAAATGGATGATTGCGCTCGTCAAGAGAGGACGCCTTGTGTGGTTTGCCATATATTGTGCAATTGTCGGCAGTAGCCTGTTAATCTATTCTCTGCTTTGATAGACTACAAGGAGGGAGTCGTCCTCGCTTTCGACAAACCGCTGGGTTGGACATCTTTCCAACTTGTAAGCAAAGTGCGAAATACGCTTTGCCAGCATCTGCATGAGAAAAAACTCAAAGTGGGACATGCCGGCACTCTCGACCCTTTAGCTACGGGAGTCCTTCTTATATGCACAGGCAAGGCTACCAAAACAATCGACGAGCTCCAGGCAAAAACGAAAGAATACGTTGCCACCTTGCAGCTTGGTGCGACAACAGCAAGTTTCGACCTCGAGAAACCTATTGATGCCACATTCCCTACAAATCACATCACTCAAGCCCTTATTGAAGACGTACTGAAACAGTTTGTCGGGCATATAGAGCAGATTCCTCCTGTCTTTTCCGCAGTCAAGGTTGACGGCAAGCGCGCCTATGACCTTGCCCGGAAGGGACGCGACGTGGAGCTAAAACCGAAAAGTCTGATTATCGATGAAATCGAGATTCTAGACTTCTTTGCAGAAACCATGCAACTGACCCTGCGCATTGTATGCAGCAAAGGCACATATATAAGGGCACTTGCCCGAGATATCGGCGAAGCCCTGCAGTCCGGTGCCCACCTTATAGCCCTTCGACGCACACGAATCGGTCAATGGCACGTTGACGACTGTCTTACATTAGATAAATTTGAAGAAACAATATGAAACTATCTCAATTCAAGTACAAGTTACCGGAAGAACGTCTTGCACAGTATCCAACTCCCTTCTCTCCCGGAGAGGAGCGCCCGTACTTCCATCGCGATGAGTGTCGTTTAATGGTGATTCATGCAAAAAGCGGAATCATCGAGCATCGTGAGTCATTCCGCGATGTAATAAATTTCTTTGACGAGAAAGACTGCTTCGTTTTCAATGACACGCAGGTCTTCCCCGCACGCCTCTACGGCAACAAAGAAAAGACCGGTGCCAAGATTGAGGTGTTTCTTTTGCGTGAGCTGAACCCGAATCAGAATCTCTGGGACGTATTGGTGGATCCTGCGCGCAAGATTCGTATCGGAAATAAGCTGTACTTTGGCGAAGACCAGTCTATTGTGGCAGAAGTTATCGATAACACAACGAGCAGAGGGCGCACTCTGCGCTTTCTCTATGACGGTCCGCACGATGAATTCAAGCGTATTCTTTATGCTATGGGAGAAGCACCGCTTCCCCGTGAAATCATCAAGCGTCCGTCCGAACCGGAAGACCTTGAGGACTTCCAGTGTGTTTTCGCAAAACACGAAGGAGCTGTCACGGTGCCCACGGCAGGACTTCATTTCTCGCCGCAGATGCTCAAGATAATGGAAATCAAGGGCATTGAAACAGCTTTCGTTACGCTGCATTGCGGACTTGGATGCTTCCGTGAAATTGATGTGGAGGATCTCACAAAACACAAGATGGACAGCGAGGAAATGCACGTTGATGAAACCGCTTGCGACATTATCAACCGCACCAAGGAAGAAGGTCATCATGTCATTGCTGTCGGAACAACCGTACAGCGTGTTCTCGAGACGGCAGTCAGCGCTGACGGCAAACTGAAGCCATTCGACGGATGGACCAATAAATTCATCTTCCCTCCCTATGAGTTTCAGACAGCTGACGCAATGATTGCCAACTTCTATCTTCCCTATTCTTCCCTTCTGATGCTGTCGTGCGCTTTCGGTGGATACGACCTGGTCATGAAGGCATATAAGGAAGCTCTTAAATACAACGAGGCCGATCCCAAACGCCGCTATCGTTTCGGTACATTCGGGGATGCTATGCTCATACTGAAGGATTGACACATCAATTGTACCTTTCGCTAGGCAGCAATCTCGGGAACAAAAAGAAGAATCTCGAAGATGCCCTCTCACTGATAGGTGATTTGGTGGGACACGTTTGCCGTGTTTCATCATTCATTGAAACTGAGCCCTGGGGGTTTGACAGCAAGAACACCTTTCTCAATGCAGCCTGCTTGGTGGAGACTGCTCTTACACCCGAACAATGCCTGAATATCACACAGGAAATCGAGCGGAAACTCGGCCGAAAAGCAAAGAGCGTAGACAGCTACGAGGATCGCCCGATAGACATTGACTTGCTGTCATACGACAATTTAAATATCAACACCCCGGAACTCACTCTGCCGCACCCCAGAATGCATGAGCGCGAGTTCGTAATGATTCCCTTAAAAGAAATTACTCACTGACATGTGGACAGATTTGAGCGCTTGCAACCACATGAAAAAATGCTAAAAACCAAATGAACAATTATCTCTTTACATCCGAAAGTGTTTCAGAGGGTCATCCCGACAAAGTTGCCGACCAGATCAGTGATGCTGTGTTGGACAAACTCCTGGCCTTCGACCCTAATTCCAAGGTGGCTTGCGAAACACTTGTCACCACCGGCCAGGTAATTCTCGCCGGAGAAATCAAGACTCAGGCTTACGTGGATCTCCAGCGTATTGCCCGCGAGGTCATCAGCCGTATAGGTTATACGAAAAGTGAGTATATGTTCGAGGCGAACTCCTGCGGTGTCCTCTCTGCCATCCATGAGCAGAGTGCAGACATCAACCAGGGTGTGGAACGTGCCAAGCTGGAGGACCAAGGTGCCGGGGATCAGGGTATGATGTTCGGCTACGCCACCTCCGAAACGGAGAACTACATGCCTCTCTCTCTCGACCTCGCCCACCGTCTTCTCATTGAACTTGCCGCAATCCGTAAAGAAGGCCGTGAGATGACATATCTGCGTCCTGATGCTAAAAGTCAGGTCACTGTGGAATACAACGGCGACAACCGTCCCGTACGCATCGACACCATTGTGCTTTCCACACAGCACGACGAATTCGACAGCGACGAACGCATGCAGCAGCAGATTCGTCACGATGTCATCAACATTCTCGTTCCGCGTGTCAAGGCCAACATCAAGAATGAAAACATACGGGCTCTTTTTGATTCCGATATCACCTACCATGTGAATCCTACGGGAAAATTCGTCATAGGAGGCCCGCACGGCGACACCGGACTCACAGGCCGCAAAATCATTGTCGACACCTATGGCGGCAAGGGTGCTCACGGCGGAGGGGCATTCTCTGGAAAAGACCCCTCGAAGGTGGACCGCTCGGCTGCATACGCTGCACGCCACATCGCCAAGAACATGGTGGCTGCAGGAGTGGCAGACGAGATGCTCGTACAGCTTTCCTACGCTATCGGAGTGGCCCAGCCAGTGAGCATATATGTCAACACCTACGGGACGTCACACGTTTCCCTTCCCGACGGCGAGATAGCCACAAAGATCGGTGAAATCTTCACCCTTACGCCATACCAGATAGAGCAGCGTCTCAAACTGCGCAATCCCATTTACGAGGAGACTGCTGCGTATGGTCACATGGGTCGCACTCCACAAACCGTCACCAAAACATTTGAGAGTCTCTACAACGGAGGAAGGAAAACCGTTGAGGTGGAACTCTTCACCTGGGAGAAACTGGATTACGTTGACCGCATCAAAAAGGCATTCGCACTATGACTATAGCTGTATACTGTGCCAGTAGCGACGAGATAGACGCAAAATACTTCAAGGCGGCAGAGCGTCTCGGTCAGCTCATGGCAGAGAGAGGCATCACCATGGTCAACGGCGCCGGTCGCGTAGGACTCATGGGGGCAGCCTCAAATGCATCTCTCTGCAACGGGGGCCGTGTGGTAGGTGTCATTCCCGGTTTCATGGTGGAATACGGGTGGAATCATCCCGGATTATCCGAAACAATTCAGACACCCGACATTCAGTCACGACAGGCAAAGATGGCCGAAATATCCGACGCAGCAATAGCCCTGCCGGGTGGTGTCGGCACATTGGCCGAACTTTCAGAAGTAATCACCTGGAAACAACTCGGCATATACCACAAACCCATTGTCATCATCAATACGGACGGATACTGGGACGAACTGCTGCTTTATTTTGAGCGTGCATCCAGAGAACATTTCATGCGCAGGCAAAACGCAATCGTCTGGGACGTTGCATCCACACCGGAAGAAGCCATCGACATTATTTTAAGTTCGAAGCACCATTGAATAATCTCTCACTTCTGCAGTACACTCCATCTGAAGATCCCCTGTTTGTATGCCTCTTTATGGTGTGCATGATACTATTCGTGCCGCTTCTCTTTTTCTGCCGCAAACGCTCCCTGCCGTGGTATCTTCCCCTCTCTCTCTTCGGAGGACTCACGCTCCGCTATCTGCTTAACGACCCCTCTCTTCTGTACATCAGCTGGCTGACTGTCCTGTCTTATTATCTCTATCGCGCAATTATGGGAAGATTCATCAACTGGGTCTTTTTTACCCATGAAAAAATTTTACAATGGGAACCGACATACAACATTTCCCTACGTATTGATTATATACTTTTCGGTCTTTTTCTCAGTTGGCATTTATTCTATGCGAAACCAGATATGTGGAGTCCTTCAGTCCTACTCTACGGGCTTATTTTATGCCGAATTTGGCTTTACTTTAAGACCTATCCCATATTTTTTTCAAAAATAAGCTCTTGTTTGCACTTTTTTGTGTACCTTTGCACCCTTGAAGTAACACCAATGCTCATAATTTCTACATTATTCAGCATCACAGAATAGAAGTTTAAGGTAAAAATATTGGACCGGACATGATTAAGAAAATTCTCGTTTCGCAGCCTAAGCCCGCCACTGAAAAATCACCCTATTATGAGATTGCCCAACGATATGGAGTAGAGGTCGTTTTCCGTCCCTTCATCAAGGTGGAAGGTCTTACGCCCACCGAGTTCCGTTCTCAGCACATCAGTATTCTTGAGCACAGCGCCGTGGTTTTCACTTCCCGCCACAGCATCGACCATTTCTTCGGTCTCTGCAAAGAAATGCGTGTACATATCCCTGAATCGATGAAGTATTTCTGTCTGAGCGAACAGATTGCACTCTACATCCAGAAGTACATCCCCTACCGCAAGCGCAAGGTGTTCTACGGTGAAACGGGTAAGATGGAGTCACTTGTGCCGCAGATGTCGAAACACAAGAACGAGCGCTACCTCATTCCTCTGAGCGACGTGCACAACGACTCCATTGCCAATATGCTCGACGAGGCCGGTATCGCACACACCGAAGCCGTCATGTATCGCACCGTGTCCAACGATTTCAAGGAGGACGAGCCTTTCGACTACGATATGCTCATCTTCTTCTCACCCAGCGGTATTCAGTCGCTTCTGAAGAACTTCCCCAAGTTCAAACAGAACAACATCGTCATCGCCACCTACGGCCCCACCACTGCACAGAGTGTCATTGACGCCGGTTTGCGTCTGGACCTCCAGGCTCCCAACGACGAGCATCCCAGCATGTCGTCTGCCCTCAATTCCTATCTGCTCCAAGTCAATGACGATTAACGGCCTTCCTCGGGAAGAAAGGCTCAAAAGCCTGAAGGCCATAGAAGCTCTCTTCTCCGGCACAAACCGTTCTGCAACAGATTTCCCGCTGAAGGTTATTTGGCGCAACACATCCGAGCCGACATCACGTCTGCTCGTTTCTGTTTCCAAGCGGCAGCATCGCAGAGCCGTTGCCCGCAACCGCATCAAACGCCAGATACGCGAGGCCTACCGCCTGCACAAGGATTCCGTCACCACTCCGTGCGACATAGCATTCCTTTGGCTCTCAAAGGATTTCTTTCCCACGACAGTCATCACCAGGAAGGTCACTTCCCTGCTCAATAAAATCTCATGCGCCGACTCCTGATTCTTCCCATACGATTCTATCAGCGGTGCATATCTCCACTGACACCGCCCTCCTGCCGGTTCACTCCGACATGCAGTCAGTATGCCATTGAGGCTATTGAAAAGCACGGCCCCGTGAAAGGGCTCTATCTGGCTGTCCGCCGTCTCCTGAGGTGCCATCCCTGGGGAGGTCACGGCTACGACCCTGTTCCATGAATATCAAACAACACAAATAACTCACACACTATGGATTTTAACAAGATTTCCGCTGCAGAAGCCGCAGCACTCATTCAGAACGGTCAGACCATCGGTCTCTCCGGCTTCACTCCCGCAGGTGTGCCCAAATGCACTCCCGCCGAAATAGCAAAGAAGGCAGAGGCAGAACACGCTGCCGGCCGTCCCTTCAAAATCAGCGTTTTCACCGGTGCTTCCACAGGTCAGAGCTGCGACGGTGCGCTCTCCAACGCCGGTGCCATTGATTTCCGCGCTCCCTACACCACCAATCCCGATTTCCGCAAGAATGTCAACAAGAACACCCTGAACTACTCGGACCTCAACCTGTCCAACATGGCCACACAGATCCGTCAGGGATATCTCGGTCCCGTGAACTGGGCCATCATCGAAGCCTGCGACATCGAGCGTGTCGGCACTAAGGCTCACATCTACCTCACCGCAGCCGGCGGTATTTCTCCCACAGTGTGCCGTCTCGCCACAGAGGGCATCATTGTGGAGCTCAACGCCTTCCACTCTTCCAAGAGCAAAGGTATTCACGATGTCTATGAGATTGAGGACCACCCGCATCGCACCCCCATCATGATCAACAAGGCCAGCGACCGTATCGGCAAGCCTTACGTTGAGGTGGACGCCTCCCGCATTGTAGGTGTCGTGGAGTGCAACATCCCCGATGAGGCACGTGCCTTCAAGGATCCCGACCCCATCACGTCGCAAATTGGTCAGAACGTTGCCGACTTCCTGCTCCACAATATGAAGCAGGGCCTCATCCCCTCTTCGTTCCTCAATCTGCAGAGCGGTGTGGGCAGCGGTGCCAACGCAGTGCTCGGCGCTCTGGGTCAGTGCTCCGAGGTGCCCGATTTCAATATCTACACCGAAGTGCTTCAGGACGCTCCCGTGGGACTTATGAAGCAGGGCCGTGTGCTCTCGGCCAGCGCATGTTCTCTCACCGTCACCAACGAGTGTCTGCTGGACATCTACGACAATATGGACTTCTTCAAGGACAAGCTTGTGCTCCGTCCCTCTGAGATTTCCAACTGTCCCGAGGTCATTGCCCGTATCGGTGTCTGCTCTCTCAACACGGCAATCGAGTGCGACATCTACGGCCACGTCAACAGCACCAAGATCTGCGGCACGAAGATGATGAACGGCATCGGTGGCAGTGCCGACTTCACCAACAATGCCTACCTCTCCATCTTCACCTGCGGTTCCACGACTAAGGGCGGTGCCATCTCAAGCATCGTACCGTTCGCCAGCCATATCGACCACACCAACCATTTCATCGATGCTGTCATCACCGAATACGGTGTTGCCGACCTGCGCCACAAGAGCGACATGCAGAAGGCCGAGGCTCTCATCGCCGTTGCACATCCCGACTACCAGCCTATGCTCCGCGACTATCTGAAGTACGCAGAGAAGACCGGCGGTCACACGCACCACTGCCTCTCAGCAGCGTTCGCCATGCACGACACATTCATCCGTAAGGGCGATATGCGCCTTACCGATTTTTCCGAATACGTGAAATAATCGAGCTCAGCTCGGTCTCCCATCCCTCCGACGGATACACGAACCAGTATCCGTCGGCATCGGGAACCTCAATAGCGACGCGAAACAGGTCGCGTCCTTTTTCTAATAGCATCTCCAGACCCTTATCGGATATCTCAAAGCAAGGCACCTGCCAGTATTTCGGGCTGTGGCCGGTAGTTTGGTTTGCACGGAACTGCAAATCCCCTGATGTTGTCGGCACGCCTCCGTCGCCGTGTATTATCGACTCCAGGTCGGGTGTTTCACCCGTTCCCACTACAGGATAACTGTCGGCAATACACTTTGCTCTCAGTATTCTGCGGTCCGCTATGTCGAGGAAGAGAAGTCCCCTTCCGGCAGGATAAGTGGGCGCTTGCGGCTTTGATGCCAGGGCAATAGCGAAGATATAGGATGTGTCGGTCAGTTGCTCGAGTCTCACCCACTGCTCCGATGCCTGTCCGTTGGTTGCATGTCCTTCCACTATTGCCTTCGAATCCTCTCCACGCGGTTTCTTCACCGTCTGCAGCGAGTTGACATCCACTATTTTCTTCGACGGCATCGTGATTCTCACCATCGTTCTTCCGTTGATGGGTTCGGTGATTTGCTTGTATCCGTTCTTTGACACCCGCACCTTGTTCCTATTGCTCTGCACGGGCAGCAGGAAGAGTCCGTTGCCGTCTGTCGTTGTCTGGTTGAGCACGCGGTCTCTCTTGTCCACCTCCATCACGGTGGCTCCCTCCACAGCTCCCTGTGCGTCCATCACCTTTCCGCTCACCTGTTGTGCCTTCATTCCTACTGCCACGCTCAGCAGCAGCGCCATTGTCATTAGTAGGTTTTTCATTTCTTATCCTCCTTATACTCGTTTATCATAGTTTTTTTTATCATTTCCGCGGCTACGCACAGTTCGTCGTACCACTTTTCTCCAAACCGTCTCACGAGCGCCTCCTTCAGGAAGCGATACAATTCCACTCCCTCTTTCTCTCCGCGCCTGCGCGCTGCCTCGCATATGTTCCACCGGTGATACTGCAGCCCCACGAGTCCTCCGCCGAAGCGCTTTTCTCTGATGGGATACAGGTGGCAGGATATCGGTTTCTCGGGCAACAGACATCCTTTCGGACCCCTGAACACGCAGTCTCCCCCGTCCACGATGCTTGTCACGAGTTCCCCTTCCGGGTCGGCGTACGCCACGCCCTGGCGGTCCACCACGGCCTGCGCCGAGGCTCTCATTGCGGGCCATATGTCGTCCAGCACGCTTTCTATCCGGGCTATCTCGTCCATTGTCACGGGCGCTCCCGCGTCGCCCTCCTCGCAGCAGCGTCCCGTGCAGGCACTTATGTCGCACGCAAATTTCTCCGTGATGATGTCCGTATGCACGATGACATCGCCCACTTGCAGCATAGGAGGCAGTTCGCTTACCATCGTATCGCCTCCTTTCCGTGCTCCGTGAGATAGCGGTTGCACAATTCGAAATGATGATTCCCGAAGAATCCCCTGTAGGCCGACAGCGGACTCGGATGCGCGCTCTGCAGGATGAGATGCTTCCTCCCGTCGATGAGCGACGCTTTCTTTCCCGCCGGTGCACCCCACAGCATGAACACCAGCCCTTCCCTCTCCTCCGAGAGCGTCTTTATCACAGCGTCCGTGAATGTCTCCCAGCCCCGTCCCGAGTGGCTGAATGCCTGGTGTGCCCTCACCGTGAGACATGTGTTGAGCAGGAATACTCCCTGCCGGGCCCAGCGTGTCAGGTTGCCCGACTGCGGTATCTCCGCCCCCGTCTCGTCCTTCACCTCCTGGAATATATTGCGCAGCGAGGGCGGGAACTGCACCCCTTCCGGCACAGAGAAACACAGGCCGTGCGCCTGTCCCTCGCCGTGGTAGGGATCCTGCCCCAGTATCACCACGCGCACCTTGTCAAAGGGTGTGGTATCGAAGGCGTTGAAGATGAGCGGTCCCGGCGGATAACAAACACAGGAGCCGTACTCCGAGCGAACGAATCGTGTCAGTTCCTCAAAGTACGGCTTCCCGAATTCCTTATCCAGATGAGCCTTCCAGCTATCTTCTATCCTTACATCCACTAGTCACTTATAAGGCATTTGCCCGTCATTTCCTCCGGTTGTTCCAGACCCATGATGTGCAGGATGCTGGGTGCCACGTCGGCCAGCACTCCGGCTTCCACCTTGGCCTGCTTGTTTTCGGTCACGTAGATGAAGGGCACGGGGTTGAGCGAGTGTGCCGTGTTGGGCGTACCGTCGGGGTTCAGTGCGTTGTCGGCGTTTCCGTGGTCGGCGATGATTATTGTCTCGTAGCCGACAGCCTTCGCTGCCTCCACCACTTCGCTCACGCACTTGTCCACAGCTGCTACAGCCTTCTCTATTGCCTCATACACTCCCGTGTGGCCCACCATGTCACCGTTGGCGAAGTTCACCACGATGAAGTCGTACTTGTCTTCCTTGATGGCAGCCACCAGTTTGTCCTTCACTTCGAAGGCCGACATCTCGGGCTTGAGGTCGTAGGTCTGCACTTTGGGTGAAGCCACCAGCACGCGCTCCTCGCCCTCGTAGGGAGCCTCGCGACCACCATTGAAGAAGAATGTCACGTGTGCATACTTCTCCGTCTCGGCTGTATGGAGCTGTGTCAGTCCCTTCTGCGAGAGGTATTCGCCCAGCGTGTTCTCCACGTTCTCCTTGGGGAAGAGAATGTGCACGCCCTTGAACGATGCGTCGTAGGGTGTCATGCAGTAGTACTGCAGACCGGGTATCGTCTTCATGCCCTGCTCCGGCATATCCTGCTGTGTGAGTGCTATTGTGATTTCCTTGGCGCGGTCGTTGCGGTAGTTGAAGAATATCACCACGTCGCCCTCCTTGATGGTGCCGTCCACGGTGGCGTTGTGTATGGGCTTGATGAATTCGTCCGTCACGCCCTCGTCATAGCTCTCCTGCATTGCCTGCACCATGTCGGTGGCCTGCTTTCCCTCGCCGTTGACGATGAGGTCGTAGCCCACCTTCACACGCTCCCATCTCTTGTCGCGGTCCATGGCGTAGAATCGGCCCACGATGCTTGCTATGGCGGCGTTTCCAGCCTTTTTGCATTCATCCGTCACCTGCTGTATGAAGCCCTTGCCGGACTGCGGGTCTGTGTCGCGACCGTCCATATAGCAGTGCACGAAGGTGTTCTTCACGCCGTATTCCTTACCTATCTCGATGAGTTTGAACAGGTGGTCGAGCGAGGAGTGCACACCGCCGTTGCTGGTCAGACCCATCAGGTGTACGTTCTTGCCCTGCTCCTTGGCGTAGGTGTAGGCGGAAATGATTTCCTTGTTTTTGAGGATGCTTCCGTCCTTGCATGCGCGGTTGATTTTCACGAGGTCCTGATACACGATGCGTCCTGCACCGATGTTGAGGTGTCCCACTTCGGAGTTGCCCATCTGTCCGTCGGGCAGTCCCACGTTCTCACCGCATGCCAGCAGATAGCTGTTGGGGTAGTTTTCTGCCAGATAGTCCATGTAGGGTGTCGGTGTGTTGTAGATCACGTCACCCTTTCCCTTGTTACCGATTCCCCATCCGTCGAGGATCATCAAAAGTGCTTTCTTTGCCATATCTTTATATATTTTCTGTTTGTTTTTGTGCATAAAATGCCCCCAATAAATGCAAAGGTACGACATTTTTTCGCCGTTTCCAAATTTTTTGCGGATTTTTTGTCCTGATGCTATTACTTGTCTACTTTTGCACAGCAAATGAGCGCGAGGCTTCAGCCGATGCGTACTTTTGTCTGGCCAATGAGCGCGAGGCTTTTGCCGAAGCGAACTTAGTTGAAGCGAACTCGTCTACTGAGTAAATCATTTTATGCGCACATTTTCGTTGAGCGAATGCGAGGCACGAGCTGAGTAGGAAATGAAGCAATTTTATGTGGAGGCAAGGCCGGAACAATTTTTGATTTGGATTATGGCGATGCCATGCAATGGCGACTGGGGTCTTTAGAGCTGCCACTGAATGTGGCTGCGGCCCCACAAAGGGGAGCGAATCCCCATTCGCGACGGAGGCAAGGTGGCAGACTTTGGGCGACGATGAAAGCTCGCTTTTGATCTCGCCAAAATGTCTGCCGACAAGGAGAGCAAAGCTCTTGCCATAAGACAAATATTTTCCTCAATGAGAGTATTTTTGCGGAAAATGTTTCTGTGATTTCTGTGATTTCTGTGTGACATTGTATTTCTTGGTTTTTGTTTTTAGGCACTAAGCATTTTTGAGGGGGACTCTGAATACGCTTGGCCGCAGTGGCCGATATGGCCGAAGATATCTACTATAAACCTTCTGTAAGGAACGTTCTCAGATGTAAGTGTGTGATACCGTCGTAATCCAATCTTGTGACAAGAGGGGTCATTGAGATGACGTATTTGGGGTAATTGTCCTTTATGGCCTGCAGATTGCCAAACTCACGATTTCGTGTGATGTCGTCTGCGATAAGATACGATGCCTGAACATAGACCCGGCCTCCACCCGGTTTAGTGCAGACAAAATCCACCTCTCCGGCTTGCAACTGCCCTACAGTCACTTCATACCCCAGACGGACAAGATGATTATATACTATATTCTCGATGACTTTCTCAATGTCACCCTCGCGGGAACCTCCGACAAGAGCATTGCGAAGCCCATGATCCTCAAAATAATACTTTTCGTTGCTTTCGAAAAGTTTCTTCCCATGAATATCGTACCTGCTTACTTTATGTATAACATAAGCCTCGCATAAATACTTGATATAGTTGATCACTGCTGTGGGAGTGACGTTCTCCCCCTGCGACTTCATGTACTTTGCAATATTATTTGAGGAAATTATCTTACCTGTGTTGTCGGCAAGAAAATGCAGTAGATTCTCCAGAAACGGCACATTGCGTATCTGATTACGCATAACAACATCCTTGAGCAACACCGTGCTGCAAACATCTGTCTGATATTCCCGTACATCAGCCTCGTCAAGACCTATCTTCATCAGTCCGGGAAGACCTCCGCATTGGATGTATTTAGCCAACGCATCATCGGACTCCGGCAACTGGTGAAAATTCAAAAACTCATCGAAGCTTAGCGCTTGTATGTATATTTCTTTATAGCGACCGCCTATGATTGTACTCAAGTCGCTGCTTAGCATTTTGGAATTGGAGCCCGTTACTATTATCTCAACATCAGGTTCTTCATAATAATTGCGCAAACTTCTCTCAAATTCCGAGATATCCTGAATCTCGTCAATGAGGATATAGTTCTTTCTTCCTGAAACACGCTTGCTGTCAATATGTGCATTCAAATCCCGATAGGTCTGAATGCTGTCAAACTCTTTCTTCTCCTTGTCGACATAGATGACATTTGCATCTCCACTCGACAGGATTTCGTCCCGGAACAAACGCAAAATCACACTTTTCCCTACACGTCGCTGACCCGTGAGAATGATTATTGTATCCTTGCCGAGAAATCTCTTTATCTTATCAAGATAGTTCTGTCTGACAACCATATCTGCATCTTTTATAGTTAGATTTTGGTGCAAATATACCACTTTTATCTTTTATAGAAGACAAAACCCTGCGTTTTTGTTGTTTTATTTTTCAAAAAAGACGGTTTTAGCGCAATATTAAACCGTTTTAAGGAGTTGAAGATTTCAAAAAATGGTTTTTCTGGTTTTTTTCTTTATAGCACTAGGACATATCTGTGATTTCCGTGATTTCAGTGTGAAGTTTTACAAAAAAATGGCTCTAAAATGCAAAAACAGCACTTTTTTGCAAAAAAATCAAAAAAGACAGAACAACATATATAATAAAAGGTATATCTTTGTTCTCGCAAATGTGCATTTCCGCATATTTTTGCACTAAACCTCACCCGAGCGCGGGTGGCAGCCTGTAAAACCCTGACATAGGGCAAGGGCAGGCAAAAAAATCCTGGCAAGACATCCAGGTAGACAAGGCGTTCCGCGCTTTATCCTATTATTCGAAATCGCCAATTTCACATGAATAAATCAGAGAAGGATAGAGAGTATGCGACGCCCTTCCCGTGTGTTTATTGTTAGCACGTGGTGACCCTACGCCGCGATAGCAATTGCATACACGGCGTGGGGTTGCTATCTTTACTTATTTCTCTAATGGTGTTTGGCGATACCAGAATAATGGTAAGTAAGGACAGGCTCTCACGCTTTTTTGTTTGAGGTTGTCAGACATCTGATTTCCCGCACCAGACATTTCCGTGAGTTGTTTTGGCAGTTCTTTCTGCACGTCGTTGTGTTTGAGGATGATGTGACGAGAGAGAATTGAAAACAAAATAACTAATTAATTAACTAAATCATTTTACTATGAAAAGAAAATTATTTCTTTTATTGGCCCTAATGCTCGGGTTTGTAGCGAGCGTGAACGCGGAGGACTTAAATATTACGTCCTATCTAGGAAACCTAAATTCTTTTTCTAATGGTGACTGGGCTGATCATTGTGAAAACAACCATGACAACGAAGATGCCGGTGCGTGGTGGAATTCACAAACTTTACCTGGTGACCCCGGCCCCGGACATTCTTTCAGAACATGGGCAGGTGCATACGAAAGCTGGTCACCGGCGAATGGCTCTACTGGTGTAGCAATCGGACGAACAGTTGTACTGTCTTCAGGAAATTACACGTTGACGTTTAAGGCGTTTGGAGGAATTTCTAACAACGCTTCAGATACATCAACACCACCTTCTGCAGGAGATGTCGTAGCCTTTTGTACAGGTGCAGACAATGTAGATGTTACAAACACTACAATTGATGATGGAACCTTTCATGATATAACATTTAATTTTTCTGTCACAGAAAACAATACTACATGCAAATTTGGCCTTGAGAAAACAGATGGAAAGGCAAACTGGTTCCAGATAAAAGAAAACTCAGTTTCGCTTGTTAAACATGTTGTCGCACCAAGTGGCAGCACCCCTACATCTGGGAGTACATATTATCTGTATAATGTGGGAACAGGTAAGTTCCTCAGTCGTGGAGCAGCATGGGACACCCAAGCTGTCATAAATGAATCTGGTGTACCATTCAAAGTAACGATTGCAGATGGAAAGTACACTCTTACATCCTTGAATAAAGCCAAAAATAAAGATATCTTATTTGAGACCACAGATCATTACATTTATACTGACTATAATACCTCTGGAACAAATGCTGCCACAGTTGCTTCAGTAGAAGGTGGCTATACAATCACTTTCCAAAGTGGCACAATAGGTGTTGCCAATTCAAATAACAATGAACCTATTGCTGCAAACACAACCAATAATAATGTTTGGAGATTCGTTGGACAAGATGATTATCAAAAGAATCAAAGCATGGCATTAGTTGGTTCTGCCATAACCTTAGCCGATAATTTAGGTGAAACAAGTAGCAGTGCTTACACGGCAGCAAAGGCAATCACAAGCTCGAATACAGTAGAGGAAATAGTGAATGCAGCATATAATCTTTATGTAGAACTGGGTCAAGTGCCAACATTCACATTCTTACAGGCAGCTAGTCGCAACTGTTTCCTTAACGGAAATGGCGCAACTTTGGGCGGCGGTGCTTATAATGCCAACTATGTAAATCGTTTCCGTTTCGCAAGCTATACATCATCTAATGGTGACAGTTATCTTTACAACGTTCAAACAGGAGGATTTGCATGGTCAAAGAATCCAACCTCGAACGAGTCGGGTGGTTTCTACTCAAGAAAGGTATATCCTGCAAAAACAACTGTGGAGATTGACGGTAATAAATGGTATTTCGGAGTATATGGCTTTGATAATACGACACCGACAAAATATATTAACGGATATTCAAGTACTAGCATAGGAACGTATAATAACGATAAAAACAACAACGAAAACAAATGGTTTGGCGTTCCTAGTCCATCTACAATCAGCTTGGCGACACTCTATAACGCAGCGACTCAATCAACAACATCAGAGACAGATAACGCAAAACTAAAGGAGATGCTTGATAATTTCCTGGTTACCCGTATGGAT
>JAEEGL010825566.1_pt1 | contig 38893 bp, 32 predicted proteins | sample 9134231 | NCBI WGS metagenome assembly JAEEGL01 (sample SAMN16246548, study PRJNA631951) | gut metagenome | biome: gut microbiome; feature: rumen; material: fiber-attached | host: Bos | place: Iran: Karaj | collected 2018-10 | reverse complement strand
TGGAATCTCTTGAGATCGCCAAATTCGATAGGCTTAACGAGAACGATGTCACCGTCAAACTTTCCTTCTTCATTAGCAATGTCGATCATATAATCAACAAATGCACGAAGGAAATTACCTTCGCCAAACTGAAGGACCTTAATAGGTCTTTCTTTTTTTCCTGTCATCTTCCTATTGATTGTATCCATTTAAAATACCCCTTTTTATAAATTTAACGCCCATTTTGGGTTATTCTATGTAAGCGTTTACATTTCCCATTTTACACCAATATTTTTTTAAGTCAATGCAGAAAGGGCACTTTGTTAACGAATTGTCATTTATACAGAAATAAACCGGTCCTTTTTGGCAATTTTACACAATGACAAATAATTGTCATTCTATTGAAAACAACCGTAATTGATTGTATAATGTAAACGAAATGTAACTACTTACATTTCTATTTACAGTTCGGAGGTTTGGCATGTCACTGACTATTTACGATATTTCTGAAAAAGCCGGCGTTTCTATCGCCACAGTTTCTCGAGTACTGAATGGAAGTTCCAAAGTTAAAGAATCCACAAGACAAAAGATAATGGATATAATTGATGAGTACGGATACACTCCGAACTCTTCCGCTCGCGCCATGGGTCTTAAATCTATGCAGACCATCGGCATCCTTTGTGCGGACTCATCCGATATTTTCCTTGCAAAGGCTGTTTATTATCTTGAACAGAACCTTCAGGCAAGCGGATATGAAGCTATTCTTTGCTGTACCGGTTACAACCTCGACGCAAGAAAGAACTACGTTAACCTTATCCTTTCCAAAAAAGTTGACGGTCTTATCCTGGTAGGTTCAAACTTCATTGGTGAAGCCGAGCAGGAAAACCAGTATATCATCGACAGTTCTTCTAAAGTTCCTGTAATGGTATTAAATGCTTCTTATCATCACGATAATGTTTACAGCATCCTTTGCGATGATATGAACTCAATGTACAGAGCAACTACCGAAATGTATGAAGCAGGGATCCACGATATCCTCTATATTTACAATTCCCTCTCCTACAGCGGACGTAAGAAATTAGACGGATTCAGAATGGCCATGCAGAGCCAGAAGGTTCCCAATTATGAGGACCTTATCTTAAGAGTTCCCGATGAGATGACAAATCTTGAGAATGTTGCGGATTTCATTTCCGACTTCGCAAACAAGGGGCATAAATTCAACGGTGTTATCGCTGCAGACGATCAGCTTGGTATCGCAGCAGTTAAATATGCTCAGAAGAACAACTTAAAGATTCCCAATGATCTTTCAGTCATCGGTTACAACAACTCAATACTTACCGATTGCTGCACTCCCGAGCTTACATCCATCGACAACCAGCTCGAGACCCAGACAAGATGTCTTGTTAAAACTCTCATCGGAGTTTTGTCCGGACAGGAAATGCCCCAGAAGACAGTCTTCTCCGGCACCCTCGTAAAAAGAAGAACCACAAACTTCTAACAAAAGCCCCCAAGCGGGGGCTTTTTTAGTCCACTGGGGACGGGGTTAGGTGGACATTAAAGTCCACTTGACTCCGTCCCCGGTGGTCATTCTTCAAAACTCAAACTGTTTACCTCAATATATCTTCTATCATCTTTCCCTACACCGACCCTATTACACCATGAGTTAAATGCCATGACCTTGCTTCTTGCATTATCGTAATAAGGATTGTCTTCTTCTGCATCTTCAGGAATCAGTTCAAATGACTCCCGTGCCATGCTTGCCATTAACGAAGTAAGCTGGTCTGTCGGATCAATATCGGAATCCATTCCAACGGAAAGAATCTGAGGAACAAATCCAAGGGTTGCGGAAGTATATGCTCCACCTCTGAACCTGCTCGTATTTGATCTGCTGATCAGTCTTGAATTGATCTTGTTTGTCAAATAAACGATCACAAGATCTTTATCGGGATCAATGATAACAATGGTACCCGTCCAACCCTGGTGACCGTAGGCATTATTATTTGATGATGTTCCAAAAAATCCGACTCTCTGAAACTCTCCTTCTCTCCACCAGCCAAGTCCCCAGTTAGCAGCTCCCATAGACTTCGGCGCGGTAAATGTATCAATTACATTCTTAGAATAAAAGCTATTCTCCCCGTAACCGCCGGTTAGCATAGTTGAGAAAAGTATTGCAAGGTCTGTTGCATTAGCAAATAATCCTGCGTGCCCGGAAATACCGCCCATGGAATAATAAGCTTTTTCATCATGTACTTCACCCTTAAGTGTATAATCCCTGATACCGTCAAAGTTCACTACTCCGTCTCTTGTGTTTCCGGAAAGCTCTGTAGCAGCACAAGGATTTTCCCCATATACATCAACATATCCTTTTAAAGTAGGATTATAAGTGATCTCGCTAAGGCCCATGGGCTCGCAGAATGTCTCTTTAAGATAGGTATCAAGGTCCTTTCCCGTAACCTTTTCTATAACAAAACCAAGAAGCATATAATCAACGTCCGAATAAACAGTTTTCGTTCCCGGCTCGTACATTAAAGGTGTCTTGCATATAGCTTCAAAGGTCTTTTCTTTTGTTGCTTCGTCCGCACCGTTACCTGCAAAGAGAACATTGGTATATTTATTACCAAGATTCCATGTAGATGCATCGCAATGCTCAATATAGTACTTGGGATCTGCGGGAAAACCTGCCTGATGACATAGTACATCACGAACAGTCAAAGACTTCTTCCATTCTTTCTGAGTCTCTATTCCCGGATTCTCCCATCCCTTGTAGCTTAAATCTATTACATTGTCATAGAATCCTTCACCCACAAGATCACAGATCTTATCATCAAGGCTGATCACACCATCGGTTACAAGCTTTTGAATCGGCAGATTTACGGCAGCCATCTTTGTTACCGACGCAAGGTCATACATGGTATTGTTATTTACCGGCTTCGCGTTAGGATTCTTACTGCCGTCGGGAAGATAAGTATTGTCATATCCCCAGGCATTTTGATATACAAGTCTTCCGTTTCTGATAATAGCAAGCTGAGAAGATGTAAAACCGTTAGCAACATCTGCTTCGACTATAGTGGAAATAAGATCAAGTGACTTGCTTGAGATGCCCACATCCTCCGGCTTTCCTTTTATAACCGTCGGATAAGGTATGCAAACTCTCACAGTGGTCTCTTCAGCATCAAAAGGAGTTACATTTGATATCTGAACTGTATTTCTGCCGTTAACTGACAATCCCGAAAAATCAACTTCATAGGTTGAACCACCTACCATCTCTTTTGTATCTATAAGGTTACCGTTGATATACATATCAAAACCTGTAACCGATTCAGCAACTTCAAGATACATCTTTCCCTGACCGCTGTAGAAATCAAATCCCATGATGTCATTTAGCGCCAGGGTATCATCAGCGAAGCCTCTCCATTCAGGGAAAGATACATCAACCTGCCACTGTGCGTTTGGTAAAGTGGTAGTCTTTACTATGGCACCTTCACTGTTTTCCTTTTCGAATAAAGCAATTACTTCTTCAGATCCGCCTGTATAATCATCATAAAGAAGATACATGGATCTGAGCTTTTTAAACTCTTCAAGATCATGCTGCCAATAATCTTCAATCTCTTCTGCGCTGTATCCGCCAATTGTCATTACTCTTACAGATGAATCTCCGAACAGCTTATCTATCCAATAGATTCCCTTGGAATCGGGAGTGCCAAAGAAGTCAACGTCAGGGTGATTCTTTTTTACTGCATTATATGCATCTACCAAATAGCTTATATTTATGCCTTCAGAAAAAATCTCGGAATCCGATAAACCGGAAAGATCTTTGCCGTAGCAAATTTTCCCTTCAAAGGTCGGATGAACAGCGCCTGCCATACTTTCAGGAATAAATTCATAGCCATAACCATCGGCACCTTCAAGATAAGGACTTCCGAAAGTCTCAAAGGGATGATCTGTTCCTCTTCCCACGGATACAACAGTGTTCTCGAAGCAGCATGTTGAGGCATAAAGATAAATTGCCTTCATACTCTTTAAATTCGGAGAAGGATTTATTGCAACTTCATATTTAGTATCATGTGTATAGTTAACGCAGGTAACTACTCTTACATCACAAGAATAAGCGCCGGTCTTAAGCCAGCCTTCCTGGTTGATCATAAGTGCCAATTCTCCAAGGGTCATGCCATGCACAACCGGAATGGGAAGAATTCCGACTCCTGATTTATATTCCTCCTTAAGGACAGGACCATCAACATAGAATCCGTTGGGATTGGGTCTGTCAAGGATCAGCACTTCTTTATCCTCTGATGCGCATGTTTCCATCAAATAAAACATGGTAATGTAGTAGGTATAATACCTAAGGCCCACATCCTGAATATCAACTACCAGAATATCAAAGGCATCCATCTGATCACTGCTTGGATAATTTGATCCGGTTCCATACAAAGAGTAAATAGGAGTACCCGTTTTGGCGTCTTTATCATCTACTATTGCCGCGCCTGCGTCCGCATCCCCTCTGAATCCGTGCTCGGGGCAAAAAACGCAGGTAACATTTATCTCCTGTTCCAATAATGCATCAAGAATATGCTGATTCTTTTCAAGATCATCACCCACAATACCTGTCTGGTTTGTAAAAAGTGCAACTCTCTTTCCTTCCAGTTCAGGAAGATACGCGTCCATTCGTTCATCGGCAAGGATGACATCCGGGTTTTCAACTTCCTCTTCATGGGATCCGCTAAGCGACTCAGTCCCATCAGAAACGTCATTCTCTGCCACAGTTTCAGAGCTGTTATCTGAGATTTCATTTTCCGCTATTTCATTTAGGCCTTCGGGGTTCTTTCTAAAAGATGAACAAGCAGCCAATGAAAGTGATAAAGAAAACACAAGAATGATCGCTGCTACTTTGGTAAATATTTTTGATTTAAAAATAGAATTATACAGCATCATAAATCCCCTCTAATAAATACTGCAAATATTATAACATACATACGTCCTTTTATTACACGATAAGTATAAATATGCTATACTTTGAACAGTAATATACCTTTAATTGGAGACATTATGAAAGAAATAACCATTGGAAAAACTTCCGAATATGATTTTAATACTGTTAACGAAGCGCTTGCCTCTCTTCCTAACAGCGAAGAACAGATTCACATTAAGATCTATCCGGGAAAATATTATGAAAAAATAGAGATAAAAAGAGGAAGCCTCATCATCGAAGGTTGCGGAGATGATCCTAAAGATGTCGACCTTACCTTTGATGATTATGCAAGAGCTGATATGCCTGACGGAAGCAAGCGTGGAACCTTCAGGTCCTACTCAGTTTTCATAGATGCAAGTCATATAACAATGAAAAATCTCACCATTTCAAACACATCCGGTGACGAAAGCAAAGCCTGGCAGGCCATTGCTCTATATGCGGACGGTGATGATCTCAACTTTGAAAACATTAGATTGTTAAGCCGTCAGGACACACTATTCACAGGTCCTCTTCCCCCCAAGGAAGCGCAGCCCGGCGGATTTATCGGTCCAAAGCAGTTTGATCCCCGCATAAACGGTCATCACAGATATACGAATTGCTATATCTGCGGTAATGTAGATTTTATCTTCGGAAGTGCAACTGCAGTTTTCGAAGAATGCACTATAGAATCAGTACCTCGCGGAGGAGAAAAGGGACTTGAAAACGACCCCCAGGGATATTGCACAGCCCCCTCAACTCCTGAAGGACAGGATGAAGGATACACCTTTAACAGATGCAGCTTTGTCTCAAGAGAATGTCCTCCAAAGAGCGTATATCTTGGAAGACCCTGGCGTGAATTTGCAAAGTCAGTCTTTATTGAATGTACCTTTGGACCGCATATAAAGGACGAAGGCTTCCACGACTGGAACAAAGAGATCGCCCACAAGACTTCTTTCTTTGCAGTAAAAGACTGTTTAAGAGATGATGGATCAGCATATATTCCCACAGCAGATTTTGCTCATGTATTAAACTAATACATAAAGCCATGGCAACCTTCAAAATGCCATGGCTTTATTTTTCTTCAGCGTTATATAAGCTATCCGCTTATCTTTTACAGATAATCCTTCACATTAAAGGTCTCTCCGCTTTCCGTCTCCTCATCAATGATTCCCGGAACAAGCTCAGTAATATAAGTATCTCCTGTTTCTCTGTCTATATAATATCTGATCTGAGCACCGGTATATGCCCTATAAAGAACAACTATCTTGTCCTCTTCATTAGTTTCGACTGTAAAGTAAATGGTGTAGTCCTCAGAGTTCTCCATTTCCTTAAGTCCAGGTTCTTTTTCATAAACATAATTTTTTACAGCATTAAGAGCCAGTTCTTCTGTGAGTTTATCCTCCGCAACAAGAGATTCACTATCCGTATCATTGGGATCAGCATTTGTATCAAGTCTCTCATCCCCGGTAGTTTCAATATTCTCATCGCCTTCGGCTCCAAAATTCAGTTTTCCGGTTACTACAAATCCTATTAATGCGATCAAAGCTATGATCAAAACTATTACCAAAACCGTAATGACTGTTTTATTATTGTTTTTATTTGTTCTGTTTTCAGATCCTGTCATTTTTAATACCAATCCTTTGTATTTTTTTAAAGTAAATCTATTCTACCATAATTTGCAAAAAAAAAAGCAGTTACCATATTTAAACGGTAACTGCCTTTTGATAATATTACCTGTTCATTTATTTAAAGAAGCTCATATCAGCATTAAGCTTCTCAGAAACATCCTTTAGTCCGTTAGCTGAACCCGCAAGAGTGATAACTGTAGCGGAAAGCTCTTCCATTGAAGCACCTGTCTCCTCGGAGGAAGCGGCATTCTCTTCGGAAATAGCAGAAAGTGCATTCATGGTATCAACAACTGAATTCTTAGAAGATTCGCAAGTCTCTGCGCCTGCAGTGATCTTCTTAACGCCTTCAACAGTCTCTGCGATATCATCAAGCATATTGGTAACGCTTGAAAGGGTCTCGCCAAGGGCTGACTGCTGTTCAAGGTTGCTTTCCTTGATCTCTTCAGCTGCAGCAACGGCTTTTCTGGACTGTTCAAGCAGTCTGTCCATCTCATGAATGATCTCATCAGCCATATTCTTGGAATCATCCGCAAGCTTACCGATCTCCTCAGCAACAACTGCAAATCCGCGTCCTGCCTCTCCGGCCCTTGCTGCCTCGATCGAAGCATTGAGTGAAAGGAGGTTTGTCTGGGTAGCTATGGATGTAATGCCCTCTACTTTTTCGTTGATGCTTGTAACCGCATCCTGGGTAGCGGAAATAGTATTTGAGATTTCCTCGATCTTACCGGTCATCTGGTTGCTGGACTCCTGAAGATTTGAAAGGGATGCTGAAGAAGCTTCTGAAGCTTTCTGCATTCTTCCTGCGATACCTTCAAGAGTAGAAGTAGACTCCTTAACTTCAATTACTGCCTCACCGATGTAACCAACGTTTTCTACTGCGGACTGAATATCCTCTGCCTGCTCAGTAGCACCGGTCGCGATACCCTGTACTGCATTAGAAACATCTTCTGCGGTCTGGGAGATCTGATTAGCCATATCCGAAAGTTCCACAGATGATTTTTCAACTGTAACTGCGGATGATTTAATGTTGCTGACAATTCCTTCCAATTTGTCAATAACAGAGTTGGTATTATTGACCATGTCTCCAAATTCATCTTTACGGCCCGTAAACTTGTTGATCTTAGCAAATCTACCGTCTGCAAGATTGGAAAGTGTAGCATTAACTGACTTAACAGGATTTGTAAAGCTTAATGCCATAAAGATTGAAACAACAACTGCAATAACAAGCATTAATATTCCGATAATAACACCAATGACAGCTGCTCTTCTGGCAGATGACATTGTTTCGTTATAGTCATCTGAAACCGTAACGGTAAATCCGGTGAGATCATCTCTGCAATATGACATGATAAGAGGCTTCTCAAATGATACCTTATCAACATATGTTCCTTTTTCATTAGCAAGATAAGGTGCTCCTGAAAGATCGTAAACATCTTCGGGGGCAATTGAGAACTGTGCATGAGCTGCCATGATTCCGGCTCTGTCACAAACGAATGCATCATCTGTTACGGAAGCAAGTAACTCATGAAGAGCTTCAAGGTCATAGTTTCTCTGTACTTCGCCAAGTACATTTCCATTTTCATCTTTGATAGGAACAGCTATAGTGATCTGTCTCTTACCGGAGGACTTACTTACAATAGTGTCGGAAATGAATACATTTCCCTTCATAGCCTCCTGGAAATAGTCACGCTCTTTTACATCGACACAATTTCCGCTGGATCTAACGATCTGCATACCGGTGGTATCCGCAATAGCCATACTAGATCCATCTGCAAGAATAGCATCTCCGGACTGCATCATCTGAACCATTACTTGATCTTCGATACCGGCAGTACCCTGCATATAAACGATTGTTGTGGGGTTTGAAGCAACAGATTTAACTATATCAAGGTTTTCCCTGATAACACTTGAATATGCTTCAGAAATATACATTGCCTGATTTGACAATGCATACTCAGCATCAGACAATGCTTTGTCAGTTGACGTCACGTAATTTACGATCATTACTACGATAAGCGGAACAGCTGTGACTCCCAACATGACAGCGATAAGTTTCGTCTTAATACTGTTGACGAAAGACTTACCCTCTTTTTTCTGTTTAGTAACATTTTCTTTAGCCATAGGTTTCCTCCTCCTTGGTTTGCATCAAAGTAAAAAGACTTACATACTACATTCAAAGACAGATAAAACTTAGAACTTAAAAAAACTACATACTTAACATAAATTTTTATATATATTACCACTTTTTACACAATTTGTAAAAATAATTTAATTTTCAGAAAAAAGACAATTGGCACCCGGAGACGGGTGCCAAAATAATTTATCCTCTGATCCTTCTGATCTCAGTGTATGCAAGGAGGTAGGGTCCAACACCCTTTGCATCATCCTTAACAACAGGCTCGGACATATAATAGTCATATGTTCCGGGGCGGTTTGTCTTTCCGCCAAGACCGGCCACAAGGCAGATTCCATCCATGTGAAGCTCACCATTGTCATCAACATTAAGTCTGTTCTCGGTAACACCGTCAAAGGCCTTTTCGCCGTACTTTCTGTAGCTTTCATCAAGAACACCGATACGAACACCCTTAAGGATCGCATAAGCAAGGATTGAACTTCCGCTGGTCTCAAGATAATTCTTCTCCATACCACCGAAGTTAACCACCTGATACCACATACCGGTCTCATCCTGATACTTGATCATGGAATCCATCAGATCTACAAAAGCATTCTTGAGCATATCTCTGATCTCTGTCTCAGCAGGATCAGCCTTCTCATAAGTATCAAGAAGAGCCATAGAATACCAACCGATTGCTCTAAGCCATACGTTCTGGGAAAGTCCGGTCACCTTATCACACCAAAAGATCTCTCTTGACTCATCATAAGCATGATAATAAAGACCATTAAGAGGATTTCTCATGATCCTGATAACATTTTCAAACTGCTTTTTGATGTCATCATAATGAGCTTTATTGCCATATCTGCCATCATATTCCATATAGAAAGGCTGACCCATGTAGAGTCCGTCAAGCCAAACCTGATTGGGATAGATCTTCTTGTGCCAGAAGTTACCTTCCTTGGTACGAGGCATCTTCTCAATCTGTGAATAAATAACGTCGATCGCTTTGCGATATTTCTCTTTTCCGGTTATATCATAAAGCTCGAAAAGTGTTTTTCCCGCATTAACATTATCAATGTTAAGGTCATCGATATTATAACCGTCAATATTTCCGTTATCATCAACCTTTGCATCAACAAATCCATCAGCAAAATCAAGATACTTCTTCTCTCCGGTAATGTGATACATCTCAATGACAGCTTTGATCATACATCCGTCGACGTAATTCCATTTAGATTTTTTTCCCTGACGAACGTTCTCGATATTCCACATAGGATTGTCGGGTGTACTCTTATCCATCAACATCTGGATGTATTTTTCAATCTTGTCCATATAAACTCCTTTAACCCTTCCCTTAAGGCTTATGCCTCATCATAAATCTTCTGTATGAATTCTCTTGCTGCAACGGCATTTTCAGGAACGGTGTTCTCAAGAGTTGCATGCATGTAGGGCTTTCTTTCTTTTACAAATTTTAAAATTCTCTCGTACTTCATCTCTCCGGTCCCGCAGGCAACAGACTTAAGCTGACCGTCCTCTACGATAAAATCCTTTAAATGAAGCATTGCTATATCATCTCCAAGGATATCGATAGCTTCCTCGAAGATCTCGTCTCTTCTCTCATAATTTGAAATATCAAGAAGATTAACGGGATCAAAGATGATCTGAAGATTGGGTGATGCGATCTCATCAAGAACAAGCCTTGTTCTCTGAGGATTGCATACGATATGCTTATAAACCGGCTCTATCGCAAAGATGACTCCGGCTTTCTCCGCATATTTAACTACCGGACGAAGTCTCTCTATAAAGATCTTAAGTGCTTCTCCCGAATGGTTTCTCTCCTCAAATTTGTACTCTTCATTGACAGCGCCGGTTTCACTTCCGACAACGCCGGCTCCTAAGAGAGATGCAAATCTAATATTTGCCAGATATCTTGCGTAGGTCTTCTTCATCTTTTCCTCATTGGGATCCGCAAGATTTAAATAACAGCCAAGAACCGCAATGTCCTGGTCATATTTAGAAAATAATTTGTTTAAATACATAGCAAGACCGGGCGTCAGAGCACTGTTATCAGTCGGGAATTCACTGATCACCTTTGAAAGAGCGAGATGGCCGCATTTAAAACCCTGTTCTTTTGCTATTTGAAGCCTCTCCTCAAGAGGGGCCTTTTTTATATCATGCAATCTTATACCAAGTTGCATATAAACCTCCGTTCCGGTACTTTTAATACCTTATCCCCTATTTATCTCATCAACGTTCTCGATAACCGTTGTCTCACCTTCGTTGCCGGTTACTTCAACATGATCAAGGAATACACGTTTAACGTTTCTGATGAAGATACCCTTCTTGGAGCACTTCTCTACCCCGTTTGACATTGCGGGAACATCACACTTGGGATTAACCGCATATGAAACATTGATGTGTCTCATGATTAGTTCTTCGATCTTAGCCTCAGGAAGACCTTCGATATAAGCTGCAGCAACGTGGCAGTTGGTGGCATCTATATCTTCAAACTCAAGTCTCTTTATAAGAGGCGTTCTCTCATCAACAGGATAAAGCTCTCTGCTCTGAACATATTCGGTCTTTCCGTCGGGATCGCAGAAATAAAAGCTGTTAACAACAAAAGGTGTCATAACATGATCCATCTTGATGTTTCTGAAGATTATCCTGTCAAGAACTGCATCTCTTCCCCTTCCGCGCCTTGTCTTGATCCTAAGACCTCTGTCAGTGTCAAAGAAGATACAATCTTCAACCGTAAGGTTCTTAACACCGCCTGCCATCTCTGAACCGATGGTTACAGCACCGTGACCGTTTTCCATAAGACAGTTATGAACTCTAATGCTCTCAGAAGGTTTCTTAAATTTGCGGCCCATATAGATCTTTCCGGCCTTAACTGCAATGCAGTCATCTCCAAGAGAGAATGAAACGCCTGCGATCTCAATATTTCTGCAGCTTTCGGGATCCAGTCCGTCGGTATTGGGTGAATCAAAAGGATTTCTAACCTTAATGTTATAAAAACCAAGATCCTGACTGAAGAAAGGATGAATGGTCCATGAAGGTGAATTCCTTAAGGTAACGCCCTGAAGGTATACTTTCTTTGAATCCTTTACAAAGAAAAGTCTGGGGCGATATGCCATATTCATAACCTTTGGATTGTTCCACCAGTTTTCTTTTGTTGCTGCACCGTCAATCTCGCCTTCACCATAGATGCATACGTCTTCCACATCTATACCACAGATTATTCCCGAGAACATAGGAAGCGGATTTCCCTCCCATGTTCCAAGATCATACTCGCTCGTTCCATCCTGTGAAGGAAGGATACCGGGAAAAATACCGTGGCCTGCTCTCTCAGGAATAGCTTTGAGAACTGCTCCCTTAGCAAGTTCGATACTGACTCCGCTCTTTAAGAAAAGTCCGATAATCCTGTAGCAGCCTGCCGGAACAAGAACTCTTCCCCCTTTAGGGCATGCATATATAGCACTCTGTATCTGATGAGTGTCATCCGACTCTCCGTCTCCCAAAGCTCCAAAATCTTTAACATTAAAGGTATAGCTTTCTTCTTTAGTCTTGAACGCTGCTTTTCCGGCTTTTGTTTTATCAGCCTTTATAACAGCAATCTCGTAATCGGTATTGGGAAGAAGTCCGTAAATGCTTTTTACAGCAGTATTCTCACAAGTGATCTGTTCTCCGTTAAGATATACCTCATAAGCTCCTTCAGTTTCATATTTTCCGCATCCGGCAAGTTCAACAGTAACGCTCCTTGATGTGGTAAAAAGAACTTTTAAAGTAACGTTTTCTGCATCTGCAGGGAGTTCTGCCTTTCCGGCTTTAACAGATGCGAACCACTCTCTTAAGAGCATGTGTTTCTCTTCGCCAAAAGAGATCATATCTTCCCATCCTGCAGATGAAAGATATTCGCTGAAAGCGTTATTCTTTGAGGCTTCAAAGATGTCTTTAAGGACCAGAACGAATCTGTCCTGCAGACTTCTGTATAGTTCATAGATCTGAAAGTCCATATTCTCAAGAACTTTCTTTAAGACTTCCGCATATTCGATTTTATCGTTAAGGCCAAGTGTTGAAAGGTCATACTGAAGGAGAAAATCAGTGATCTCAATGTATCTGTCTTTTTTATTCTCCTCTTTCTGAGCCTTCATGATCTCAATAGCTTCTGTTAAATTCATTATTTATATTCCTTTTTCTTAACCGATGGTTTCCACTTTTTCCAAACACCGCTCAGGTAAACAATAAGCAGGATAAGAGCTGCTATACCGTTGCTTACAACTACTGCATACCAGATGCTTCTCACTCCCATGTGAAGAACAAGATCGCAGAAATACAAAGTACCGAATCTGAAAACCCAAAGTCTTGATATATCTACAACCATTGGAACAGTTGTTTTTCCCATTCCTTTAAAGAAACCGTTGGCAGTATCATGCACGCCGTTTGCAAAACACCAAAGAGCAAGTATGCTTAAAAAGTCCGCTGCCTTCTCGATAACTTCCTGATCGTCTGAAAAGATCTTTACAATGGAGGTAGATATCATAGGCCTTGAAAGGATAAATCCTCCGATGGCAAGGAATCCAACCACCATTACTACAGAAAATCTGACGGCCTTCTGGGCTCTCGGCATCTGGTTGGCTCCATAGTTCTGTCCCACAACGATTGAAACCGCAGAACCGATACCCGTGGAAGGAAGAGAAATGATTCCGTTAACCTTATTACCGATTCCATATGCCGCCATGGAATTCTTTCCGTATGCGAATACGCTTCTTGAAAGGATAAGGAAACCAAGCTGCTGAACACTTCCTCCGATGGCACTGGGTACACCAACGGTTACAATCTGGCGAAGCTTGTCTTTTTCAAACTTAAGCTTGCGAAGATCAAGATAAACAATGTGCTTTCTATTCTGAAGCGCGATAAATGCAATAATAGCAGGTACTGCTTTTGCGGCTACGGTAGCAAGTGCTGCACCGGCTGCTCCAAGCTTTAGCCAAACCATAAGAGCGGGGTCTGCTACAAGGTTAATACAAATGCCCATAAGATTAAGTAGCATGGGACTAAGCGTATCTCCCTCTGCCTGATGAATTGACGTATACATGTTTATTGTAAACAAGAACGGCATATCAAGCATAACAAGCTGCAAATATGTTTTTGCATATCTGTAAAGATCCTGAGTTGGGTCTGCTCCAAGCCATCTTACAATAAGGGGCGCCATTCCCGAGCAAAGGATCATGAATACTATTGAAAAAATAAGTGCACAGGCAAAGATCTGGTTTGCCATGCTTCTTGCGCCCTTATCCTCTTTTGCACCAAGATATTGTGAAATAAGAACGCTTCCCGCAACCGTAATACCTGAACCCAAGTTGATTATAAGATTCTGCATTGGGGTAACCAGGTTAATTGCTGCAAGCTGATCTGTTCCAAGTTTGCCGAGCCAGTACGTATCAGTAAGATTGTACATGGTCTGCAAAAAGGAATTAATTATAACCGGTACGGATAAAACTAATAATGTCTTAATTAAATTTCCGCTTAAAATATCCTCACGGCTGACTCTTTTCATAAAAAAACTCCAAACTGACCGGATTAGAATTCCAGTAAAATATCCTTGTAAATTCCCCCTAATTCCTTCAGTCCCTGTGCCACAACAGCACAATACTGAACAGCTCCCCTGTAGCATAAATGAGTCTTGTCATCCATTCCGTCAGGAAACTTTGGATAAATGCCGGGTTCAACCACAACATGAAGTCTTTCAGCTTCCTTCGGACCTAAATTGTTTAATATCTCACGACTCTTGGTATAAAGATCGATGCATGGAACATTTTCTTTTTCAGCTACCTGCTTCATGGATCTTACATAGTCTCCGTGTTCACCGGGGCCAAGCTTTCCATCGGCCTCGAAACATCTTCTCTCTATTGGAGTAATAAGAACCGGATTTGCTCCCTTTTCCCTTGCTACATCAATAAAGATCTTAAGATTCTCTGCATATGTTCCAAAAGGTGTTGTATATCTCGCGGGATCTTCCTTTTTTTCATCGTTGTGTCCGAACTGGATGAATAAAAAATCTCCCTCTTTGATCTCAGCTTTTATTGCTTCAAGTCTTCCCTGATCAAGAAAGCTCTTTGTAGATCTTCCGTTGACCGCATGGTTACAAACCTTTACTTCAGGTTTTAAAAACAGATGTAAAACCTGTCCCATTCCGGTCTGGGGATATGTAAGAATTGAATTGTACTGTACTGTTGAATCGGCTGCCCAATAAATAGACGGCATAACGCTTATCCTTCTTTCTAAAAATATATTCAGCATCAAAATGTAACCGTTTACATTCTATTTTATATTATCATATTTTTTCCTTGTTCTCAACTGTTTTAAAGTGTACTATATGTACATAAACCAAGTGTTTATTTAGAGGAAATCACTATGAAAATCGAACACAAAAATCCCGAAGAAAAACACATTTCATCCGAATGGATCTTAAACTTTAATAAAAGAATTCAGAAAAAAGGAATATCCCTCCACAGCGCTACACTTTTTGTCGAGGACAGCATTGTCAGTGAGATCTATTATTCTCCCTTTAAAAAAGATGAACTTCACAGAATGTTCTCCATCGCAAAGACCGTCGTTGCCCTATGCATATGTGTCCTTTCTGACGAAGGGAAGTTAAGTCTCGATGATCATATTGTTGATTATTTTCCCGAGAAGCTTCCGAAAATAGTCCATCCTTATCTTGCGCAGATGACTATCAAAGACATGCTCATGATGCGCACCTGTCATGCCCAGACCACATACAATAAATTCGACATGGGATCAGATTGGGTAGGCTCTTTCTTTACAACTGCTCCAACACATAAACCCGGAACTGTATTTCATTATGATACCAGCGCTCCTCATGTACTCTCGGCTCTTGTGGAAAAGCTTACCAAGAAAGACACTTGGACATTCTTCAAAGAGTCCTTTAAAGAGTTGGAATTCAGCGATGCCTCATACATGATAAAGGATGGTCAAGGAGTGTCCTTCGGTGGAAGTGGCCTTGTTGCTACAGCCGACGACATTCTAAAAATGGGTATCCTCCTTCTTAACGAAGGAAACGTAGACGGTAAACAGCTTATTTCAAAAGAATTTGTCAAAGCAGCCACATCTTGTCTTACCCCCAATGCCGTCGCCGCTCCCCTTCCCTCCGAAAGCTGCGGATATGGTTATTATATATGGCGTACAGAAAAATCCGGCTACGTTCTTTACGGAATGGGTGGTCAGCTTGTAATCGTATGTCCCAAAGAAAAGATTATTTTGACAACTACTGCCGACGCTCAAGGCTATAGCGGCGGTAACCAGATCATCTATGATGCGTTTTACGAAGAGATCTTGGAGAAGTACAGAAATACGTTGGTAAACAACGGCTACGAAGCAAAAGTTGCAAACGTTCAAGATAGCAAAGATGATATAGCCGAATTAAAACGCTTTGCTGAAAACGCAAAGATTAATACCGTTTTATCAACCGTGCAAAATGCATATAAACCTTCAAGTGAATTGTCACGCTCTTATTCTTTGGATGAAAATCCTAACGGCTTTAAAGCCCTACGTATTTCACTATATAAAGACTACGGTGAAATGATCCTGACCGCTTGTGATGATTCAAAGCATACCGTAACCTTCGGTTATGAAATAAACAAAGAAGGCATCCTTCCCCTGTATGATGACCGCACATTTGGAAGCGGCGCATACATTGCAAAAGATACCTTCTATATATGCCTTCGCGTCGTTGATGAACGCTTAGGCTCCGTTCATTTTGAATTATATTTCGAAGAATATGAAATAACCGTTTATATGAAAAAGATCGAAGAAACCTCTTTCAAGGAATTTAACGGTCATCTTCACGGCTTTATTCGCAAATAAAGCCTTCGACTTCCTTCTTAAGGGAATCGGCAACGTTCATGTTCTCTTCAACACTCTCGTTGATCTCTGACATGTGGCTGCTTATATCAACGGTATAATCAGCCGCATTGTCGATACCTTCCGAGCTCTCTGAAACTGCAAGGAACACAGCAGCGGCAGCTTCGTTAATCTCATCAGCAGCATGTCCAAGTTCCTCAGTAGCGTTCTGGAGAACCTTCATCATCTCCTTCATGCGTTCTGAATCTTCATTATAAGATACTCCGTTATCAACCATATCCTTGTATGCGTCCATAACGTCCTTATTTACGAACTCAAGCATGTTACCTGCATTCTTTGCAAGGTCTTCTACAGAATTGGTAACAGCATCACTGATCTCCTGAATTCCACCTGCAGTCTCCTTGCTCTTATCAGCAAGCTGTCTGATCTCGTCAGCAACAACTGCGAATCCCTTACCTGCTTCACCTGCTCTTGCAGCCTCGATAGAAGCATTAAGTGCAAGTAGGTTCGTCTGGTTTGCAATAGTTAAAATATCAGCAGTAAGTCCATTGATCCTTGAAACCTGCTTACTCTGTCCAATAGCTTCTTCAAGCTTGCCGGAGAATGCTGTAACTATCTTTTCTGCGTTGTTTCTGCTCTCAACAGCTTTACCCTTCATCTCGTCAGCACGATTACTGATTCCGTCCGAGAAATCAAGACCTTCAACAGTCTTCTCACCCATTGCAGTGATCTGTTCACCAATCTGTGAAAGGCTGTCCTTAATTCTTTCAACCGCATCTTTTGCGGAGCCCATGCTTGCAGAGAGCTCTTCCATGGTAGCTGAGGTATCGGCGATCTTGTCACCGGTTCCCTTTACGCCTTCTTCTACTACTTCAGCTGCAGTCTGTATCTTACCTGCGCTGTTCTTAATCTCATTAATAAGATCGGCAAATACAACTACAAATGCATTGAATCCGTCTACAATCTGACCGATTTCATCGCTTCTTCTGTATACAACATTGTTTGTAAGATTTGCATTTCCGCTCTTAATATCGGCTACAATCTTATCAATATCCTTTGACACTCTCTTCATAGGTCTGGAGATACGTAAAATAGAGAAAATAATACCAAAAGCTCCGATAAGAAGAGTAAGGACTATAAGGATAAGCGCAAGAATATTTGCATTATAAGAAACTGCCTTAGCATCTTTGATTGAATTATCAAGTCCTACTTCGCACTTTTCTTCAAGCGACTTAAAACTATCTTCCATAGCTTCAATGTTATAAGCAATAGCATTAAGGTTCTGGTTCTTAGCAACGGCTACTACAGTAGAGTTGTTTACAACACTCTCCTTGTCAGCATAACTCATAACCGTATCAAAAGCAGTATAAACAGCTTCAAGGTTCTCGGTAAGAGCATTTACTTCCTCTGTCCAACCGAGAGCCTGCATCTTTGAAAGGTTAGCACTGATAGTCTGCTTATCAGTGTCCATATTCTCACGTGCCTTAGTCTTATTGGCCTCAGAAATACCATCAGAGGTGTAAGAGTAAAAGTTCTTCTGAATGGACTGAACTGCAGTCTGAGTTTCCTTAATAAGGACAAGGTTATCAACTGCTACACCACTGACTTCCTCGATTCTGTTACTGAGTCTCATAATGGAATAAACGTTACTTACATTAGAAACAGTTGCCACTGCAACGATTGCTACAAGTAACGCCATAATAAGAGCTGCTATTGAAGTACGCATTTGTTTTTTAGTTTTCATGATGATCTCCTTAAATGTAAAAATAACAACTTACTCTTCTTCCCCCGAAGCCTCATCCTGTTTCTTTTCAAATGTTGCAAAAGTCTTTCTGTAAAGGAACACATTTATATATGCGGGTAATGTTATTCCAAAGAAAAAACACGCCAAAATGAAATTTGGTATATAAATTGCTCCGATCCAAGGTGCAATTACAAGTGCGATCATAATTATAGTCTTAGGAAATGCATGAAAGCTCATTGCGTAAGCTGTCTTGATCGCCAGTTTAGGAGTTGTTTCATATCTTGCCAGGACAGGGAACAAATAAACAAGCCCAAAAAGATATATAAGTGCAAATCCGATTATCAGCCATTTAAAATAAACAGGGAAGCTGACTCCCTCTGAAAATATATAAAGGTCTGCTCCAAGGAATAATCCTACGGGGAGCATGATAAGCCAGGTAAGTGTTGAGGTCTTAAAATTTGTCTTAAAGTCCTTAAAGAAATCTCTTACCACATATCCTTCTTCATTCTTGCTCATTCTCTGGAGCTGATGGTTCATCGCTGTGAAAGCTGCTCCAATAGTAATAACCGGTATAGAGCAAATAATAACTATAAAATTCAAAAGCAGCATGTTGATGACCAGTTCCATGACTCTCATAAAAGGTCCATCAATGGAAAAAAATCCGCCTTCATCTTCACTACTCATGCTACAAACTTTTCCTTTCCTGTGTTATGATAGAACAAGCTTTAATATTGGTCCCATATAAACCCATCTTAATGGAACCACAGTATATTAGCAGACAAAATTTAACAATCTTTAAACAAATAATAAAAAAAGAGGAAATATTTATGGACAAAAACCCCTTTAAACCGCCTTTTTCGCCTACGATTAAATTGGTTTTCTTCTCCACTCTCCTCCTTCTTTCTATTATCGCTTATGTTATCATAAATGACAAGATAGAAAGTGGACAGTGGACGGCAGAAACTCACGAATTTGTTGATCTTAGCTGTTGCGAATACGAAGAACTTGAAAATGATCGTATAAAGCTTACTGTTCCCGGCGATTATGCAGGAAACGCCACTACCCAGGAGCAGCTGAACGAAACAGCTAAAGAGCTTGGCTACGAATCAATAATACTAAACGAAAATGGCTCAGTTACCTACACCATCACCAATGATCAGCATAAAGAAATGCTTGATAACCTTCGTACCGGAATTAATCAAACACTTAATGCCATGATCGGTTCAGAGGACTACAACAAGATAACTGCCATTGAGCCCAACGATGATTTTACTTATATCAAGGTATCGCTGTCATCAAAGGATATTAATTACAAAAATTCAATGTCAATGATCCAGTTTAAGACCTATCATCTTCTGTACAGCGCATTCAACGGAACTCCCGATGCCGACCTTAACGTAGAATATTACAACAAAGAAGGCGAGCTTGTATTGAAGCTGGGACCCGAAGATATCAATTAAAAAAATAAAACTCATTATCTTAACAAAACAATTACATACAAATAACAATAAAACAAAACCCCGGTTCACCAATTTGATGAACCGGGATACTTTTTTATTTTCATATCTCTAAGAATCAGATTATTCCTTAACAGCGCCAATGTTAACGCCCTTAACGAAATACTTCTGAAGGAAAGGATAAAGTATCATGAAAGGAAGGATTGCTGCGATAATTCCTGCATTAAACAATGTAGTCTGAGATACATTGTATGATGTCGTAGGAGTATCACCGTCCATGATCATAGTTCTTAATTTATACTGGAAGTTTACATTATCGGGGTTTGTAATGTAGATCTGTACGGTTGAATAGTCGTTCCAGATGGTAACTGCAAACATAAGTCCGATAGATGCAAGAGCTGCCTTTGAAAGAGGAAGCACGATGCGGAAGAAAATACCCATAGGTGAACATCCGTCAATTCGAGCTGCTTCGTAAAGTGAAGCGGGAACTCCTTCAAAAAAGTTTCTCATAAGAACAAGGTTGTAAACATTGATACCGTGTTTAATTACCAGGATCCACCATGTACCAACGAGGCCAAGCTGTTTCATAACTAGGTACTCAGGGATCATACCACCACTAAAGATCATGGTGAAAAGGAGGAAGTATGCAAATGCATTTCTTCCGGGCATATCAAACTGGATAAGTACATATCCACCAAGGGTAGACATTAACAGTCCAAGGAAAGTTCCAAGGATTGTGGTTACAACCGAAATAATAAAAGGTTTGATAAGACGTGTAGTCTTAATGATCGTCAAATAGCCTGCAAAAGTAGGATTCTGAGGCCAGAGTCTAAACTGGTAGACGCCGTACTGATTAAGGGAGTCTACAAGTACCTTCCACATGGGAACGATGATCAACAATGCAATGATAACAAAAATTATATAGTTGATAACGTCAAAAGCACGAACCTTTTTCTTCTTAGGAGGTGCAATGATTTTTTCTTTAGCCATTTTTCATACCTCCCTTCTACACGATTCCGCGGCCACGAGTCTTCTTACTTAACCAGTTACAAATAAGAACCAGGAAGCATCCGACAAGAGACTTAAACAATCCGACTGCGGTTGAGAAACCGTAATCAGGGTTCATGGTTGCGAAGGTCTGACGATAGATGTATGTGGAAATAACATCAGATACATCCAATACTGCAGTATTGTAAAGAACGAATACTGACTCGAAAAGGTTCATAACCTTAGCAAGGTTAAGGATAAGAACCGTAATGATCGTATTTGCAAGAGCGGGTACGGTTACGTACCAGATCTTCTGTCCTCTTGAAGCACCGTCGATATCAGCTGCTTCATAGAGCTCAGGGTTGATTCCGGAAAGTGTTGCAAGGAAGATAATAGTTCCCCAACCGGTTTCCTTCCAAATATTGATCAGGTAATAAATAGGTCTCCACCATGCTGATGAAGCAAGGAAGTAGATATATTCACCGGACTTAATAACTCCGAGTGATTTCAAAATTCCGTTTACAAGACCTGTTTCTGAAGGTGAAAGAAACAGTGAGAAAATTGATGCAACTACTGCCCATGACATAAAGTGAGGCAGATAAATAATTGTCTGAAGTGCTTTTTTTGCGTGAAGGTTTCTCATCTCGTTAAGGAAGATAGAGATAACAACTGATGCAAAAGTTGTTATGAGAAGCTTAACTACGCTCAACACCAATGTATTTTTGAAGGATGTCCAAAATGCAGGTGCCTTGATAGGATTTAAAAACATGGTTTTGAAGTGCTCAAGACCTATAAAAGTCATAGCACCTCTGCCGGCTGCTCTGTATTCATAGAATGAAAAACGAATACCCAGCATAGGCCAATAATACATAATAAGTACAAAAGCGAAAACAGGGAGGAACATGAAATAAAAGCCTCTGTTCTGCCAAATTCTAAGGCCCAGCGGTTTGTTTCTAATTGGTTCTCCTGAGGATGTAAAGCCTTTATTTGACTTGCTCATTCCATCCGATTCCTTTCTGATAAACTACTACTTTAACAGGTTTCAGATAAAAACTGCCCCGCCGAATGGTACGACAGGGCAGCTTCTGAAATCATTTTACAATATTTTCAGGTATTAAATCAATACCAAAAATTACTGTCCATTGAGCTCTGCAAGAGCCTGATCAATGATAGCGCCAACTGCAGTTACATATCCTTCCATAGCTGCATCAACATCACCGTTCTGAGTAACAACTGCTGCGATTACAGCGTTCTTAGCATCAGCGATATCTGCTGCGTAGTCAGTAAGAGTCTGGCAAGATGCACCAGCAGGAGCATCTACACAGTTAGCAGTGAAGAACTGGTTACCCTGAGTAGCAAGGTCGGTTCCCTTAGCTGCTGCTGCAGGAGTATCATCGTTAAGATGAGCAACTACAAGAGCCGGATCGATAAGGTTCTTCTTCCAAAGAGCGTTCTCGTCGTTGGGAGTCTGCTTAAGGTGGAACTCACCCTCTGCATAGCTGTAAGCCTTCTCTTTGTCGGTACCTGCATTAAGAACGAACTCTTCTGCGTGAGTTGACCAGTGAACATCCTCAGCACCATAGGTCCAAAGGGTCTGTACTGTGCCACCGTCAAGCATCGTCTCGATGAATGCATCGAAGATAGCCTGCTCACGAGCGTCGTTTCCGTCACCGTCATCAAGTATTACCCATACAGGAGCTTCTCTGTTGAGGTAGCCGCCCCAAGTATCAACGGTCTCCTGGATAGGAGCGAGCATAACGAGATCAGTGTTAACTTCGTTCTTGATAAGGTTATCGGTAAGGGTCTGATACCAAGTACCTGCCCAGTAAGTAAATGCACCTGAAGATCCGGTCTGATCGTTCGAGAAGAACTTCTCACGAGCGATCTTGGTAGAAGCAGTAAGAGTTTCAGGATCGATAAGCTTATTGTTGTAAGCATCCTGCATTCTAAGGAGAGCATCCTTCATTTCCTGAGTCTGGAATCCATCGTACCATACGCCGTTCTCGTCCTGAAGGATTGCGGGATATGCACCCTGATAGAACTCTGACATATAGTTGATGTAAGGAGCCTCATCCATCTTACCAAAGCCTGCAGCGATAACGCCGTAGGTGTCACCGTCTACACCGTTTCCATCGGGATCCTGGGTAGCGAATGCGGTAAGCATGTTGATGTAATCTTCGTAGGTCTTGATCTGATCTGCAGACATTCCTACAGCATCAAGCCATGACTGCTTAACATAGGTAACGCATCCGTTTCCATAGTAAGGAGCGAATCCGTAAAGAGCGCCATCAGCAGTCCTCATGTTTGCGTTGATAAGGGGCATGTCCATTCTGCTCTGGAACTCAGCGTTGTCATAAGCGTCAGCCATATTCCAAAGAAGACCGGTGGTCTGATACTGCTTGTACATATCAGCACTCATAAGCATTACATCGGGAAGATCTCCGCCGAGAAGGATACGTCCAACAGCATCCTTGTATCCGGAGTGATCCTGCTGATCGATAATGAGGTCTACAGAGTAGCCCATCTTCTCAGATACAGCCTTCTCCCACTGCTCTTCGAATGCATCCTGACGGTTATCAGCGTTTGCAGTAAGGGTTCCGTCTACTACCATCTTAAGAGTAGAAAGCTGATAAGCTTCAGTTTCATTGTTTTCGTTGTTTTCGTTGTTTTCGTTGTTTTCAACTACTTCGTTGTTAGCGCCGTTGTTCTCAACGTTGCCATTGTTCTCAGTGTTTGCACAAGCTGCAAGGCTAAGAGCCATAGCTGATGCAAGTACAACTGAAAGTACTTTCTTTTTCATACAATAATCCTCCTTGTAAGTTAGCAATGTAACCGCTTTCACATTGCTTTTACATACTATCAAATTATGTCGAATTTGTAAACAACTTTTGGGCTTAATTCCTAAATTTGTACCTATTTTATACATTTTATAGGTCACTTTTGTATATAATCACTAACACTATTTTTCATTTTGTAAGTGTTTTCACAGAATTGTTTACACAATAGGTTCAACTTAAAACCAATGAAAATACGGCATTTTAGCGTTTTCAGACTATTTGTTATAAAAATTTAAGAGCATATTCCCTTTACCCGGAGCCAAATTTTAGGTTATTATATAGAAAAATCACGATAGGGATCTATCTATATGAGAATTGAATTAGAAGATAATAAAGAAAAACAAAATAATGAAGAATACCTCTCTCCCGCTACGGTACAGACAAAATACGGTGAGCGCGTGGTCAATCCCACCAAAGGAATGACAGCAAAGCAAAAGTTCTCATACTTTGCTACATACTATTTACCCAAAATTCTTTTTGTTACGTTCATTGTAGCGCTTACATTTACATTTTTGTTTGTGTTCACAAGGAAGAGAGAACCGGCGGTTAACATACTGTTTGTCAATCACCACATGACAGATACGGTAGACATCGAGGAAACTTTGATACCCTATCTGGCAGAACAAAAATTGTCTCCCTCAAGTGAGATTGAGATCAATGCTTCGGTTAATATGGATCTTACAAATTTTGCTTCCTACGAAGCAAAGAACAATTTTGATACACTGATCGCTTCAAGAAGTTTTTCGTTGATGTTCGCGGATGAAGATACTTTCAAAGCCTGTGCGGATGCCACTTATTTCAGATACCTGGAAGAATATCTTTCCAAGGATACTATTGATTCCTACGGCGAAGAAAATATCCTTTGGGGATACGATGACTTAACCGGTGAAAAGTATATTTGCGGTCTTAGGCTTAACAAAGGAAACTGCGAATGGATCGGTACCACAAACTATGAAACCGTTTGTGTCGGAATCCTTTTCAGTGATGTTCCCGATGAAAAAATAAAACCGCTTCTACAGTTCATCTTAAACTATAGAAGCGGCGAATAATTCAAATCTAATATCTCAGATCAAAACTATTTCCTTCTTGTAGTGTCGGTATACTCTTTGTAGCCGGCACTTTTTGCTACCCTTTTAAGATCTTCTAAAGCAGCAACAAGTTCATTGTAGGCAACATGGGCCTGTTCAAAGTAACCAATGGCTTTTTCCTTTTCACCCTCAGCAGATGCATTAAAGCATTTAACAGCGAAATTGTGAAGGTCATCATGAATCCTATGGGCTTTCTTGAATGCCTCACTGTCAGTGATAGCTCTGTCATTCTGCGCAGCAAACCACTTGCCAAGCTTACATCCTCTGGGATTGTTAACCTGTTCAAGCTTAAGGTGCTCATAACCGATGAGGTTATTGTACTGACGCCAGGTAAAGATAAGGTGATCTACTTCAAATACAGTGATCCAGTCAAGGAAAGTTAATTCAGAACGGCTTCTTGCCATATCGGATCTTACTGTGTCAACATTTCTTGAGATCTTATAGAGATGCTCTCCTGTCTTGAAGCACTCGTCATTAAGCTCGTTAAAGCCGCCTGCCATTGTGTTTCCGAGAGCGATAAACTCTTCTGTAAGACCTGACTGAGTGTTGATCTCGTCAAAGATCTTATCTATGCTTGCATCCATGTCCGCTACATACTCTGCCATCTTATCAAGATTAGCAACGGACTCTATCACTCTGTCGTTACTGTCATTGAGATGATCGGTAGTAGTCTTAATGAATTCAACAAGTTCATCAATGCTTGCCAAAAGCTCATCTACATACTTAACAACAGAATCAGCGCATGATGAAGTGCTCTTTGAAAGTTCACCAACCTGATCCGCAACGATTGCAAATCCTCTTCCTGCTTCGCCTGCTCTTGCTGCCTCGATGGATGCATTAAGAGCAAGAAGGGATGATCTGCCTGCAAGGCTCTTGATCTGATCAATGATCTTTGTGATATTCTCAGCGTCCTCTTTAAAACGAAGGACCTGGTCGTTTACGTTTTCAACTTCCTGAACAGACTCACCAATGGCATCGGTGCTGTTTCTCATTTCATCGGAACTTGCCTTTACATTGGCAAGAACGTCTCTTGAATGTTCCTGGATCTCCTGTGCTGCATACTGCACATTGGTTATTGACTTCTCAAGTTCCGAGCCGGATGCATGTATCGTTTCAACGATAGCCGCCTGTTCGTCAACTTTTTCCATCATGTTCTTAACAACTGATGAATCGCCGATCTTTGTCATTGCTTCATTCATACGCATTACAAAGACATTGTTTCCTTTTTTGATGCCGGCGATCATTGAATTGATCTCTGAAGCAAGCGTTACGTCGTTAAATTCTTCTTCAGATGCAAGTGAAAAATCTCCTTCCCCAATCTTCTTCATGTAGCTGATAAGCTTTTCCTTATCTGCTTCGTACCCTTTAATGACTGACTTTTTTGAAACCATGTAGAACCTAAATACTCCTCTCATAAAACATAAAAATCAGGAAACGCAAATTAATGCGCCTCCTGATCCTAAAACATAATTATTAGCCGCGAACTTCTTTAACGATGTTTGCTGCTTCTCTGGTAAGCTCTTCGATCTTTGCGAAGTCGCCCGCCTTAATAAGATCGCCCTTAACCATCCAGCTTCCGCCGCAGCAAAGGATACGATCGTAAGCAAGATAATCACGAACGTTGTTTGCATTGATTCCGCCGGTAGGCATGAACTTAAGTCCGGTATAAGGTGCTGCAACAGCCTTGATCATAGAAAGACCGCCGTTGTTCTCAGCAGGGAAGAACTTAACAACATCAAGTCCAAGCTCGATAGCCTGCTCCATCTCAGAAGGAGTAGCGGTACCGGGAGCTACGGGATAGCCCTTCTCGATGCAGTGCTTAACTACTCTGGGGTTAAGTCCGGGTGATACGATGAACTTTGCTCCGGCCTTAACCGCTCTGTCTGCCTGTTCAGGGGTAAGAACTGTTCCTGCACCTACGAGCATGTCGGGGAAGTTCTCCGCGATAATTCTGATTGACTCTTCTGCAGCTTCAGTTCTGAAAGTAACTTCTGCGCAGGGAAGTCCACCCTTGATAAGAGCTTCCGCAAGGGGCTTAGCGTCCTTTGCGTCGTTGATAACAACTACGGGTACAATACCGATCTTCTGTAAATCTTCAAGTACTTTATTCATGGTAAATCTCCTTAAATAATATCAAATTAAGCTAAAATCTCTTTAACCTTGGCAGCGATAGCTTCATCCTTGCAGTTTACAAAGAAGTAGCGCTCAACGCCTTCACCTGAAAGAGCTCCTTTAACAAGCTCACGATCCAACTTATCGAGGATGGTGACCATGTCAGTATGAGTGATTTCCTTAACAGCGTCAAGTATCTTTTTGTTTCTCTGCTCAGGTACTACTCTCTCTGGGGGATATCCTCCTCCGCCGGGAGCGCTGAAGAGCTTCTCAAAGATATACTCAAGCTTAAGCTCTCCGCCCCATCCAAAGTTCTCTGCGAAAGGAAGAGCTACACAGTTACCATCGTTTACCTGAGTGAAAAGGTAAGCGTCAAGAGGTGACTGAATGTGTCCGCAAAGTACCTTAGGGAATGAGTTGCAGGCAAGCATTGCGCCTTCACCTGTACCGCATCCGGTAACAACGAAATCTGCTGCGCCGGAATTAAGAAGAACTGCGGCAAGGATTCCGTTCTGAACGTAGGTAAGAGAATTGGGATCCTCTGCGCCATACATTCCGTAATTAAAAACTTCATGTCCGAGAGGCTCGGCAACCTTCTTAAGAGCATTGAAGATAAGTTCGTTCTTGGCTGCCTGGCTGTTCTCGTTGATAAGTGCTATTTTCATCTTTATCTCCTTTATGCCATCAAGACATAACATTCATTACTTACTGGGGCTGCTTTCCGATGTAAGCAAGGATACCGCCGTCTACGTAAAGAATGTGTCCGTTAACTGCGTTTGAAGCCTCTGATGCAAGGAATACAGCAGGTCCGGTAAGCTCTTCAGGCTTTAACCAGCGGTTAGCAGGGGTCTTAGCGCAGATGAACTGATCAAAAGGATGTTTTGATCCGTCGGGCTGGATCTCACGAAGAGGTGCAGTCTGGGGAGTCTCGATGTATCCGGGGCCAAGGCCGTTACACTGAATGTTGTACTGACCGTACTCAGAGCAGATGTTTTTGGTAAGCATCTTAAGTCCGCCCTTTGCTGCAGCATATGCAGATACGGTCTCACGTCCGAGCTCAGACATCATAGAGCAGATGTTGATGATCTTTCCGTGTCCCTTTTCGATCATTGCAGGGATAACTGCCTTTGATACGATGAAGGGTGCGTTAAGGTCAACGTCGATAACCTGACGGAACTGATCAGCGGTCATCTCGGTCATAGGGATTCTCTTAATGATTCCTGCATTGTTAACAAGGATATCGATAACGCCTACTTCCTTCTCAATCTGTTTAACCATTGCGTTAACAGCTTCCTCATTGGTTACGTCGCAAACATATCCGTGAGCCTTGATGCCCTTCTCTTCGTATGCTGCAATTCCCTTATTAACAAGGTCCTGGTTGATATCGTTAAAGCAGATGGTAGCTCCGCACTCAGCGTATGCTGAAGCGATGGCAAATCCGATTCCGTAAGAAGCTCCGGTAACGAGAGCTACTTTACCTTCAAGTGAAAAATTAGTAAATTCTGACATTTTGTTTCTCCTTCCAATATTGAGTAAGTGGGGTTATCTGATATCGCAGTTGTTTACATTATCCATATCATCGAAGTCCTGGTTCTCTCCGACCATGCCCCAGATGAAGGTGTAATTTCTTGATCCGCATCCGCAGTGGATGGACCAGCTGGGAGAAATAACAGCTTCCTCATTGTGCATAACGATATGTCTTGTTTCCTGGGGCTCGCCCATGTAATGCATTACAAATCCGTCATCGGGAACCTCGAAGTACATATATACTTCCATTCTTCTGTCATGAGTATGACAAGGCATTGAGTTCCAAACAGAACCGGGTTCAAGATGAGTCATACCCATTTCAAGCTGGCAGCTCTCTACCTGTCCGGGAAGAATGTATTTGCAGATCACGCGATGGTTAGCTTCCTCCATGCTTCCCAGTTCTTTCTTGTTCTCGTCTTTAACGATAACAACGCCGGGCTCGGGAGTACCGGTGGGTTTAATAAGAACTGTAGGATAAGTAGCATGAGCGGGAGCACTGTTAAGATAAAACTTAGCAGGCTTCTTGGGATCATCGCTTTCAAAAGAGATATCACGGTTACCCATTCCGATATACATACCTTCACGGTGAGCAACCTTTGTGGTCTTGCCGTCGATGGTGATCCTTCCGGCGCCGCCGATGTTGATAACACCGAGCTCACGTCTCTGAAGAAAATACTCTGCGCGAAGCTCATCTCCTGCGGTAAGAACAAGTTTTTCTGTGGTAGGGGTAGCTGATCCGGCGATTATTCTGTCAATGTGACTGTAAACAAGATAGATCTCTCCGGGTCTGAATACTTTCTGAATAAGAAACTCATCTCTGAGTCTCTGAGTGTCATAATACTTAACATCTCTGGGAGATGCTGCGGTACGAAGTTCCATTAAACTTCCTCCTTAATTTCAAAAGAATAATAGAAAATTTAATCAAAAAAACATACAAGAGGACAGAAAGCGGTCTGCCTCTTGTATGTAATGATAGCAAATAGGATAAAAAATGTAAACCCTTACATTTTTAAATAATCACCAAAAATCAAGGATTCTTTTTAGACAAGAAAACTAATTATTTAAGTAATTTTTCCTCTTATTCGGGTCTGTTGCTGACCTCGATGATCTTCTCAAGTGTCTCGTATGCCTTGCCCGAATCAATGATCTCTGCGGCAAGCTTAACACCCTCTTTAAAGGACTCTGCTTTTCCGCCGATGTAAAGAGATGCGCCGGCATTTAACAATACAGCGTTTCTCTTATGGCCCTTCTCTCCCTTAAGGATAGCCTTTGTGATCTCTGCGTTTTCTGCAGGAGATCCGCCCTTAAGATCATCCTTAGTGCATCTCTCGAAACCGAAATCTTCTGGAGTAATGACAGTGGTTCTGTACCATCCGTCTTTGATCTCGCAGATAGTTGTGGGAGCGCTCATTGAAATCTCATCAAGCTTGTCCTGGCCGTAAACAACCATTCCTCTCTCTACACCGAGAGATACAAGAACTCTTGCAAGAGGCTCTACCAGATACTCATCGTACACGCCAAGGAGCTGCATCTTGGGTGAACCGGGATTGGTCAAGGGTCCAAGGATGTTGAACACTGTTCTGAAACCAAGTTCTTTTCTGATGGGACCAACGTATTTCATGGAAGCATGATACTTCTGCGCAAAGAAGAAACACATTCCGGCTTCCTTAAGAAGTTCAATACATCTTTCGGGGCTCTGCTGAATATTAACGCCAAGAGCCTCAAGGCAGTCCGCTGTTCCGCACTTTGAAGAAGCGGCGCGGTTACCGTGCTTAGCAACCTTCATTCCGCCTGCAGCTGCAACGATTGCTGAAGTTGTAGAAATATTAAAGCTCTGTGCATTGTCACCACCGGTTCCGACAATTTCAAAAATATCCATACCGGTATCCACCTTTAAAGCATGATCTCTCATTGCTGCGGCGCAACCTGCTATCTCATCAGTAGTCTCAGCCTTGGCGCTCTTGGTAGAAAGAGCTGCAAGGAAAGCTGCATTCTGAGTGGGAGTGGTCTCTCCGCTCATGATCTCGTTCATTACCGAATATGCTTCATCGTAAGAGAGATCTTCTTTGTTAACAATCTTCACAATAGCTTCTTTGATCATCGGTCAATTCTCCTTAAACATGCTGTCTGCTTTAATAGTTTAAACTGCTAAACTATTAAGACAAATATTAACACGCTCCTTAGAGCGTGTCAATAAATCAGCTATTATACAATAAAAAATATCAATTTTCCGAAGTCTGTTGTAATTTTAGTCCTTCAGAAATACCTTTGATATGAAGACAATCATTAAATACTTCAACCCTGTTATGTACATATCCTTCTTTTACCACAGGAAAATCCAGAGTCGTGATCGAAGTAAAATCATAAGGAAATACAGCACAAAAATAAGGGAAAGGAATGGAAAGCAAGTGTGATAATGCGCATCCTCCCGATCCACCGTGGCTGAAAAGTGCGATGGTCTTATCACTGCCGCCTACGCATTTAAATCTTCTTCCCTCGTGAATATATCCCTGAGATTCAAGGAATCCATCAATGCCATTTGTTACATGCTCGTAACATGACAGCGCTATATTATTCTTAAAATAAGGATGTTCTTTCCAATCATCCTTTGAAAAATCAAAATTCTCTTCGTAAAGCAGTTTATCCCCTAGAGTCCAAACATGTCCTTCGTCGGGAATACCCTCTCCGCCCCATCTGATCTCTCTCATGTAATCAAGGATATTCACCTTAAGCCCAAGCATATCCGCGGTGTACTGAGCTGTATCCTTTGCTCTTCCGCAGGGAGAAGAATAAATCTCGGTTATGCCTTCGTCTTTAAGCCTTTCAGCACATGCCTTAGCCTGTAATATTCCTCTTTCGGTAATACAGTCATTGATATAGTCGGGCTCACCGTGCCTTACAAAAATAATTCTCATCTTTCTCTCCGGTTATTGGTTCAGTGCTTTTCTTCTCTGTCTTCTGATACGATTGATATGCCTCTCAAAGTCACCGCTCCTAAGGAGCTCAGCCATAACATACTGATCAAAAATAGGTACCGTACAGGAATAAAATCCCAATTTCTTATCAAAGATTTCGGATAGTCGGTCCGGCAAAATCATATAACCTATTCTCATGGAAGGCGAAACCGTTCTGGAAAAAGTATTCAGATAAATAACTTCTGCCTCTCTGTCCATTGAAAACAAAGGCTCTTCCGCTTTCCTCGATACAGTCAGTTCCGAATCGTAATTATCCTCAATAAGTATACCACATCTTTGTTTTGCCCACCTTAAATATTCCATTTTTTTTGATACTCCTGCGCTTATTCCCGTGGGATAACTGTTAAAAGGAGTAACATGCAGGATCGTCGCCTTAGTCCTTTGAAGTTCATCGGTCACAATTCCTTCCGGTCCCATGGTAAGCCTGTCGCATTTTGCTCCCATGGCTGAATATACTTCTTCAATAACATGATAGGCAGGACTCTCTATACCATAAACTCTGTCTGTACCGAGAAGCTGAACAATAAGTCCGTACAAGTATTCCGCTCCGGAGCCGATTACCACCTGGTTTGGTTTTACAGCAATACCTCTCGATCTTGCCAGATATCTGCATAGCTCATTCCTTAGTTCAGGGCAACCGTGATTGGGGGATTTAACAAGGATCTTTTCACCGTAATCAAGCATAACCCTCCGCATGGTCTTGGTAAGTACGGAATATGAAATAGACGTCTTTACTCTTCCTTGTTCAGATGTCGTATTGCTTTCAGTTCGGACGCTCTTTTTTATATTGGAACTATCCTCTTCAAAATACTCATCCACCGTAACCGACGGTTCATTCTTCCCCGCAGTAAAAAAATCCTCACCTTTATAAGTAACAAAAATACCGCTTCTCTGCCTGCTTTCCGCATAGCCTTCCTCACACAAAAGATTAAAGGCATGCATTGCAGTTATGACGCTGACTCCTGTTTCCTCGGCGATAACACGCTTAGATGGTAGCTTGCTTCCGTATGGATATACGCCCTTAACAATGTCCTTTACCAAATACCTGTAAAGCTGAAGATATGCTGATTCACTTGTATTCTTTTTTATGCGATAATTCATCTGGTTATATCATATAATTCCTTTTTGGTTATTTTTATATGTCCAGTTTTATATTAATCTCTTTTACAGCAAATGTAAATAAAGCATTTGCCAATAGTTCAAAACGAGGTATGAAAAAATGTCTAACACTAAATCTTCAGTCAGAAAAAAAAGCGTAGTTGTCCCTGTGATACATATCACTGTAACAGCACTGTTCATGGCACTTAACATCGTCTTCTCTACTTTCAGTCTTCCGGTACCCGGCGGACACCTTTACTTCTGCGATGTTGTTATCTGCCTTGCCAGTATCATACTTAACCCCTTTGAAGCATTTATGGTCGGAGGCATGGGATCCTTCATCGGGGATATTCTCTTCTATCCCCAGGCTGCAGTTACATCCCTTATAGCTCATGGATTACAGGCTATTGTTATCTCCGTTTTTTCACACTATGTATTAAAAAAACATCCCAAGATTGCTTCCGGAATCGGCGTAACCATCGGTGCACTGGTCATGGTTGCAGGATATACATGGGGCAAAACATTCCTTTACAGTACATTTGAATATGCCATGATCAAACTTCCCTACGAATTTGCTCAGGGAGCCATCGGAGCTGTCTTCGGCATGCTCCTTGCTTACGGTCTTCAGATCAAGAAGCTTTTCTTCAAGATCGTAGACAGATATTGATTTAATTATTTTATTAAAAATGCTATGATGTTTCCGGAATAAACAATTCTTTTGGAGATAAATATCATGGCGATTGAAAATACAAAGATCGGCGGCGTTTCCGTTTCAGAGGTACCCGCAAATTATAGATTAAGCAAGTTGTCATTAACCTTTGGCATCATGTCCCTTGTTGTTTTCCCGATCTTCTCTTTCCCCGGATTGATCCTTGGTCTGATGGCAAATGCAAAAGAAAAACCGGCACGTAAATTCTACGTGCCGGGAATTCTTACTTCCGTTATCTCAATGGCCCTTGTACTCATAGTTTTCATACTTGTAAGGGTCATTCTTCACGTCTTCGGATTATCCTTCAGCGATTTCAAAGATATTGATCACTGTATGGAAGTAATCGCAGACTATCTTGTTTCGCATTCCATCCTTTAGTTTAAGCTTCGACTTCAGCATCTTTAAAGAACTTCATATCCTCATTGAAATAGACTTTTACGGGAAAAAGTCATGTTTCATCCCCGAACAGGACATTGTAATAATCGTAATCAAGCACATTCTTTGAGAATGTAAATTTATTGGCAACAATGCTCTTTACTGCCTTGATATACTCATCGGTTACTTCGTCCTCGTATCCTTCGAAAACTTCAACCTTTCCGCCACTGCAGCATGCCTTATCCGTCATCCAGCTGTAATTAGCCCATAAAACAAGGGGTAATTCATCGGACAAAGCGTCCCTGCCGGCATAAAGCCTTGAATCATAATCCGTGCCGAAAAGATTTGATAAAGTGGGAATAATATCAAGACTGTATACAGGATCATCCACAACTATGGGCTCTTCATCTTCAAGGCTTCCACACCAGATGATAAGTCGGTTATGATCTCTTTCCCAGGGCTTTTTATAGTCATATCCGTAAAGATCTCCAAGGGCATTTTTATACTGGGATGAACCTTCCTGCTCAAGTCCGAAGGGATAATGGTCGTTACCGATGACTATTACGGTATCATCAAGAATACCTTCTTCCTCCAGCCTTTCAAGAAGATATTCCATGGCATACTCAAATTCAAGATTGCACGCAAGGTATGCCTTGATGGGTGTGGGAACATCCATGTCTTTAACTGCATCCTTGTTCTTGTATGACATGGCATTGCCGGACCAATTGTAATTGGTATGGCCGCTGACAGACATATAATAAACGCTGAAAGGTTGCTGATCTATATACATATCAACCGTTGCCTGCATAAGTTCAAGGTCGCTCTCCGGCCATTGATACTTGATATCATTTTCGAGACCGTTTCCTCTCGCAATAAACTGGTCGTAACCAATGTTTTCATGGGTAAGGTCACGTCCATAGTATGTGTAATAATGAGCATGGAAGGCTCTGCTGAAATAGCCTTCACGCCTTAACTGATTGCCAATGGTGTAATACATGTTCTTATCGGCGGTCTTTTTCATACTGCTGATGCCATAGGCAGGGACAAGACCGGTCAGGTTGGAGAACTCACCGGTGGAAGTACTTCCTCCCCATACAGGTTGATAATAATTCGTGAAATTGATGCCTTTTGTGGCAAGTCTGTAAAGTGCAGGAGTAAACTCGGGATCGATCACTTCCTCAGAAAAAGCCTCAGCTGTTATGAATATAAGGTTCTTTCCTTCAAAAAGCCCGGTATATTCATTCTTGTCAGCAGTAGTAAGGGATGCAATATATCTGTCAATTGAAGCGATCTTGGAATTTGTTTCAGCCTCGGCCAAAGCTTCAAAATCAAGGCCGCAATCATGTTTACCGTAGACTCTGCGAGGTTTAACAGTGCTTGCATCCGGGATATCTTCTACTTCTGATAGTTTTTCCGTCTTTTCGGGTGTTTCTGATGAAATCTCCTCTTCTCCCGTTACCGTTTCTTCGATTTCACCTTCTTCAGGAAGGACTATACCTTCGGCCGGATCTCCTGCTTCCGAGAAATCCTGTTCTGAAAATACGTCTTCAGTATCATTAAAATCAAATTCTTCGGCTGTGAATTCAAACTCAGAATTACTTCCGTGACCAAAAATAAGATACTCTGCATCAAGTCTTACAGCAGCGGTAACACCAAAAGTATTAACTGCAGTATCAAACTCATAATTCTCCTCGTAAACAATGCGGTCTTCTTCCATGTTCTGAACAACGATCAGGCCTGTAGAAAAGAACAGCAAAGTAAGTCCAACGGTTATCCACCTCGAATAGCCGCCCGACTTGTCATGAAGAATGAATTTAAGCTTATAAAAAAAGATCAGAAAAGGAATTGGGATCAATAAAAGGATCGCAAACTGAAACTTGCTTCCAACATAAGCAATGGTTTCATCCGCAAAATCCGTCATCATGCCCTTTCCGCCTGATGCCACAGATTCAAGGGACATGTAGTTTTTGAAGAAACCTTTGGAGAATAATTCTACTCCAAAAAAGAGAACAAGAATAATAACGAAAATGATAGATAAAATAAGCCTAGGGACAGGTTTACGGGGAATTGAAGTGATCAGATAAATAAGCAGGGCAAAAGGAACGCTAAACAGCGCCATGTAAACAAACATGAGCGGTTTGGCATCACCAAAAAGCCTATTATCTGCCAGGGGAATTAAGATCTCAAGATAAATGCAGGTACCCCAGAAAAAAAGAAACGTCTTAACATCCTTTAATTTCGAGTTCATCTGATCACTCCGAATCTATATTATTTTCCGTCCCTAAATAATTACTTTATTACGTTCTGTATCATGCCCTTTTCATTGCAGCGGGGCATTTATGAGGCATACCCGGGCCATACTGACATCTCGGGCAGTTAAAACACTTTACAAAAGGCGCTCCGGTAAGAGCCGCTTCACAGATTGCGGGATCGGCAAGAATAGCTCTTCCGAGATCCACTGTATCAACAAGTTCATTTTTTATCAAATAGTCAATGGTCTTAGGCTCAAAAATACCGTTAACACAAGACACGGGAACTCTTCCTTTAAAATGATCGTGGAATCTTACGCCGAGAGAAACAATTGCATTATACTCCGCTTCATCCTTAACCGTTGGATCGTCCCACTCAATACCGGTTGATACCTGAAGATAATCGATTCCGGCTTTAACATACTCTTCTGCGATCTCCATTGCTGTAACCACATCAGGCTCAATGCCGGGAGTTCTGATGGAAATAATAAAATCATCTCCGCATTTTTCTCTTATGGCTTTAATGATCTCCACTGCAAATCTTGCACGGTTTTCAACGCTTCCGCCGTATTCATCGGTACGAAGATTGGTCTTCTTTGAAATAAACTGATTGATAAGATAGCTGTGGCATCCGTGGAGCTGAACACCGTCGTAACCGGCCTTCTGTGCCCTAACAGCTGCTGATACAAACTTTTCTTCCATGGCCTTTATCTCTTCCAAAGTCATAGCTCTTGAAAGAGTCTCGGGATCCCTTGTGGGAACCGCAGAAGGTCCGATGGCTTCTCCACAATCGGGATTTGATGTGATACCCGTATGATTGATCTGAATTAGAACAACTGCACCTTCTTCATGGCAGGCGTCCACGATTTTTTTATGGCCCTCGATCTGACCGTCTTCCCAAAGTCCCATATGGTTCTTCCAGAAACGTCCGTCAGGTGAAACGGCTGTTGCCTCTACGCAGATAAGACCGCATTCATGCTGTGCTCTCTCTTTGTAATGTTCGATATGTTTTTCGGTAACTTTTCCGTCATCTCCCGCATAATCAAACTTAACCGTTGGTGCCATTGTGAGTCTGTTCTTAACTCGTTTTTTTCCAATGATGATAGGATCGCTTACTTTAGCCATTTTCATATCCCCCCAATGCTTTTGTTATCCTCTCCATTCTCTCATCCAGTACATGCCAAACCGGCTGCACCGGCCATGGAAGTCCGAGGATATAGTCTTTGTCTCCTGTACCAAGTATATCAAGGGCTTTCTCAAACCCTTCCTTGTCTTTGTAAATACGCTTTCCGAAATCAACGCATATATATTTGGAGCCGGTATTTTTTACTGACTTTACTACTCGTCTGAAAGAAGTTTTACCAAAGGAATCCTGTTCCTTAACGTATTCAACCTTCTCGGCAACTGCTCCTTCTTTAGGCTCTTCAAGACATATGATGCCCTCGTTCAAATAATGCTTCCAGACTATTTCTCCCACCTTTGAAGATGACATTGGATAATCCAGTCTGCCGCATATCTCTTTAACGGTAAAACCGTTATCGGAAAGATGTCTTATGGCATCCCCACCGGCAAAATCATTTATAAAATTTGATAATGCTTTATTGAAATATTCTTCACTCATACTTTCATATTGTAAAAATAAATCGGGATGCTATCATATAGATATAGCTTATCATATTTTCAGTGAAAAAAGTCAAAAAGGAGGGGATTTTTTTATGGAATCCAATGTTACTGAAAGTGTAGAAAAAACCGCATCTAAAAGCACCGAGGAACTCTTAAGTGAAATCCTTAAATATCAAAAAAGAGGCTCCCGCGTAACAAGGATCGCTTCATTCGCTGTCATCGCAATCGTTGTAGCAATAGCTGTATGTCTTGTTCTTTTGATGCCAAGGATCGTAGGGTTCGTGGATCATGCCGAAACAAGTCTTTCAGAGCTGGATGGTGTTATAACCGAAACAAGTGCAATGATGGATGATGTAAACGAGCTCATTACTGAAGCCGGAACCCTTATCGATAACTCTAACAAAATGGTTACCGAAAATACAGATGCAGTATCAGAAACTGTTCAAAAGTTAAACAATATAGACTTTGAAACTTTAAATAAAGCAATTAATGAACTTCACGATGTTGTTGAACCTATGAGTAACTTCTTCGGAAGATTCTCACGATAAAGATATCAAAACAAAAACAGACCTGCTATAGAGGTTCACCTCTCAAGCGGGTCTATTTTAATATGCGTGGATTTTAATCTCATCAGGTCTGTAAAGTCTCAACCAAAGTAAGAAGGAACTGCTTCTTTCTTGACACAACTCCGGGCAGGGTAACAACATCATCTCTTGCATCCTGTCCGAAGGCAGATTTCAAAGTCTGAAGAGCTTTGGGACCTGCAAACAAAACATTTGAAGAACGTTCTGTGATGTTTGTCAGCATCAGGAACAGCATATCCAATCTGTCATGATCTCTTGTAGCTTCCAGTTCGGGAAGTACCATATCCTTGATCATATCAAGTTCATCACTGCTCATTGAGTTGACCTGACCGATACCAATGGTCTGCTCATCAACAGTAAACACTTTATAATCAAGATGGATGATCTCGTCAGGTGTCTTCTCCTTAAGCTTGGCTCCGGCGCGGAACATTTCCTTTCCGAATTCCTCACATTCTATTCCTGCAATCTTACTGAGTTCTTCCGCAGCAGCCCTGTCAACAGGTGTGCATGTGGGTGAGCGAAGGATAAGCGTATCGGAAAGGATTGCAGAAACCATAAGGCCTGCCATGGTCTTGTCTATCTCTATTCCGCTTTCTTTATACATCTGATAAATAATGGTACAAGTCGAGCCAAGGGGCTGGTTTCGGAAAAAAATGGGACCCGAGCTTTCAACTGCTCCTAACCTATGGTGATCGATTATCTCAAGTATCTCAGCCTCATCAAGTCCGTTAACTGACTGGCCTTTTTCATTATGATCCACAAGGATAAGCTGCTTTTTTGCTGCTCCCAAAAGGTTTCTGTGGCTGACCATACCGATATATCTGTTAAATCTGTCAAGGACAGGGAAATACTTATATCTTGCTGTTGCAACAGATTCTCTTACGTCTAAAAGAAAATCATCCTGATGGAAAGCCATGGGCATATCGTGATTCATTACATGTCCTACAGGAGTACTCATGGTTATCAGGTTAGA
>JAEEGL017257894.1_pt1 | contig 38898 bp, 28 predicted proteins | sample 9134231 | NCBI WGS metagenome assembly JAEEGL01 (sample SAMN16246548, study PRJNA631951) | gut metagenome | biome: gut microbiome; feature: rumen; material: fiber-attached | host: Bos | place: Iran: Karaj | collected 2018-10 | reverse complement strand
TAAAGGCTATCCAATGGCCTCTTTGTGTACTTTGGAACAATATCTGCCGAATGGCAGGTATTGAGGACACATTAATGATAAAAGATCCTACAAATGTATCAGAAGTAAAAAAATATTATTACTAAAACATCTGCGTAACGCAGGGATAGGAGTTAAGTCAGAATGAGAAAAAAATATTCATGTCAATTATTAATGAACGCGGCAATGCTCATTTTTTTCGGAGCCTTGTTCATCACTGGAACATTTTTTGATGAATCGATATCAAAGACGCTTTTCTCACCCGGCATTATGCCGGTGGAATTGATAACATCAACGGGCGTATATCCGTTTTTTGCGGCATTTGTGCTTTTTTCGGGTGTTCTTTTTGAACGTGCTGTTCATTTCACAGCCGCGAAGCCGCTGAAAATCATCCTTTGTATCGTTTGTATCGGTATCGCGGCAGGAGTAGGCTATTTTGGCGGTAGTATGCTTGCGTCGAAAAGCTGTTTCGGCAGCGTATTTCCGTCAATTATCGGAAATATCCCGATAAGCGTCGCGATCTTTGCGGTTTTCGAACTTCCGCTTTTCTTTATAGGATTTCATTTTGCGAAAAAGACGGACGACAAGCTGCTTGTGCGTCGTATAATCGGGCTGTTTATAGTATTGCTTGCCGCGTATCTGACAATGACATTGCTCAAAAGTGCCTTTCCTCGTCCCCGGTATCGTACTGTTGTTCTTGGCTATGAAGGTGTCGGTTTTGTCCCGTTGTATTCTCCGGTGTCCGGTGCGTCCGAGCTTGCAAAAATGTATGAACTGAGCAGTGACGAGTTCCGCTCATTCCCCAGCGGACACAGTATTCTGGGCGTGTCTGCGGTGTACATACTTCCGTCGCTTTCGTGGATCATTCCGAAGTTGAAGGACAAGCAGCTGGTTCTTTGCATTGCAGGCTTAGTGTTTGGCTGTACCATAATGTTCACAAGAATTATCGTCGGTGCACATTATCTGAGCGATGTTTCTATGGGTGCAATGATAGCTGTAGTGCTTTCTTTCGCTTACACTATCATACAGATCTGCGTTTCAAAAAGCGATAATAGGATATCAGGAAGAACCTGATCCTGCTGCAAGGAGATGTAACAAATGATCACGTTGATAATCGGTCTTGTGATATTGATCGGCGGGGGTCTGATATACGGGAAGCTCTGCGAAAAGGTATTCGCACCCGACGACAGAAAAACGCCCGCGTATGCCAACGAGGACGGCGTGGATTACGTTCCGATGAAGAAATGGCGGAACTGTCTTGTGAATCTGCTTAACATAGCGGGTACGGGCCCCATACTCGGCCCGATACAGGGCATACTTTTCGGCCCGATAGCGTTCATCACTATCCCGATAGGCTGTGTGATCGGCGGCGCTGTCCACGACTACTTCAACGGCATGATCTGCACCCGCGAGGGCGGAATACAGATGCCCGAGATGATAAAGCGCCACCACAACAAGGGCGTGTTCTGGTTCTTCACGGGCTTCGTATGTCTGACCTTGTTCCTGTGCGGAGTGGTGTTCATCTACACGCCCGGAGATATAGCCGCAACGCAGGTATTCGGCTTCGGCGGCACGGCGGGAGAGGCTTCCACATGGATAATATACGGAGTGATTTTCGCTTACTATCTTATCGCGACAGTACTTCCGATAGACAAGATCATCGGCAAGGTATATCCGATACTCGGCGGCATACTTATCCTTTCCGCGCTCGGAATATTTGTAATGCTGTTCGCGGGCGGACATCAGCTTGCCGAGATCTTCGGCGACTGGACGCTCGGCGGGTTTGACTTCGGCGCGTATTTCCGCAGCCAGAACTTCATCCCGGCATTTTTCGTGACCGTGGCCTGCGGTATCATGTCGGGCTTTCACGGCTCGCAGACCGCGCTCGTTTCCCGCACTCTCGAAAGCGAAAAGCACGGCAGAATGACGTTTTACAACATGATGATAGCCGAGGGCTTTATCGCGATGATCTGGGCTGCGGGAACAATGGCGGTGATCGGTATCGGCGCCGAGAACGCGGGGATCACGATGCAGCTCACGGACACGGGCTGGGGATATTTCCAGAGCGTGAACGGCACATTACAGCAGATCTCCCCGACAAGCGTTGTCGGTGTTATCTGCCGGAATATGCTCGGAAACATCGGCGGTATCGTTGCGATAATCGGCGTTATAATCTTCCCGATAACTTCGGGGGATACTGCACTGCGTTCGCTTCGTCTGATGATCTCGGAGACATTCCACATCAGGCAGAAGTCCGTACGCAGCCGTATGCTCCTCGCCGTGCCGATATTCGCTCTCGCTCTCGGCGTGCTGATCTGGGCGAAGAACGATGCGAACGGCTTCAACACGATATGGAGATACTTCGGCTGGGCGAACCAGACGCTCACGGTTTTCGCAACATCGTCGATAATGATATATCTCATGCGCCACGGGAAAACGAAGTTCCTGTGGCTTCCCGCGATACCGCTTGTTTTCTATTCGTTCATCACCTCGACGTACATACTCAGCGCGCCGATCGGCTTGTCGCTTGATATGACAATTGCCTTTACGATCGGCGGCGTACTGACAGCGGCGATATTCGCGGCTTCGATATACAGAGGACGTAAGAAAGCCCTATGAATGCACAAAACAGCTCCGAGCCGCATATAACGCGGGTCGGAGCTGTTTGCGTATTGAGAAAGTCTGTTCAGCGGCGCTTACGCGCTGTCTTTCCGGACAGAACAAGGGGCATAGTGTTTGCTTCTTCTCAAGCGTAAGCGACTCTCTGTGCCCTCTACAGCCGGATACTGCGGACTTTCTCCCTGAGCGGGAGGACGTAAGGGGGGGAGACCGAGAGTTCGTCGATGCCCATTCTGAGGAAAGTTTCCGTGAGGGTCGTATCGGCTGCGAGCTCGCCGCAGATGCCTATCCACGCATTGTTGGCGTGTGCGTTCTTTGCGGACATTTCTATGAGGCGCAGCACGGCTTCGTGGTGAGTATCTACGAACGCCTCGAGCTTAGCATTCTGGCGGTCACAGGCGAGCGTGTACTGCGTAAGATCGTTTGTCCCGACACTGAAAAAGTCAACGAGCGGTGCGAGTTTATCGCTTATTACTGCGGCCGCGGGGGTCTCGATCATAATTCCGATTTCGGTATCGGTAGCGTACTTTATGCCCTCGCTGTCAAGCTCCTTTCTGACTTCATCGCAGAGTGCAAGGCACTTCCTGACCTCGGAGACGCCGGTTATCATCGGGAACATTAAGCCGAGCTTGCCGAAAGCCGACGCGCGGAACAGCGCTCTCAGCTGCGTGCGGAAAATCTCCGGGCGTGTGAGACAGATACGTATCGCGCGGAGTCCCAGTGCGGGATTGTCCTCCTTGTCGAGCTTGAAATAATCTATCTGCTTGTCGGCGCCGATATCGAGCGTGCGGATTATCACCTTTTTGCCCGCCATGCTCCCGAGGACCTTGCGGTAGGCGTTGAACTGCTGTTCCTCGGTCGGGTAATCATCACTTCCGAGGTATAAGAATTCGCTGCGGAACAGGCCTATGCCATCCGCGTCATCGGCGAGCACCGCGCCTGTGCTTTCCACACTGCCGATGTTGGCGCAGATCCTGACTTTCGTGCCGTCGAGAGTGACATTCTCCTTTCCTCTGAGCTCCTGCAGGAGACGCTTCTTTTCGGTATCCCCGGCCTGCTTTTTCAGCAGACGACCGGTAGTTTCCTCGTCGGGCGAAACAAACACCTCACCCGTATGGCCGTCAACTATGATCTCGTCGCCGTCGCTTACGCTTCCGAGAAATTCCCCGCCCACGCCGATAACGGCAGGAATGTTCATACTCCGCGCAAGTATCGCCGTGTGGGAATTTGAAGAGCCGAACGCCGTAACGAACGCGAGCACCTTGTCCCTGTCGAGCGAGACGGCCTCGCTCGGAGCGAGGTCATCCGCACAGATTATCACCTGTTCATCTGTGATGGCATCGCTGCCGCCGCTGTTTGAAAGGCAGGCGATAAGACGGTTACTGATGTCGCGGATATCGGCCGAGCGCGCCCTCATATAGGCATCCTCCATATTTGCGAACATTTCGGCAAAGTTGTCCGATGTGGCTGCTACCGCATATTCGGCATTTACCTTCTGCGTTTCGATTATGCTCGTTATTGAGTCGTTGTAATCCTCGTCTTCAAGCATCATAATGTGTATCTCAAAGATCCCGGCATTGGACTCGCCGACCTCTTTGAGAGCCTTGTCGTGTATCGCGGAGAGCTGCTCTGTGGCGAGCGCCTTTGCGGCCTCCACACGTTCGAGCTCCTTCGCGGTGTCCTCTATGTTCTCGCGGCGCACAGCTGTTTCCTTTCTCCTGAAGAAAGAGACCTTTCCGTGCGCGACTGCTCCGTAAACGCCCTTGCCCCGATAAACAGTCATGCTCCTCACCGTCCCTTCATACGCTTTGCTGTATGGGATCACAGATTAGCGTTCACGAATTCTTCGACAGCCTTTACGGCAGCTTCCTCGTCACCGCCTTCAACGGTGAATTTTACCGACTCTCCGCACTTTACGCCGAGTCCCATTACTTTTATAAGGGCTGTGGCGCTGACGGCAGGCTTGCCTTCCTTCTCGATGGTCACCGTGCTGTCAAGCCCCTTTATCAGCTTCACGAGGTTGCCTGCGGGTCTTGCGTGGATGCCTGCTGCGTCCTTGACAGTGTAAGTAAATTCTTTCATAGTATCTGTTCCTTTCCGGTTATATTTTCTCCCCGCGAAAGGCGGGAAGCTGTGATCAGATGTTTATCTTTCCGATTTCGTCAACGGTGGGATATGACGCTATGGCCCCTTTTCTCTGCACGCTGACGGCGCAGAATCTGTTTGCGAATGCGAGGCAGTCGAGCAACTTTTCGCGCGATATCAGCTCCAGCCCGTCTCTGCCGTCGCAGATGTATTTGAGCGTCCAGAGGAATGATCCCGTGAAACCGTCGCCTGCGCCCGTTGTATCCACCGCGCTGACCTTCAATGCGGGGGAATATGCGTTGGTGTGGCGTGTAAAGGCGTATGCTCCCTTGCTGCCGCAGGTGTAGAGCACGAGCTTCACGCCCTGTTCGAACAGATTATGCGCACCCATAGCGATATCTTTTGCGCCGGTAACAAATTCCAGCTCATCCTCCGAGAGCTTGACTATATCGCTCAGCGGGATGAACTCGCGGACTGCCTTTTGCAGCGCCTCGGGGCTGTCCCAGAGGTTGAAGCGCAGATTGGGGTCAAAGCTTACTATACCGCCTTTTTTCCGCATTATATCTATCGCCCGCTTATGCGCCTCACGCATCGGGAAATCCCCGATAGAGACGCTGCAGAAATGCAGCGCGAACGCATCGGTCAGGTATTCCTCTTTAACGCTTTCCGGGGAATACAGCATATCCGCGGAGGGCTTGCGGTAGAACGAGAATGTGCGGTCGCCGTTCTCATCGAGCGACACAAACGCAAGCGCGGTATTCGCCTTGTCGGTGAGCGATATGCTGCCCGTGTCAACGCCGACGCTTCCGAGCTCGTGCATTATCTTATGCCCGAACGGGTCGTCTCCGAGCTGCGTCAGCAGTCTCGACTTCCCACCGAGCCGCGCGAAAGCCGCACAGACGTTGGCGGGAGCACCGCCCACCTTCGGTAAGAACGCTGTAACGTAATCGAACGGGCACCCGCTCCTGTCGGGTATAAAGTCGATAAGCGCTTCGCCTATCGCTGCAAGTACATTATTCATCAGAAGTCACCTCTATTCCGTCAAGCTCATATATCATGCCGTCAATGCCACAAACGCGCAGCGTCATATCGGTATCCGCGGGGTACATACGGCTCGACAGCACTTTTTCTCCGCCGTTGAGATATATTTCGACCGAGGATGTGTCGGCGATCAGGCGTATATCGGAGCACTCCGGCAGCTCGGCGTATCGTACCGTCCTGCCGCAGCCCGCGCTGTCCGACAGGAACGTGAGCGCAAATTCACCGTCACGGTATCCGAGCTTCAGAATATCCTCAAACTCTATCGAAAAATCGCCCTCACACCTTCCGATATACTCAAACGGAAGCTGCGTTTTCAGCGTTACAATGTATTTAAAAAATGTAGTCAGACTTTTATCATTGATGTTAAGCCGGAGCTTTTCGAGCTCGCGCACAGGCTGCTGCAATATCACGCCGTCCTCCCGCACCGTAAGCTCTCTCGGAAGCGTCAGACAGTGCTGCCAGCCGAGAGCGGTTGTGGGGTTGCTGTAGGAGCTATCGCCGATACCCTCCCAGCCTATCAGTATCTTTCTGCCGTCCGGAGCATCGAAAGTCTGCGGGGCATAGAAATCAAATCCGTAATCCCATTCCTCAAACTCTTCAAAAGAATCCGAACTGTACACAAAATGTCCGGAACTGAATACATTCTGAAACCGGTATTTTTCATGCTGAAGTCCCTGAGGAGATATGCTTAGATATTTCGATCTGCCGAGTTCAAATACATCGGGACATTCCCACATATATCCGAACTCCGCCAGACTGTTATTTGAAACCGGACGCCAGTCATAAAGATCATCCGATTCATAGAACAGCACACAGCCATTGTCGTCAAGCGTTCTCGCGCCGAGCACCATATAGTAGCGGCCATTCTCCTCCCACACCTTCGGGTCGCGCACATGGCACGAGCAGAAATCGGGGTAGTCGGAGTTGCGCAGGAGCACTTTCCCGGCGCTCATGTTGTGTCCGTCCTTCGTTGTGACGAGTATGACGTTTGCGCCGCGGCCGGAAGTGATGTAGTCGTGGTCGCCCTCTTCCATGACATTCCCCGTATAGAAGAGATACAGCGTGTCGCATTTCACGAACCCGCAGCCCGAAAAAACACCATTTCTGTCCTCCGGGATGCCGGGCCGCAGCACAGTTCCCGTGAACCGCCATTTCAGCAGGTCGGGACTGCACCAGTGCCCCCAGCATCTGTCGCCATTGCCTTCGGCGCTGTCCGGCGTGTACTGGAAGTAAACGTGGTACTCGCCGTTAAAGAAGCACAGTCCGTTCGGGTCGTTGAGCCAGCCTTTCGACGGCTCGAGATGAAGTTTCTGTCTGTAGTCGTTTTTCATTTGCCAAGTTCACTGTCCTTGCATTATCTGTTATTCTGAAGTTCCGACCGGCTTGTCGGGATAGCTCACTTCGTTTCCTGCACCGTTTATTTCACTTTACCGTCCATGGGGTCGGGTATTTCCGACGCACACTTGTTGTGATCCATAGACTGCACCATTTATTTTTCACAAAGAGCGCAGAGGATGTGTGATATAGGTTTCACACAGTTTCACATTATCTGCCGGTCGATTCCCTCTCGACGATGTCGTATTCGAGCTGTAGGATGCGGTGTACGGCGCTTTTGTCCCGCATTTCGGAGAGCAGCATACGAGCGCCCTCCATACCTGCGGTCTTGTAATGCAGATGCGCCGACGAAAGCGGGACGTACAGCATCTTTCCCATGCGGGAATCCCCCACTGCACCTATCATCAGATCGTCGGGTATCCTGATATTGTTTTCACGGCAGAACAGCATAGCTCCCGCAGCGATATTGTCGGTGGCGCAGAACAGGCAGTCCGGCTTCCTTCTGCCGGAAAAGATCCGCTTTGCCTTTTCGTAGCCGGAGTCCATGCTGAACTGCGCTGTCTCGTAAAGCTTCGGGTCAACGGTCAACCCCGCCTCGGCAACGGCCTTGTCAAAGCCGAGCCTGCGGTCCCTGCCGGCCGCCATGTTCTCCGGGTCCGCGCCGATGAAAGCCGGGTGCGTCGCGCCTTTGTCGAGCATCAGCTTTGTCATTGAGTACGCCGCTCCGAGATCGTTGTGGCACACGCAGTTGAAGCCTTTGAGCTGCTGGCCGACTATGACCGTCGGAACGCGCATTTTTGACAGTATCGTGCGGTGAAGGTCGGTGAATACGCTCGCAAGCAGTATCACCCCGTCTACACGGTTCTGGCGGAATAGTCCGAGCGAGGTTATTTCACGGTTGCAGTCGTTTGCCGTGTTCACGAGCAGCAGATCGAAGCCCTCTTCGCCGAGCTACTCGCTTATGCCCTCCGTAACGCGGGAAATGCTCTCGCTCGACAGCTTCGGCAATATGACGCCGACCAGTTTTGTTACCTTTGTTCTGATCGTTCTTGCCGAATAGCTCGGCATATATCCGGTGCGTTCGAGCGCTGCTTCAATCAGCGCCCGCTTGTCTTCCGAAAGATAGCCGGCGTTTCTGTATCTGCTGACCGCCGATACAGAAACGCCGGCTTCTTTTGCGAATTCGGATATATTCATATTATCACCCTCTTGTGATATCGCTTTCATACATTGTATCACATTATTGCAGATATTTCAAGAGTTTTTTCGTTTTCTGTGAAAATAGTTTTCTTCTTCTGCCAACAGCGGGGGAGGGAAGTATAAAAGATCCTGCACGATCACCGCACAGGATCTTTATTATTCGCTTTCGGGTAACATTCCGATCTCCGCCGACAGGCTGTATTGTACGTATCAGAGCCTTGTGCCGAAATTCCCGCGGCCGCCGAAGCCTCCCGCTCCGTTCATTCCGCCCATTCCGCCGCCGCCTAACATCTGGTTGGGAAGTGTCGTTACCTGCGAACCGTTGACTATGACTGTACCGCCGTTTATTTCTCCTGCGCCGTCGTAGTCAAAGGCGGAATTGCCGGTTACGCTTATCGTGCCGCCATTCACATAGATGTTGCCGTTCGAGTCCACACCGTCGGTATCGCCCTGCCCCATTGTTATCGCGATCTCACCGCCGTTTATCTCCACCGTCGGAGTAGTTATCGCTGTGCTCTTGCGGGTCGCGTTGATACCGTCGTCGGACGCGGATATGGTGATCCTGCCGCCGTTTATCTGCACATAGGATGCTTCCAGACCTTCGGACGCTTTGATATTGAATGTTCCGCCGTCTGTCTGGAGTATCGTGGTTGCCCGGATGCCGTCGCTCGAGGCGGTGATGTTGAACTCGCCGTCGGAAATGTATATCCGACCCACAGATCCGTCGTCGTCGTTTTCGCAGTGCAGTGCGTCCTTCTTGCTGTTTATCGTGAACGAGCCGCCGCATATCGAAATAGAGTCATTCGCTTCGATGCTGTCCTTTGCTGTCGTGATATTGTACGTTCCGCCGGTGAACTTTAAATCGTCCTTGCCGGAAATGCCGTTTGCATAAGCTGAAGTGATGTTCAGCGTTCCGACACCGTTCAGCACAAGGTCGTCCTTCGAGAAAATGACCGCGTCGGTGCCGGTATCGCCGTCCGTTCTGAATTCGCCCGTTACTGCGAGAGTATTGGTGCTGTCGGTCGTTGTGATGAAGCACTTGTCAGCGCTTATAATGTATATCGCCGGGAAGTCGTCGTTGGTTATGCTCACGCCGTCAAGCACGAGCTGCACCTTTGCGGAACTGTCGGCATTTACTGTTATCGTGCAGTTCTTCGCGCTGCCCTTTATGACATACACGCCTTCTTCGGTTACAGTGATCGTCTTGTTGTCCGCGACCGTCACGGTCTGTGCATCGGTAAGGTCTGCCGTCTGCGATAGGTCACGCTTCGAGAAAATGTCCGATGTGTCAAGCGCGGAGCTCCCCATAGTCACATTTATAGTTGTGTCGGAGGTTATTGCAGAGTTTGTGCTCTGCTCGCCGAACCCGCCGCCGAAACCTCCGAAACCGCCGAAACCGCCGAAGCCGTTTGCATCACCGCCGCGCCCGCCTCTGCCGCCGCGCATGAGCCCGGTAACAGCGCTTTCCGTTTCTGCGGCTTCTGTGGACTCGGTCTGTGCCTCGGTCACGGTGTTGTCGGCATATTTCACGCCGGCCTCGTCAGATGTTAAAGCTGCCGTATTTGCCGCGCAGCTTGTCAGCGCCATACAGAACGCTGCTGAAAGGATTACAGCCGATAAAGTTGTCTTTTTCATAGTTGCCTCCTTGCCCCGTCCGGAGCGGTCGTTATTTGTCTTTCCTTTGTCTGGATTATACCGCACGAACCTTAAAGGAAGCTTAATCCAACGTGAAATTTATGTGAGAACAGCATTTGCGGTCTGTGAAACAAAAAAATGAGCCTCCCGGACGGCAGAGTGCCATACGGAAGGCTTTCGGAAGAGTTATTTCTCTGCGGGGAACAGCGTCAGCAGCGCATTATAGAGATAGTGCTCCACGAATCCCATATAGTGCGTAGCGCCGTCCTTTATCAGATAGGTAAGGTTATCGCCGAAGCAGTCGGGATGCTTTCGCATACATTCTATCATCGGGGTAAGGTTTTTCTCGGCGATGTCCTCCGAGCCGGTGACAACATAGACGGTGTAGTCCTTTGCGGAAAATCCCTGCGCCTTTATCGCGTCGGAGAGCATGGCTGCGGTCTCCACGGGCTTCGCGCTTCCGCCGAATTTGACCGCTGTCCAGCAGTCGCCGCTCAGCGGGATGAGCTTCTCAAAGAACCGCAGGCAGTACTCCATGACATACCATGTCGTAAGGCCGCCCATAGAGAAGCCTCCGAACGCTCTGTGCGCGCGGGAAACCGAAAATCCTGCCTCGTCGGCGGTCTTTGCGTATGTGGAGTATTTCGCTTCCACGGCGGGCATAAGATACTTCACCAGCTCGTCGGGAAAGGCTCTGACCGCATCCCAGCCGTCGTCGTTTTCCGGGAGCCCTTTATTCGGGTAGAATGTCGGCGCGACAAGGATAACGGGGCGGATCTCGCCGTTTCCGACAAGATGATCGACGACATTCTTCATATCGTTCGGTTTATCGGGGCTGCCGAAGAAAGTGTCGAGGCTGTCATAACCGCCGTGCATCATATAGATGATATCATACCTGTTTTCCGGGCTGTAGCCGTGGGGCAGATATACATTAGCGGGCTTTCGTTCCGCGGGTGTGTCATACTCAAAGCGCAGGAGCGTTCCCGGCTTTTCCGCGGGAGTTCTGTATTTTTCCGGTATCTCTTTCATATTCGATCCCTCCGTTCCGACGCGCAAGCGTCTTTGTACAGTCATATTTTACCACAGAATACGGGATGCTGTCAATGCCCGGGGTATAATGGTTCTACTCCGAAAATCGTAATGATTTTATGGGCGATAATTTATTCCACGATCCTGTTGACAGCGAGCCTCGATGCGCGCGGTAGTCCGGCAGCACAGGCAGGCGCCTTTGACGGGCTGCTGCCCGGCTACCAGCCTGCCGCCCGCAAACTCACTGTCAACAGGCTTTCGCGGCATTTTACGATTGTGGAAGTAGAACCGGCATTAAAAAGCGCACAGATATATTTTCCGACCGTGGCTGTCTTGTATTGACAGACAAGGCAATATGTGATATACTATAAATAACTAACTTATATAAGAGTGATGGATCATGCTGCAGAAATCATATCATCTTGCGGATATAACGTCGGAGCGCCTGGACAGCGTCCTTACCGAGGTCTCACGGATCCCGGAGTACGAGACCTGCTCACAGGTGCTGCTTATCATGCTCGAACAGAACTGGGACAAACTTATCATCACGAAGAAAGTGGAGCGGATCAAAGCCGTTCTCCCGAAGGTGCAGTTAGTCGGCATCAATCACCATGACGATTTTGACTCGCTCACGGGAGTTCTCCAGCTCAACAACACGATATTTACGTTCATGTTCTTTGAGAGACCCGCATTCAGCATTTTACGGCTGCCGTTCACGGGAATAAAGGACGAGGCCTCGGATCCGGAGACCGGAAGAAAGCTGAACGAACAGCTCTCCGCGATAGACGATCTGAAGGCTGTCGGCATTTTCCCCACCTGCCTGTCCGGTCATGTCAACAAGCTGCTCGAAAATGCGGACCGGGGGCTCGGCGACGTACCGTTCTTCGGCGCGACATCGAGCATCAACAACTGCTTCACGGATACGCCGATAAGCTTTATCTTTGACGAGACTGGCATTTACGAGAATACGGTGATCGCGGTGGCGTTCTACGGGAAGGACCTGCACGTCAAGGTAACATACAACTACGGCTGGACGCCCGTCGGCAAGACTATGACCGTCACAGGCAGTGTGAACGACTTTCTTATCACTGAGATAGACGGAAAGCCCGCTGGGGAGATATACAGGACATATCTCGGTCTCGACTGCAGGCGCGGTATGGTCACTGTGCCGAATATCTGCGAATTCCCGCTCGCTGTGGATGATAACGGGCTCAGTATCGGCCGTGTTCCGTTCAACTGCTTCGAGGACGGCACACTGCTGTTTGGCTCGCCCATAGAGCGCGGCTCGAAGATACGCTTCACCTACGGCGCACAGGACAAGATACTTGCTGACACCTACGCCGACAGCATCGAACACGGCAAATTCCACGTTCAGGGAATGTTCCTCGTTGTCTGCATGAACCGTATGCTGTTCCTCAAAGAGGATGAACAGAAGGAGATAGATTATTACCGCAGTGTATCCCCCGAAATGGCGTTCATACACGGCAATTCCGAGATATACCGCTTCGGGCACAGAGGCGGAGATCTGCACACGGCACTGGTGGCGGTAGGCTTTCGCGAGGGCGGGATCGACCCGTCGAAGCAGCATAATACTGTTACGCCCAATGACAGAAAGCAGAAGAACAATTTGATAATACCGCTCGAGCACAGAGTAATGACCTTCATGCGCGCGGTCACCAACGACCTTGAAAGAACGACGGAGCAGGCAAATGCCGCAAGCAAGGCCAAAAGTGCGTTCCTCGCGAATATGTCGCATGATATCCGCACGCCTATCAACGCCGTTCTCGGTATGAATGAGATGATACTGCGCGAGTGCACCGACAGGAAGATACTCGCGTATTCCGAGAAGATCAGAGCGGCCGGCAACACCCTGCTCGGACTGGTCAACGACATTCTCGACTTTTCCAAGATAGAGGCCGGCAAGCTCGATGTCATTCCGGTGGATTACGACTTTGCCTCGCTGCTCACCGACCTTATCGGTATGATACAGCCGCGCGTCGAGTCAAAGGGGCTCACGCTGGAGCTCAACATCGACGAGAACATCCCGCGTTTGCTGCACGGCGACGAGATACGCATAAAGCAGATAATCACGAATATACTGACCAATGCCGTGAAATACACGCAGAAGGGATCCGTTACCTTCACCATGGGTTTTGAAAAGGTCAGCGACAACGAGATAACGATGAAGGTCAGTGTTGCCGACACCGGTATCGGCATTAAGAAGGAAGACCTGCCGAAGCTGTTCGACGAGTTCGAGCGGCTCGAGGAGACCCGCAACCGCAGCATCGAGGGCACCGGCCTCGGTATGAATATAACGCAGCGGCTGCTCTCCATGATGAAAAGCAAGCTAGAAGTCGAGAGCGAGTACGGCAGCGGCTCGGTATTCTCCTTTGAGCTCAGACAGGGCGTTGTCAAGTGGGATCCCGTCGGCGACTACGAGGCGGCATTCAGACGCTCCGTATCGGAAAGAAAGAAGTACCGCGAGACATTCACGGCTCCCGACGCGCGAATACTTGTCATCGACGATACGCAGATGAACCTCGAGGTGTTCAGAAGCCTGCTCGGGCGCACCGAGGTGATGATAGACACTGCGGCGAGCGGCGATATCGGCATTACGCTCGCCGGGAAGAACAAGTACGACATCATCTTCATAGACCACATGATGCCGCATAAGGACGGCATTGAAACGCTTACTGAGATGCGCGCGGACAAAGCGGGCCCGAACACCGGCACTCCGATGATCTGCCTCACCGCGAACGCTATTTCGGGGTCGCGTGAGTTCTACCTCAGAGCGGGATTCGATGATTACCTCACCAAGCCTATCGAGCCGGACAAGCTTGAGGAAACGATACTCGGGCTGCTGCCGGAGGAGAAGATACACGAGCCGAAGGATGTCTCCGAAACAGAGAATGCGCCGTCGATACCGATGTTCCTTTTCGATATCCCCGAGCTGGATGTTCCCGACGGTCTGCGGCACTGCGGCACGGAGGAGCTCTACATACAGACGCTCACCGCTTATGCCGAGTCGGTAGGCGACCAGGCCGAAGCGATAGACCGCTTCTGGAGCACCGGAGACACCGAAAACGCTGCGATCAAGATACACGCGATAAAGAGCACATCCCGCGTTATCGGCGCCATGAAGATAGGCGACCTCGCCGAAAAGCTCGAAGCCGCCGTTACCTACGATCCGGATAATGTGTTCAACAACGATATTGACGACCTGCTCGAACGCTGCCGCGACCTCGGAAGGCTGCTCTCGGCGCTCACCGATCCGGAAAGACTGCCTCTGATATCTGACGACGACCTTGCGGAAGCGTTCTCCATTATCCGCGATCAGCTCGACGTTTCCGACATCGAAGGCGCTGTGCAGACGATAAGAGATCTGAGCGAATACAGCTTCCCCGACCCGGAGCGCGAAAGGTGCGAGGCGCTTATCAAAGCCGCGACATCCCGCGATGCGGACGCAATGATCGCTATCATCGGCGATCGACCTTTATGATAATTCAAAAGCCGGTTTCTTTACAGAGACCGGCTTTCAGCGTGCCAAGAAAGTCTGTTCAGCGGCGCTTACGCGCTGTCTTTCCAGACGGGACAAGGGGGCATAGTGCTTGCCTTTAAGCGCCGCGTCCATGCGGCGGTCTGGGCAAGCCTTCAGTGCGTCATGCACTGCGCGCCCGACTGCAGGATGCAGTGAGGCTGTCGCCAAAAGCGCGCACGATGCGCGCATTCAAGCGACAACCCAGTGACACGCTGGACCCATTCCGCGCCGAAAGTCTCTGCTTTCGTTAAGCTTTCGGCCGCGTCTATAGTATAGTGAAAAAAATGCTTTTTTGACAAACTGAGCCGGTTTCTTTACAGAGACCGGCTTTTTACGTTAATTAAGGGCGGTTCAGTTTTTGTCGGTGTATTTGAAAAACTCGAGGCACAGCATCGTAAGATCGTCGAACTGCGGGGCTTTCCCGACAAAATCATCGACGCAGTCCTTGACGGTCAGCAGTATCTCCTCGGACGTCCCGACGACTGCCGTATTGAGCGCATTGAGCATCCTGTCGGTGCCGAAAAGCTGATTGTCGGAATCGGTAGCCTCGGCCACACCGTCGGTATAGACGAACACCTTGTCACCCGGCACGAGCTTTACCTCATACTGTTTGAACTTCGCTATATCAACGGCTCCGAGAACTACGCCGTGCTTATCCTTGAGCAGACTGAACTTTCCGCCTTCGGTGCGGAGCGCGGGGTACTCGTGACCGGCATTCGCGCACTTCATCACACCTGTCTCGAGGTCGAGTATGCCTATCCACGCAGTAACGAACATTTCCGCGGAATTGCCCTCGCAGAGCACCGCATTGGCGCGTCTGAATATCTCGTCGGGCTCAAGACCCGATTCGGCAAGGCTTCTTATAGTGGCCTTGCTGCGCATCATAAACAGCGCCGCGGGTATGCCCTTGCCGGAAACATCGGCTATTACGAGCGCTATCTTGTTCTTGTCGGCAAAGAAGAAGTCATAGAAATCACCGCCGACCTCCTTGGCCGGGTACATCACCGCGTAGATGTTGAATTCGTCGCGGTTCGGAAATTTGAAATTCTGCGGCAGCGCGGATATCTGTATGCTTCTCGCGAATTCAAGCTCCTCGTTCATTCTGTTCTCGGCATCGGCTATATAGCGTTTGAGCGTGCTTACTGTGGCATTGATATCTCTCGACAGCGATGTGAATTCCACCGAGCTCTTTACGGAAACGACCTCGTTGAGATTGCCCTCCGTTATCTTTGAGAGAGACTTGTTTATCTTGTCAAGGTTGTTGACGATAAGCTTCTGCACGAGTATGTATATCATCATATAGACCAGCGTGAACAGCAGTATGCCGCCGAAAGCCGTCTCATAAGCGGAAATGTTCCTGCTGCGGTAAGCGTCATCGTAGGGCACCGCTACCAGTATGCGGTTCGCGTCTGCTGTCTTCATGAGGCAGCAGGTCCTGACTCCCATGATATCCGACTCGAAGAACTCCCCGTTGTCGCGCAGGCAGCCGTAGGCATCCAGATTTTCTCCGACGTGTATCCCGGACAGTATGACTCCGTTCGGGTCGGAAACGATGATTATGCCGTTATTTCCGATGTACTGAAAGTCCGTGACATCGGTATCCGTGCTGTGGAGGTCAAGCGCTCTGGCAACGTCGGAAGCCGCGGCGTCCATGTCACTGCGAAGCGTCTGCTCGGTCTGCTGAGTCTGGATGATAAAGGAGAACGCGAAGTTTAAGCTCAGCAGAGCAAATATGAAGATGAACAGCCATTGCTGGAAGCGCGTAGCGATCGACCGTTCCGACTTCTCGGCAATACGGAACTTCTTGTGATCTCCCGGCATAAGCGACAGCAGCAGGGAAGATACCGCCATTCCGACAGCGGTGAAGATTATCATGGGTATCGCGCAGGTATGTACGACCTCAAATGCGCGGTTGAGATCCTCGTTGTGAGTGAGGAACACCGTCAGCATGTGGAACACTTCCGTTACACCGCCGAAGCAGAGCGCATACCCGGGAGAGGGCTTCAGACCCTTGAACACGAACTTGTTCAGCAGGGCGGCGACAACTCCCGCAAGAGCGGTCGCGACGCTGCAGGCTATCACGGTATATGAGCCGACCGAGAAGAACGTTCCTGCAACAAAGCGCTCCACGCCGCCGATAAGGCCGGCAAGGATACCCGCCAGCGGGCCGAAGAAAAGACCTGCCGAAAGCGGAGCGATATCGCGGACGTTGAGCACCATCTGCTCATAATCTACGCCGAAATGCGTTGATGCTATCGCCGCGCCGCCGAACACGATGCCTATGAGCACCTGTACGAGCGGCTTGTTGATTCTGTCTCCCGCAAGCTTCCGGACAAGCACGTTAAGAACGCACATGGCTCCGGTCACAAGCGACATTTTGATAATCATTTCGATCATAATTATTACCTTTATCTTTACTTATTACTGGCTGAAAAGCTCTTAACCCAGCTATGTCATAATATCAGCATTCCGCCGCTTTGTCAACGGCCTGGAACATCCTGCCCTCTGTGGCCGCGTCTGTCGTGGCTCTTGTAATACTCGCTCTTGTTTATGTACATCAGCTCGTCTATACGTTTCAGGAAGTCCGCTTCTTCCGCGCCGTTCATATCAAAGACATCGCCGCCTATCGCAACGGACAGCGCATAGGGCTTTCCCGACCGCTCGTTGTATCCGGCAACGGCACGTTCGATCTCCTCCCGGAAACGCGGGACCGTGGTCTCATCCGCCTTGTTTATGACAATGATGAATTCATCACCGGCGAACCGTGTCACCATACCGCGGTTCTGGACGACCCCGTTCAGTATGTTGGCGACCGCGACGAGGGCGGCATCGCCTTCACTGTGCGAGTAGTTGTCGTTTATAGCCTTGAAATCGTTCAGATCGAGCATTATCGCCGCTATCGTCCTGGACTTCTTCTTTTTCAGCGTTTCTATTATCTTGTCGAGCTCGTAGCGGTTAAACGTTCCGGTAAGCTTGTCGATGTAGATACACTCGTTCTGGAAGCAGGTGACAATGGCGGTAAACGACACGGCGTACCCCACCGGCTGGATGGATATTCCGTAATACATGGTTTGTATAGCGATACACAGAAAGGCCGGCATCATGAACTGCCATACGGGGAAATACCGCAGCGAGCCGTTTTTCAGGCGTTCCACCGCATAGATGCCCCAGCTGTATATGATAAGCGCAAAGCCGAACAGCACGAATACCATATAGAATTTCTCGCGGTGATAGTGGTTCTCGCTGTCGATATAGAACACGGTGGGGACGAATATGTTAATCACGAGCAGCAGCACTTCCGTGAAAAGCATAATACCGACCACTACCTTCTGCACCGTCGTTATCGTTTTCCGCAGGCGGTAGTTGACAAGAAACACCACGCCCAGTCCGACAGCCAGATTGTACAGAAACAGGACGCTGTTGACTGAGAACAGAATATAAAAGCTGACCGCTCCCGGCTTTCCGTCGAAATAGAAGGCCAACGGGTCGATAACACAGTTGATAATCGACACAACGGTCAGAATAAGGATTATACGGCTTTCCTGCTCTTTTGTGGGTATCTTCCACCCTTTTGTCAGAATTATGTGCAGAAGAAGCAGACAGCCGATAAAATCCGCGATGAATACGGATTCTATGCTAACGGATGAAGTCACTTATCGTCTCTCCCCTCGGTCATGATCGCTGCGGAGTCAGCCATAAAGCGAAAAAATTACATGTGCCCTCCCCCGTCGCCGGCGGGGAAAGGCACGCGAATACCATATATCTGTGGACCGGCTCGTTGCTCTCTGCTGCGGCATTGATCGTGAACGGAACCGCTCCGGCAGCTGAACTGTATAACCTTTTCAGCCATTTTGAGCCCGTCCTGTCACAATAAGCTTCACGGCCTGTATTAACTAATTGATTATAACACATTACAGCTCCAAAAGCAATACTTTTTGTAAATTTTTCCGCCGGCGCGCATTATTCCGCGAACACCTTGCCGAGAGTTCCGTCCACACGGATCCTGTCTCCCGTATGTATCCGGGACGAGGCGCTCTGGCAGCTCACCACCGCGGGGATACCGAGCTCACGCGCAACAATGACCGCATGAGACAGCGGCGCGCCGACATCCGTGACAAGTGCGGAGATCTTCGGGAATACCCTTACCCAGCCGATGTTTGCGGCAGGCACAACAAGAATGTCGCCTTGTTCGATAGTATCGGCGTCGTCAATGTTTTTCAGAACTCTCGCAGTGCCCTCGCACTGACCCGCCGAACCCGCTACGCCGGTTATCACGCTTTCGTCGGTCTGTGCCATGGCCTCTCCGAAGCGGTAATACCCGCCCGGACTTCCCGCTTTACGCCACTCGTCGGGCGTGAATCGCCCGCATATCATGCTCGGAAAATTCGGCATATCCATCTGCTTTTCGTAGTTTCTGCGCCTTGCCGCTATCTTTCCGATGCAGCTTTCATCGCCCGACAACAGAGCCTTCACCTCGTCGATATACAGCATGAAAATGTCGTCACCCAATCCGGTGAGCGCTCCCGCTCTGAGCAGATACTCGCGGATAACGCAGAACAGCCTGAGTGCGTCGCTGCGGACGATCTCCCTGCCCGCAACGGACGCGGCGTACTTTTTCAGCACACGGTCAAGCTTCCCGCTGTACCTCGGGTATTTCCCGCGGAACTCACTCACGGCTTCGGCTGCGCACTTTTCCTGTGCGGATTTCATCGCGTAGGCGTCGATACCCGACCGTTTGTATTCCTCGATGACGTTGTCGGGGAAATCCTTGTTTTCATACGGGAAAGGTATGGAAAGCTCCATCTCGTCCGCGTCGCGGTGACCGTATCTCACGGTGTATTCCTCACGCGTCATTTTCCCCGCGATCACATCGGCGATACCGAGCAGCGGCCCTAAGCTCTCGATATTGCTGCTTCCCGAGCAGTCGGACATCAGCCTGTCGGCGAGCTCCGTCCCGCAGATCTTTTCAAGTTTTTCTCTTGTCCTGAACAGCGACTTCACATCGAGCCCCTTCATTATTGCAGACAGCGCCCCGCTCATAAACGGCTCGCATTCGTTGTTCCACACATTCAGCAGTTCTGTCCCGCTTCCGGCTTTGTGTATCATTTCAATTATCGCAAAACTTATCCCAGTGAAGTTTCCTTTCAGCTTCTTCGGCTTGTATTCTGCGGGCTTCTTCCTGAACGAGTCCTTTATCATTTTGCGGACGGCGCGCAGCAGTATCCGCCTGTCATAAGGATAAACGGGGATGTCCGTGTCGGGTATGCCGCCCGCGAGCTCTCTTATCTTGCCGAAAGCCTTTTCCTTTTTCACCCCGAATGACATTAACACCGAGCAGAGACCGCTGATATTCAGGTAAAGCTGGCCGCAGACATCGGATATGAGCGGTATGCCTATCTCGGACGAGATCTTGTTCACCATCCCGAAGGTCACGGGCGACACGGGACGCAGGAATATCTCGCCGACGTTGGTTTTGGACAGCAGAAGCTCCCCGCATAGAGAGTCGTTTATGTCGTAATCGTCGTAATTGTTGCGGAAAAGTGTGGTTATCGGTCTTGACTGGAGAATATACACCCTGCCTCCCGAAACAGCCCATTCTATGTCCTTCGGGACACCGTCCGAGGCTGTCTTTTTCGCGTATTTAAAGAGCTTTTTTGCGTAGGGGGACATTTCCGCGCTGCCGCTGTAGGAATACCGCACAGCAACTATAGTAAACTCTCCGTCCATGCCTTCTCCGGAGACCAGCTTTTCTCCTGCGCCCCTGACAAAACTCCCTGTCATCCTGCCGCGGCTGCCGCTTATCGGGTCGGCGGTAAACAGCACTCCGGCATAGTCGGGGCGGATATACCGCTGTATCACCACAGCCGTGCCGCCTGCCTGTGTGCCGCGCTCTTCTGCATATACGCCGACACGCTCATTTCCGGCCGATGCCGCCACGGTCATAACGGCATTTTCGATATCTGCGGGCTTTACGTCGAGGACGGTCTCGTATGCTCCCGCAAATGAATTCTCCGCACCGTCCTCGCCTATGGCTGACGATCTTACCGCGTAGGTATGCTGCCCGGAGGACAGTTTCCTGACGAGCCGCGAAAGCTCTTCCGACGCACCGGGCTTCAGTCTGCCGCCCTCGAACGCCTGTGCCGGTATGACATACCCGCCGGGAACGGGAAGCCCCATGTGAAGCATTCTTGCAAGGTTTTCCGCCTTGCCGCCCATGTCGCAGCCCGTATTCAGAGCCGCTTTAAGATCGTAAATATACATATCAGTCACCCAGCATTCTTTCAACATTGTCGTAAACGAATTTTTTCAGCGCATCGTCATCCATAAGGTCGATGCCGCATACTTTCTTTATCTCCTCGTGTCTTAGAACAGCGAGCTCGTGGATGCCCGAGAGTTCAAACGCGATAAGCCGGCATTCCCCCTCGGTTTTGCGCCCGCCGAAATGCTCCTGTATGAATTGCAGGCTGGTACGCTTGTCGCCGATCTTACGCGTCACGAGGATATATTTCGTAAGCGCCCGGCAATACTTGTAATTCGCAAGCATAAGCTTCATCGAGTGGTAGTGCGCTTCCGCGAGCTTTTCCTTCGGCGAAAGGCTGCCGTTCATTATCTCGTCAACGAACGGCGCGTTCATCTCAGCCTCATTTCGCAGCTTTGAGAAGACCGCATACAGCAATTCCTCACGCGAGCCGAAGCAGTAGTTTATCATTGCGAGATTGACGCCGGCCTCGCGGGTTATCGCGCGGGCAGTCACCTCATTCGGGTCATCACACCCGACCATCAGCTTTTCCGCCGCGTCTATAAGGGCGGTCCTGGTTTTTTCAAGATCACGTTTCATAGCTCCTCCGTTAATTAAACACGTTTAATTAATTATGATTATACACCATCCCGGGTCATTTGTCAAGAGAAAATGCCGATAATCTCATAATTTTTCCGGCAATGGCAAAAAAACAGCCCCGGGAAATTCCCGGAGCTGCCGTCGTTGATATCATCAGAGTTCCGCGATCACATCGACCTCGACAAGGGCGTTTCTCGGAAGTGTCTTTACTGCCACGCAGCTGCGTGCGGGGAGCGCCGTGACATATTTCCCGTAAACCTCGTTAAAGGCCGCGAAATCGTTCATGTCCGCAAGGAAGCAGGTCGTTTTAACGACTTTGCTGAGCGACGAACCCGCTGCTTCAAGTATCGCGCCGAGGTTCTTCATGACCTGCTCGGCCTGTCCCGTGATGTCGGTCGCCGCGATCTCATTCGTTACGGGATCGAGCGCTATCTGTCCGGAAGTGAATACGAGATTGCCGCATACCGTAGCCTGTGAGTAAACGCCTATAGCCTTGGGCGCATTTGTTGTGTGTACTTTTCTCATGGTTTTATCCTCCAATAAATAATGTGTCTCCGGCAACTGTCCGAAAGGCAGCTGCCGTATCTTTTCCCGACGTCGGCCGGGCAGTCGGGATAACGGTGCAGTAAGCGCCTTAAACGATCATAACAGGGTGTTTATGTACTCGACGAGCTTCTCTCTGTCATAGAAGCTTTCGATCTTGCTGAGCGGAAAATCGGGATCGGCGCCCCGGTCAATGTCATAGAACGAGCCGTTCTTCATGAAGCTGAGACGGGTAGTGCCGGATGTTCTGAAAAACGAGCCCATTGCGGTGGAAAGACAGAGCACTGCGCAGGCGCCGCCGCCGCTCGTCTGACCGATGAGCGACACCTCGGGGCTCTGTTTGAACATACAGGGAAGTAAGTTGCCGCAGGAGAAGCTGCAGTCGGAAGTCAGGCAGTAGAGGTTGAGACCCTTGCCGGCGAGGTGATCCTTGCTTGTGAACTTCTTGTCCAGGTTAGTGTCGGCATAATACACGCTTGTAACACGAGCGCCTGTCATGGTATCTTCGAGGCTGATGCATGCTTTTCCGAGGAACGCCGCTATGGTGTAAATCGCTGCGTCGGCTGTTCCGCCGCCGTTGCAGGAAAGGTCAAGCACAACATTCTTTATGGGGCTGTCCTTTCTGAGTATCTGCTGAACAGAGTAGCTGATGAGGCCTATGGTATCGCTGCTGTCATTGGTGGGAGGAGTCGTGTAGAAATCCACGCCCAGCAGCATAAGGTCACGCTTGAACTCGTCAAATGTTATAAACGCGGTATCGCCCACTTCTTCATATCCGGGAACGCCCTCGGGATAGAACTTTGCTCTTGCTTTCAAGAAAGCTTTCAGATTATCCAACGATGTTTCATAAGAAATACCGTTGCCATACTTATTTACGAGCTTGGGAACAATACTGATATCGGAAGCATAGCCGGGCAATACATAAGAGGAGTGCTGGTCGTCCATATAACCGGTGATAAGACGGTAAACCGCAGCCTCCATTTTTGCAGGGTTGCCGGAGAGAAGTTCCGTCTTGAGCCCGGTATCATCAAGGAGATAGTCAAAGGAAGAAATGTTATGCTGTTTCTTCAGACCGTAAAAAGTATCGAGAACTAAGCACAGCTCTGCATAATTATATCTGGCAAACGCCTTGCTGAACTTTTTGATGCTGTTTTTGTAGTAGAGCTCGCCGAGCGCAGTAAGTCCTTTGTGAGAGCCGAAGACAGCGCCTTCCGTATCGGAAAGGAATACCGACTTTCCGTTATAAAGCAGAGCTGACGAAGAATTGATAAGGAAGATATCGTTGACAGTCTGTAAAGGCAGATAGTAACCTTTACCGGAATGTACAAGATCGATGCCGTAAGAGCCGAGATCCAGAGTTATAGCGTCACCGTAACGCTCATTCTTGGTTTTGCCCGATCTCTTGATATACAGCAAGTTTCCTTCTTCATCCTTGAAATCGATAGACTGGCTGTCAACGAGATTCATATCGGAACGTGTTCTGAAAAACTCATTATAATCTGCGAAATAGATCGTATCGGAAGCAAAGTCCAATGTACAGTAATAACCCGTTTCTCTTGTGAGAGTATAAACATCACCCTCCACAGCGGATGTGATCTTAAATTCATTTCTGCTTACAATGGAATAAAGCTGAGTCAGAGTTTCGATAAAATCATTTATCTCGATATATGGGATATCGGTACCGTTCACGAAAAAAATATCACTCTTGGTTTTGTTTTCAATGCTTCCGCTATACTTTGCAACGGTCTTCTTTGTGACCTTGTAGGACTTGCTCGCAGGTGCGCTTATAGTAGTATCATCTGCGAAAGATGTCATACAGAGCGAGGTTGCCGCGGTCGTGAGCATCATTGCGGAGGCAACTGCCGCGCTGACGATTCTCTTTAGCTTCTTGTTCATAATAGTTCCTTTCCGATGTCATCCCGCCTCATAAAAATTACTGCAGAGAAGTTTAATCATCAAAACCTCTGTGTAATCAATATTACCACAATTCGTCAGATTTGTCAAGATTGTTTGCGGCTCCTTGCATTTTTGTGCATTTTATCCGCTTTTGGGCGTGTTTTTTTCCGGTGAAAAGAAATGCCGATATCGTCCCGTGACATCTGACGAGAAAACTATTGCAAATCCCCGTGAAATGTGTTATAATATGTCTGTCAATATTACTCTTTTTGTCGGAAAGACTAACCAAATACCGAAAGGATATTACAATGCCGTTAAATATCAGGAAAAAGGCCGTCCGGGCAGCCGCTGCGGCAACAGTCGCCGTAATGCTGCTGTCGGGCTGCGGGCGGAACTATGACGAGCTTCGGGGAAAATTCACCTTCAACGGTGTGCTGGGAATAATAAACACATTCTCGCCGACGGAATACAAAACCACGGACGAAGAATCTATCTATTATTTTCTGTCCACCCAGCTCTGGGCAGAAGTCATGAACGCCGAAAAGACAGGACACGAAACTATATGTATGGCCGCGGCCGATTTTCCGGAGGACGCTACCGCCGAGTTTGCCGGAACCGGAAAGTTCGGCATTCCGGACGACGCCGACGCGGGATATGTGTGGCGCATAAAGATCCGCGATGATATGGTGTGGGATGACGGTACCCCGATAACGTCCGCCGACTACACCTATTCATTGAAGCAGTGTCTGGATCCCGGGATCATGAGCTACCGTGCGTCGGACTATTTTGAGAACATGGTGGCTATCCGCGGCGCGAGAGATTACAATTCCTGCACGGACGGGAGCCTGACATTCGATGATGTCGGCTTCATTGCGGAGGATGACTACACACTGCTCTGTTTTACCGCCATTCCGGTAGCTGACAGCAGTACCTTTGCGTGTATGTTTGATTGCAAGCTAGTAAAACCCGATATGTTCGAGCAGAGAAAGAAGCAGTCCGGCGAAATTATAAAGTCGGATTACGGCACGAACGCCGACAATATGCCGTCTTACGGTCCGTTCAGGATCTTATCGTATCAGGAGAGCAAGGAGATACACCTGGTGCGCAACGATAACTGGTTCGGCTACAAGGACCCCCGCTTCAGGAATAAGTATATGACGACCGACATCGTTCTGTCATACATTCCCGATGCGAACACACGGCTCAGCTCCTTCCTGCAGGGTGAGCTTTCCACCGTGTCGCTGAACGTTGACCAGCTCGACCAGTACGGAACGAGCGATTATGTGATATATACGCCGAATACAACTACCTATGAGATCGCGCTGAATACCGACTTTGACATGTTGAAGTCACGCGAAAAGAAAGGCGAGAACAAGACGATACTCTGTTACAAAGACTTCCGTAAGGCAATGTCTTTTGCAATGAACCGGCAGGATTTCATCAATCAGTGTCTGGGTATCGGCAATCCGGCTTTCGGGATAATAAGCAAAGGATATCTGTGTAATATCAAGACAGGCGATTCATACCGTGATCTTCCCGAAGCGGCTGAATTGCTGCAGGAAGTGTATGAGGACTACGACGACTCTGTTTCGGGGTATTACCCTGAAAAAGCGACCGAGCTTCTGAGATCGGCGTATGAACAGTGTTCGGCCGACGGGAATATCAAGCCGGACGACGTTGTCTCTCTTGAGCTGCATGTCCGCACGGCGACCACCACTTCTCAGAAGCAGGGTGAGTTCTTAGAAGAATCGCTGCTTGAGGCGGCTGTCGGGACCCCGCTCGAGGGCAGGATAAAGATAAAGGTCGTAGCCAATCCGGATTACTTCAACTCGGCCACAAGCGGACGTACCGACCTGATATTTGCAGGATGGTCGGGCGGCCTTTACGACCCCTACAGCTTGATGGTCGTTTACACCGACCCTGCATATATACTTGAATACGGCTTCGACACCGATGCTACCGTGGATTTTGAGATAAACGGCGAAACGGTAACAAAATCGTACTTTGAGTGGTACAAGGAGCTCAACAGTGGCGAATATGCGACAGCTTCAAGAGATATAAGAAATCATATATTATGCCAGCTTGAGAAAAACTTACTTCTGAATTTCCATGCCATACCGTTGTACAACGCTCTGAACCCGTCACTGCGCTCGCAGAGGATGCACTACGAGAGCGAAACTTATGTTGATGATATCATCGGCTTCGGCGATATATCCGGCACAACATACACCATGGACGATGCGGCCTGGGCGCGCTACTGCGATGAACACCGCCTGAACATGGGCTATTGAAAGGAGGGCGGCATTATGGTAAAATACGTTATCAAAAGACTTCTGCTCGCGCTCCTCAGCCTGTTCATCATAATGACACTGCTGTTCGTGCTGATAAGGCTGCTGCCGAATCCCGTCGAAACGACCGCGGACGGCGCCTCACAGTCGCTGATAGAGATGCGCAAGGCGTGGGGCTATGACGAGCCTCTGATCGTGCAGTACGGCATATTCCTCAAAAACGTGTTCACGAAATTCGACTGGGGCTTCTGCACCACCGTGGGTACATTCCTGCAGCCGGTGACGGAGTACATATCCTCTAAGCTCCCCGCAACGCTGTATATCAACATCATATCCGTCGCGATCTCTATCCCGCTCGGCATTATATTCGGTATGCTTGCGGCGGTATTCAAGAACAAGTGGCAGGACAAGGTGCTGAATGTGTTCATTATGATGTTCATATCGGTGCCGTCGTTCATCTACGCCCTGCTTATGCAGTACTTTATCGGCTATCTGCTCGGCTGGTGCCCGCTCGTTATGGACAGCGGGACCGACTACTTCTCGTGGCAGATGTTCCACTCGGCGATAATGCCGATACTGGCGCTGTCATTCGGCACTATCGCAGGTGATATGCGCCTTGTGCGTGCGGAGCTGTCTGAGGCTATGAGCGCCGACTATATGCTGCTCGCACGGGCAAAGGGACTTTCACGGTCGCAGGCGATATTCCGGCACGCGCTGCGAAACTCTATGATACCGGTGCTCCCGACCTTCCTTGCGGACATCATATTCGTAATAGGCGGTTCGCTTATCATCGAGCAGATATTCGCGGTGCCGGGCATAGGGCAGATCTACCTCAATTCGATCAATCTGCGCGACTACAGCGTGTTTATGGCAATAAGCATGTTCTACACGACGATAGGGCTCGCGGCGGGGATCGTGCTCGATCTCAGCTATGGGTTCATTGACCCGAGAGTCCGTATGGGAGGTGGCAAGGAATAATGGATAAAGAGAAATACGGCGACATACCCGCCGAAAAGTTCAGATTTGTCAACAGAGATGACGTTATCCTCGACAAGCCGCCCGAGACAAAGCCGCAAGGCAATTTCCGCCGCATCTTCTCCCGCTTTATGAAATTTACGCCCGCCGTGGTATCTGTCATAATACTCCTGATAATCGGGCTTTATTCCATAGTCGTCCCGATGATCTACCCGGACGCGGTGAGCGAGCACGACCTGGCTTATGCCTATGCGCTCCCGAAGCTCGGTGATCTCGACCTCGGCTTCTGGAACGGCTGCACGGACAGAACGCTCAACATTCAGCGTTACGACCTGTATTCCTCGATCCCCGGCGCTGTCAGAAAGGTGTATTACTCTACGCTGGAAAGCTATCCCGACGGCGACAAGCCGACATACAGAGTCTCCGTTGACAGCTATGCAGCGGTAGGCTTCAAGCTGCTCTCCGTCGATAAGGACGAGTACGAGCGCATAAAGGCGTATGAGAGCTCTTCCGGCAAGCAGGTGCTTTACCCGCTGCGCGACACCGATAAAGTGAAATGTCAGGCTTACGGCGCCAACGAGAACGCGTGGTTCCTCACCGACGAGAAGGGCATAGCGCTCCGCGGCCCGGACGGACAGCTGCAGAACATCTACCTTACCGACCCGACGAGCCCCGACGGGTATATGTACGCACAGTCCAGACAGAACGGCAGCCACTACACGATACGCGTGCTTTACCGCGAATACTACAACTTCGAGCACGGCAAATACGCGAGCTTCCTGTTCGGTGCGGACGAATTCGGCTATGACATCTTCGTAAGGCTTGCGAGCGGCGGCCGGGTATCGCTCTCGCTGTCTGTGGGCGCTGCGCTGATAAATCTTATCCTCGGTATCATCATCGGCGCGATAGAGGGCTATTACGGCGGCGCTGTTGACCTTCTGATAGAGCGTTTCAAGGACATCGTATTCAGCGTGCCGTCGGTCATCTTCATAACGCTGTTCCAGCTGTATATCGGAGCATCGCTCGGTGCGCTCCCCGCAATGTTCATCTGCTTCATCTTCTTCGGCTGGGCGCCCGTTTCATCTACCGTACGTGCGCAGTTCTACCGCTTCAAGGGCAGGGAATACGTTCTCGCGTCGAGAACTCTCGGTGCGAGTGACCGCCGGCTTATCTTCAAACACATTCTTCCAAATGCATCGGGATTTATCATCACGAGCGTGGTGCTGGGTATCCCGGGGATAATCTTCGGCGAGGCGACCTATACCTACCTCGGTATCGTAAACCTCAACTCGAAGGATATGACCAGTATCGGCACGATGCTCGAGAACGGTCAGAGCACGCTCTCATCGTATCCGCACTGCGTACTGTTCCCCGCGCTCCTGCTGTCGGTAATGCTGATCTGTATGAATAATTTCGGCAACGGACTGCGGGATGCGGTTGACCCCGTATCGAAGTGAGCAGGTATTTTTCCGCCGGATGCGGAAAACGATAGCAAACCACTTCCTGCAAATCAAGAAAATTACTGTAATACAGAAACGGAAAGAAACTATGGATAATACGATCTTATCGGTAAAAGACCTCACAGTCTCGTTCAGGTCAGACAGCGGCACCGTTCACTCGCTGCGCGGGGTATCATTCGACCTGCACAGGGGCGAAACGCTTGCGGTTGTGGGAGAATCCGGCTCGGGCAAATCCGTCACGGTAAAGTCTGTGCTCGGGATAAATCCCGCGAACACCATATATGAGGGCGGCAGCATTATCTATAAGGACGAAGATCTGCTGAAGCTCCCCGAGAAGGAAATGAACCTGCTGCGCGGAAACGAGATATCTATGATATTCCAGGACCCGCTTTCATCGCTCGACCCCGTTATGCGCATCGGCGACCAGCTTATCGAGGCGATACGCTATAACAACATTTCCCGGTGCCGCAACGCTGCCCGCGCACATTCGGCCATTTCAAAGGCTCTGACGAAGTATATGAAAAAAGCGGGCTGCTCCGACCTTTCGCTTAATGCGGCAAATATCGTGAAGGCGATCTCCGCTGCGGCTTCGGACAGCACCGTTATCGGCAGGAATTTCGCACACGTTATGAACAGATTCGCCGATCTGGATGAAAACGCGCTGAAAGACCCGGATGCGGCCGCAAAGAGCCTGCTGAAAACGCTCGACGAGAAGAAACGCATAAGCGCCGAACGTATGACAAAACAGCAGATGCGCGAAAAGGCTATATCCGCGCTGAAAGACGTCGGCATAAAGGAGCCCGAGAAGCGCCTCAGACAGTACCCGCACGAGTTCTCCGGCGGTATGCGCCAGCGTATCGTTATTGCGATCGCGCTCAGCTCCGACCCGGAAATCCTTATCTGCGACGAGCCCACTACCGCGCTCGATGTGACCATACAGGCGCAGATACTTGAGCTTATCAACGACCTGAAAGTAAAGAAGAACATCTCCGTTCTGTTCATCACGCATAACCTGGGCGTTGTCGCGAATATCGCCGACAGGATAGCCGTGATGTACGCGGGCAAGCTCATTGAGTTCGGCACCGCACACGAGATATTCTACGACCCGAAGCACCCCTACACATGGGCGCTGCTCGCATCGGTGCCTACTCTTGACAACAAGGACAGACTTGACCCGATACCGGGCTCGCCTCCCGATATGCGCTTCCCGCCCAAAGGGGACGCCTTTGCTGAGCGCAGCAGATATGCGATGGAGATAGATTTCGAGCAGCAGCCCCCGCTGTTCAAGGTGACTGATACGCATTATGCGGCGACATGGCTGCTTCACCCGAATGCGCCCAAGCCGGAGCTCCCCGAGCAGATCAAGGCACGTAATCTGAAATACAGACCGGAGGTGAGCGACAGGTGAGCGAGGAATACATACTCGAGGTAAAAGGGCTCAGTCAGTATTTCGACCGCAACAGGTTCAAGGCGGTGGATAATGTCAGCTTCGGTGTGAAAAAAGGTGAGGTCTTCGGTATAGTCGGGGAATCCGGCTGCGGCAAGACCACAACCGGCCGCGCTATAATGAAGCTCAGCAAGGTCACATCGGGGGATGTTTACTACAAGAGCGAGCGTATCACCGCGGGAACGCTCAGACTGAAAGAAGAGCTTTCCGAACGGCGAAAGGCGCTCGATGCGCTCAGAAAGAGCGGAGACGCTTCCTATAATGCCGAGCGCGCGAAATTCGCGGAATTTGAGGCAAAGCAGCATGAAAAGATAAAGGCCGCCGAAAAAGATGCGAAGCGCGGCAGAAAAGGTCTTACCGGCATACAGATGATATTCCAGGATCCGATGTCTTCGCTCGACCCGCGTATGACGGTTCGCGCGATCGTCACCGAGGGGCTTGTGATACAGGGCGAGCGTGACGCGAAAATTCTCAATGACCGCGCCGTGGAGGCTCTCGCGAAGGTCGGACTTCCCGCAGCCTATGCGGACAGATTTCCGCACGAGATGTCGGGCGGTCAGCGGCAGAGAGTCGGCATTGCCCGGGCGATAGTGATGAAGCCCGATATAATCATTGCCGACGAGCCGGTCAGCGCACTGGATGTCTCCGTTCAGGCGCAGGTAATAAACCTGCTCAACGACCTGAAAAACGAGATGGGGCTGACTATAATATTCATAGCGCACGACCTCTCCGTCGTCAAGTATTTTTCCGACCGCATAATGGTGATGAATGCCGGCAGGACCATGGAGATAGCTGACTCCGACGAGCTGTTCGCAGACCCGCTGCACCCGTACACGAAGTCGCTGCTGTCGGCGATACCGCTCCCCGACCCTATCGAGGAGAAAAAGCGCAGACGTATCGTGTATGACCCCGCGACCTGCCACGACTATTCAAAGGAACAGCCGACGCTCCGCGAGGTGAAGCCCGGGCATTCCGTGCTCTGCAACACCGCGGAATTCGAGCGTTACACGGGCGGGGCGGGCTCACAGCAATGAAAAAATCCGTAAAGCTCATTATAACGATCTCGGCGGCGGTGCTCACGGCGGCGGCGATATCGCTTCTCGTCCACGCGCAGGGCGCAAAAGACCCGATATCCGCTGCCTGCGACGGAACCTTTGTCGCGGGTGTCATCTTTGCGGGCATCGGGCTGCTGAGATATATCGGACGTGAAGGGCTGTTCGACGGCTTCAGCTACATCGGGCACCTTATCCTTCAGGTATTCACGCCGATCGGAAGGCGCGGGAAAAAGAGCTATCACGAATACAAGGACGAGCTGAGGGGAAAGCACGCCGACGCGGCCGCCTCACATACGGGACGCTTGTTTCTTATCTGCGGAGCGGCACTGCTGCTTATATCCGGCGGCCTCGTTGCACTGCATTATATGCAGAATTGACAATTGATAATTGATATGATAATTGTGGTGTCGCCTGCGGCGACGGTTTCAAATCGTGACGAGTTCCAATTGTTATCTGCAACAAAATGCCCCTGTGCCGTATTCGCAGCACAGGGGTGATCTTATACCATATTGTAAATCTCGTCACGGTTCAGATATGTCGGCGAAGCCGACACCACAATTGTCAATTATCAATTGTCAATTGTCAATTATTAAAGTCCGCAGAGTGCCTTGGTGTCACGCGCGATAAGGAGCTCTTCGTTCGTGGGTATTACCCATACCTCGGTCTTGCTGTCGGGTGTGGAGATCTTGCAGAGCTTGCCGTGGATAGTGGAGTTGAGCTGCTCGTCGATCCTGATCCCGAAATAATCCATATCGCGGCAAACATCGCGTCTTACGAGGTCGGCATTCTCGCCGATACCGCCGGTGAAGATCACGACATCGAGGCCGTTCATGGCTGCGGCATACGCGCCGATGTACTTCTTGATACCGTAGCGGAGAATATCGCCCGCGAGGATAGCGCGCTTGTTGCCCTTCTGTGCGGCATCCTCAACGTCACGGTTGTCGCTGGAAACGCCGGAAACGCCGAGGAAACCGGACTTCTTGTTCAGATATTCCGCCATTTCGGGAGCGGAGAGACCGAGCTTGTCGGCAACATAAGTTACCGCGGAGGGGTCAACGCAGCCGGAGCGTGTTCCCATGAGAACGCCGTCGAGCGGAGTGAAGCCCATGGATGTATCTACCGACTTGCCACCGTCAACAGCCGTGATGGACGAGCCGTTTCCGAGGTGACAGGAAACTATCTTTAGGTTCGCAAGATCCTTGCCGGTCTCGAGAGCGTACTTCATTGTAACGAAGCGGTGAGATGTGCCGTGGAAGCCGTACTTTCTGACAGCGTACTTTTCATATACCTCGTAAGGCATACCGAACATATAGGCTTTCTCGGGCATTGTCTGGTGGAACGCGGTGTCGAAGATAACCGCCTGCGGAACGGACGCGGGAACGACCTTCTTGCAGGCTCTCAGAGCGAGTGCGTGGCCGTGGTTGTGAACGGGGGCGAGCTCGCGCAGATCATCGATCTTGTCAATAACTTCGTCGGTAACGAGCACGGACTTCGGGAAAACCTCGGCGCCCTGTACTATGCGGTGACCTACCGCCGCTATCTCGGACATATCCTTGATGACTGCGGCATCACCTTTTGTGAGGACTTCCACGACTTTTTCAAAAGCCTCGGTATGTGTGGGGAACTCGCAGTCGGCTTCGTACTTTCTGTCATCAAATGTCGAATGCTTGATGTGACCGCCGATGCCTATTCTTTCGCAAAGACCCTTTGCGATGACCTTTTCGTCGGTCATTTCGATAAGCTGATACTTGAGTGAGGAGCTTCCTGCGTTGATTACGAGAATGTTCATAATAGTGTTTTCCTTTCGGTAGTGATTGTGCCTTATGGCAATTTTTACCTATATATTTTACACTATTTCCCTCAAAAAATCAAGTGTTTTCGGGAACTTTTTTCTCGTTTATGCAATTTCGGTAAGAATACCGTTCCTGTCGGCTCTGAACTTCTTTCCGCTCTTGAATTCCAGCACCTTGTTCTTAACGCGCAAACACTTGCTGTAATAAACTTTGCCGTTCTTCGTTCTGACGATACCGGTATATGTGCCTCTGCACATACCGTTTTTCTTGAAATCATACAGCACACCGTCTATCACAGTGGGCTTTGTGTCTGCTTTGCCGTTTTTATCACGGTAGAAATCATAACCCTCGAAGCAGTGCCAGCCGGGCGTTATATGCAGCGGGACAGCCGCTATATCGCAGAACCCGGGGGCATCCCCGGAAAAAGTCTTTCTGTCGAGAAGCTGCAATTTGAAACATATTCCGTCCTGTGAAAAATAATATTTACCGACCCCGTCGCGTATGAACCGGACATCAAGGCCGTTATGTGTATGCTTCTGGATATCATACATTTCTCTTGGCTCGGGGTCATTATAGCTTTCGATAACATGATCGCACTTTCCTTGTGTAGTCACTGAGGTCATGCCGGAGTTCATACACAGTTCCGTCTTTTTCAAATGCTACGAAAATATCATAACCGACTATCGTTGTAACGTGTATTTCCTTTATTGAGTCAGGATCGTTTTCGAGCGCCCCCCATCCAACGACCTCATTTTTCGTCGCTAAGAGCTGTTGCGTTTCCGCCCCCCGCAGTCACCTGCGCCGGGCACATAAGCATCACCGCGGTCATAAGACCGGCTATTATTTTTCTGAATTTCTTTGGCTTTACTTCCTTTCTGTTTCCGGGAACTTGTCCCTCTGTATATAATAACGCCAAAAGCATACAGAATGTGACCCGTTATTTACAGTTTTTTGCAATTTCCACAAAAGTTTGTGAAATTCCACCAAAGCGCCATTGCTAAATTGTAAAAAATGTGGAATTTTTGTAAAAAGCCTGTTCGCGTTGACTTTATACTAAATTTGTTGTATAATGGTATTATATAATATTGGGTGCAGCGTGATCTCTCCTACAGGGGAGGTGTCACGAAGTGACAGAGGGGCTGACCGACAGACCACGCTGCCGCTGAGTCCATTAGTTGCCGCTTATATGCGCGCATCCTGCGCGCTTTTGGCGACAACCTTCACTGCATCATGCAGTGGGGCGCGCAGCCCTGCTGCTGTCTGCAAAGACGGTCTGTCGGAATGTTCCATTCCGACAGACTTCTCAAAGGGGGAATAAATATGCTTGAAATGATAAAACAGCACAAAACAAAGAAATCCGAGGCTGCGGAGGAACTTACCGCCATGCAGACGGAACTCATCGACCTCGCGAACGCGGTCAAGGCTGCAAAGATACCGGTCATCATCACGATAGACGGTTGGGCGAGCGCGGGGAAGGGCTCGCAAATAGCGAAGCTCATCAAGTATATGGATCCCCGCTTCTACAAGGTCAAACCGATACGCATACCGAACGAGCAGGAGAAACGCAAGCCGTGGATGCACCGCTACTGGATGAAGCTCCCCGGAAAGGGCGAATTCCTTATCCTTGACGGAAGCTGGTTCGCCGACACTGTGAAATCTTACCGCTACGGCACCATTGACAAGGCGGAGTATCTGCACCGTATAGATGATGTGAACACGTTCGAGCGGCAGCTCCGCGACGACGGGTATCTTATCATCAAGTTCTTCCTGCATATCACACAGGATGAGCAGAAACGCCGTGTGAAGGCTCTCGCCGCGGACGATATCACGAAATGGCGCGTCAGCGAGCACGACTTCGACAATCTGAAGCGCTACGACAAGATCTTCAAGAAATACGACAAGACGCTCACCCTCACGAACAACGAGTCCGCGCCGTGGCATATCGTTGCCGCGAACGACCGCGTTACCGCGCAGCTCGAAATACTGCGCACCGTGACCGGCGCTATCAAGTCAGCCTGTGCGGCAAAGGAAAAGGGTGTGCTCTGCACACTGCCCGCGCAGTTCCCGACGATAAAGTACAAGCCTGAGAAGTTCAGGCTCATCAAGACGAAGAAGCTCGCCGACATTGATATGAACAAACAGCTTACCGACGAGGAATACCGCAAGCAGCTGAAAAAATACCAGGCAAGACTGTTTGAACTGCAGAACATCTGCTATCAGAAGAAGATACCGGTCATCGTGGCTTACGAGGGCTGGGATGCCGGCGGCAAGGGTGGCAACATCAAGCGCCTCGCGTCCGCACTCGACCCGCGCGGGTATGAAGTAAAGCCGATCGCGGCTCCCGAGCCGTCAGAGGCTGCGAGACACTACCTGTGGCGCTTCTGGACAAGGCTCGAAAACGACGGACACTTCACTGTATTCGACCGCACATGGTACGGCAGAGTAATGGTCGAACCTATCGAGGGATTTACCCCGAAGGAGCGCGCCGATATGGCCTATCTCGAGATAAACGAGTTCGAGAAGCAGCTCACCGACTGGGGCGCTGTGATATTCAAGTTCTGGATAAACATCGACAAGGATGAGCAGTACCGCCGTTTCAAGGAGCGCGAGAACACACCTTCCAAGCAGTGGAAGATCACCGACGAGGACTGGCGCAACCGCGAGAAATGGGACGAGTACGAAAAGGCCGTTGACCGTATGATAAAGCTCACCTCCACAGATTTCGCGCCGTGGACGGTGATCGAGGGAAACGACAAGAAATACGCGCGCATAAAGGCGCTGAAAACTATCTGTGACAGGCTGGAAGAAGTCACCGCCGGCAGCTGAACGGGAAGGGTGATCCTGTATGGACCACAAAAAAGTAAAGACTTCGCTGAGGATCAAAGCCTTTCTTCTCGTTATCGTCATGGCAGTGGTGCTGAGCGGTGCCGCTATGGCCATGAGCTCCTATACATTCGCGTCCACCGATGAAGCCACGTTCAAACGCCATGTCCGAGATATCTCGTGGACTGCCGCGATAAATTTCAACGGCGACGACCTCAAAGCCGTAAAGGAAAAGCTCTTAGAAACATACAGCGCCATTCCCGAAGACGAACTGGTCACGAGCGAGGACTGGGGCAGCGAGGGATTTGAATCGTACCTTGGAAAATTCGCCTATATCAAGGAAATGCCCGAATACCAACGGGTGTACAGAGAACTCGAAAAGACCCGGACGCTCGATGTGTATGCACTTACCTCTATATACACGATAATGTATGACACTTCCCGCAGTGAGCCTTACGCGATCTATATCGTGGATGCTTCACTTAACGAGATATGCGAGCCGGGCTGTCTCGACCTGTTTTATGAGGGGGACGACTATTCCGTGCTCGACGACCCGACAAAGGGCATTACTCCGTATGTGACCTCTACCGACACCTACGGCTGGCTGGTCGTCTCCGGAGCTCCGGTCTATGACAGCAACGGCGAGTATGTCGCGCTTCTGTGCATAGATATGTCAATGGATGACATAAAGGCCGACGAGATGTGGTTCTTCATCAGGCTCGCACTCACACTTGCGGGAGTTACCGCCGTTCTCTGCGCGATCTACATACTTATCATAGCAAAGACCGTCATTGCCCCGATAAAGAAGCTCTCCGACGTGGCGACCGACTATGTTCGCGATGCCGGTAACAAGGTCTCCTTCGAGAAGGTCGGTATTGACCGCGGGGACGAGATCGGCGACCTTGCAAACGCTATGCGCAGCATGGAGCATAACATCCACGAGTACATCGACGATATCAGGCGTATGACTGCCGAGAACGAACGTATCGGCGCCGAACTCGGTGTAGCCGCTCGCTTGCAGATGGATATGATGCCGGTGGATTTCCCGCAGCGCAGCGACCTTGACCTGTTCGCGTCAATGGAGCCCGCCAAGGATGTCGGCGGCGATTTCTACGACTTCTTCTTCCCCGACAAGGGGCACCTCGCCCTGGTAATGGCGGATGTCTCCGGGAAGGGTATCCCCGCAGCTCTGTTCATGGTCATCTCAAAGTCCGTGATACGCAATATCACTATGGTGGGCGGCTCACCCGCAGAGATACTCGGTATTGTGAACAATATCCTGTGTGAAAATAACAAGAGCGGCTTCTTCGTTACCGCGTGGCTCGGTATCTTTGACCTGAAAACAGGTATTCTTATCCACAGCAATGCCGGTCACGAATACCCCGCAATAAGACACTCCGGCACGGAATATAAACTTGTGATCACCGACCACGGCCCGCCCCTCGCGGCTGTGGAGAATACCCGATACGAAGACGAGACCGCTATCCTCGACCCCGGTGACAGCATCTTCATCTACACCGACGGCGTCACCGAGGCCAAAAAGCCATCCGGAGCCCGCTACGGTGAAAAACGTATGATGTCGCTGCTCAATTCCGTCAGCAACGCAAGCCAGCAGGTCATAATCGACTCCCTTAAAGCCGATATCGACGACTTTACAGAAAGCTCCGACCCCTTCGACGATATCACCATGCTCGGCTTCCGCTACCTCGGCGGTTCGTGAGATCGCCGCTGCCGGACATCCGCCACAGCAGGATATCACATCGTCTTTTCTTTCAGGCGCTCTATCTCCTGTAAGCGGGGCGGGTCGAGCTGCATAGGGTACCGTGATACGGCAATACCCGCGCAGGCGCTTGCGAACCGCACAAGCTCGTCGTCGTTCATTCCGCCTGCCAGCGCGTAGGTGCAGCCGGCTTTGAATGTATCTCCCGCGCCGAGTGTGCTTGCGACATCAACGTGGTACGGTTGGAATGTCCGGACAGGCTCGCCCTTTCTGCCGTACAAAAGCGTGTTTCCGCCGTGGGTTATGACAGTAAGCCCATCTGTATTTTCCGCATAGCGCGGGAACATCTCCTCGCGGCTGACATCCCCGTAGTGCATTTTAAGCCCCTCGCCGGAGATCACATCAACAGCCGCGTGACGGTGGATATAGCTGTCGTATTTGCAGTCGATAGTCACATAAGGCTTTCCGAGACGGACACACATTTCGGCAGCCGCCTGTGAATCCTCGCCGAAGAAGGCGTCGATCGCGGCAAGATCGCACCATGCGATATCGCTCTCTTTCGGCGGGTTCCAGTGCTTCACACCGGCGTTGTAATACTCCCCGAAGAAGTGCCCGAACCTGCCGAACGGCGTGCGGTCGCTTCCGGTTATTATTACATAGTCTTCAAGACCGTCAAAACTGTCGTCAAAGGTCAGCGACCCGAGATCGACGGTTTTATTTTTGTAGAAATCCCGCGTGAGCTGCGCCGTGCTTCTTCCGATATGTGTGCCGTCCATCCTGACATCCGCGCCGAGAGAGGAAAGCACCGTCGCACAGGTCCCTGTCTCGCCGCCGATAAATCGTGCATACTGCTCAATTTCGCTGTAGTCGTCCGGGGTCGGGAACGCATTGAGCCTGAAGCTGTTCGAGCCGCATATCATGCCGTAAAGATAAATTTTCATATTGTACATCCTTTCTGTCATGAAAACTATGCTTTTCGGGTATTACCTGTTCTTTTGCCGCTTCGCAGTCGCCGACAGATCCGACAGCTGTCCGTTTTCGTTTTATCACGTTTAGCTGCCAGCTGAATACTGTCCGTAATGCACCCCGTCTGTATCGGATATGCTTTCCCGATCTGCGCGGTACTGCCTGTATTACCTGTTTCTGAACTGTGTGGGCGACAATCCCTCATGCCGCTTGAAAAGCTTGCAGAAATAGCTGCTTGACCCGAACCCGACCCGCTCGGCGATGTCCTCGGTCGTCATATCGGTGCCGGACAGCAGCTCCTTTGCGGCCTGTATCCTGCGCTTGGCGATGTACTCCATAGGCCGGGAACCGAGTGCGGTGCGAAACAGCCTGCATATATGCTGCTTTGAAAATCCCGTTACGGCGCACAGCTCGTCCATTGTTATCTGCCTGGTGTAATTCCTGTCTATCAGATCGACGCATTTTACCACTGCCGGGTCGGCGGGCTCGGAAGCCCCGATGTGCCTTATCGCACGGTCAAACTCAATAAGCAGCTGATATAAATATCCCGAAGCCCGTAAGTTGCCGTACACACGGTCATATTGAAGGGCTTTG
>JAEEGL016175032.1_pt1 | contig 38899 bp, 57 predicted proteins | sample 9134231 | NCBI WGS metagenome assembly JAEEGL01 (sample SAMN16246548, study PRJNA631951) | gut metagenome | biome: gut microbiome; feature: rumen; material: fiber-attached | host: Bos | place: Iran: Karaj | collected 2018-10 | reverse complement strand
TTTCTTCTTTAATTATATTTATCATAGAACTCCTTTCTATGATTTTTTCTTAAAAACGAAAAAATCAATCATTTCTGATTGATATTTGTATAAAAAGTTCGAACAGTTCGAACAGATTCACCATTGGTAGCGATGGAGAGAAAGTAAAGAAACAATTTTTTTTAATTTTTAAAATCATTTATTCTTTATAAAATAAAGTTTTTATCGTTTTAAGTCCTTTTATAAAATCTTATATTTTTAAATTTTTAAGAGGTATTTAAGAGGTAAAATATGAAATGTAAAAGTTTAAAAATAAGAAGTAAGAAATATAAATCATACTACTATTGTAGTATATTAAAAAGAGAAATAAAGATTGATGAATGTTATAATTGTACACACAAAGAATATAAAATATATAATCCTTTAAAAAAACGTACATATATGCAATCTAAGAAAGAAAAAGATAGATTTAGTATAATTTATCAAGATTTAACTAAATGTTGTGTATGTGGCTCTAAAATAGGTATAGAATTAAATGAAATATTTGAGGGAGCATATAGACAAACATCAATTAAATATGGAATGGTTGCACCTATGTGTGAAACATGCCACAAGAGATTTCATAATGATAGATTGTTTAATCTTTATTATAAGAAAAAATTTCAAACACAATTTGAAAAATTATATTCTCATGATTTATTTATAAGTTTGTTCAAACAAGATTATATTTATTTATATAAAAAAAAGAAGCTAGGAAATAAATCCTAGTTTTCTTTCTTTAATTTACCTTGCTTTAATAAAGAAAATAATGATATGTTTTGTTTTGCACTTCCTATGTATAGAGAAATTCCATTTGCTTTTGCTATCTTACTCCTATGTTTAAATGAACTATCTATTCCCATAGACTCTAATGCATCTACAAAACTATTTGATTTACCAGTATATTTTGGATAATATTTTATTTTTATATCTGGTAAATTTTTAAATTTTAATCCTGCTGAACCTACTATTTTAGTAAACTCTTTATCTACAAAAAAAGCCTCTTCTGGTTTTATAGAATTAGGTGATGTTACCCATGCACCTTTATTATTTTTTACCCATCCATTTCCATCTAGTTCTTTAAATTTGCAAGTATTGATTTCAATATGAAAATGGAATCCTGAAGCTCTACCATCATTACCCTCTAGGAAAAGTCTCGTTTTCTGTTTGAAAGTTTGACCTACTTTATATTTTTTTAATGTATCATCATTAGGATGAGTTACTCTGATTGTAACATAAGATTTTTTTCCATTTGCTAATTCTACTTTATCTGTTGATTCTAACCAGATTGTGTTAGTACCAGGATTTCCTACCCCATATATTCTTTTAACAATTAGATCACATGGTGCATAAAAATATCCTCTTCCTGTAGAACCACAATTTTCATCTATTGGATATGCATATGGTTTTCCAGAACTTTCTGCTTTATGTGATACTGCACCATTATAGTTTTGAGTGATATTCATCACCTTTGTTGGATATATTAATTTTTGCATATTTACCTCCATATAAAAAAGTACTATTTTTTAGTACTTTTTACTTTTACTTCACTTGTTAAATCTGTTAATAATTTTTCTAACCAATTTTTTAATGGTTTAGGCATTGGCAATTTACATTTATGCATATTTTTAAGAACCGATAATGCTTCAAATAAAATATATAAAATACCAAACAATTCACTAATGCCTACTTTAGAAATATGAATTGATTGTTTCAATTCTTGAGGAATAAATCCTATTAAATCTATATTTATTAGATAATCTAATCCTAAACATACACAAATAGTTATTATCATAGCTATTTTTCTAATAATACCATCTATTCCTATAGTACTATTTAATTCTTTTTCCATTAATGCTCTAAAAATTCCAAATAGTACATCTAATGCTATTACAATCACTAGCACCTTTAAAAAATTATTATTTAATAAATTTAAATATTTCTCCATTTTATTCTCCTATCCTTTTTTATGCAGTTCTTTTCCAGTAAAATTTATCACAATGTGAATCTATCATATCATCTTTACTAACATGTGTGCATATTTCAAGTACACTAGTGTTACCTGATGGCATACTACCACCATCTCTACGAACTACATCAAGTGATGAGATTTTACCTGTTGCATTAATAATTTCAAACATTATTATTGCATTTCCACCATCTGAATAACCACAACAATATAAATTATGTTCAAAAGTAGTTATACCTATTGTTGAAAAGTCTAGTGTTGCTAATTCAATTGTTGAATCTGTTATGTTTACACTTGGTGTCAACTTGCATTCAATAAAAATAGTATGTCCAACTGTTGTTACCCAACAATTAGCAGTAGTGCAATTTGACGTATTTCTTGTTATAGCACCATCTGAATGAGTTACCATTTTATACTTAAATTCTTTATCAACTAATGTCCATGTACCACCTAATGTTGTTCCAGGATTAGTATTAGTTTCTGTTATAACTATAGAACCAACTGGATATGTATTGTCCAAAGTTTTAACTCTCACTCCATTTTCAGCAAGTACACCATTGACATTAAAATATTCATCACCAATATCAAAAATTGATTTTCCTTTTGGAATTGTTGTTTCTAATATATATTCTGAATTTGTAGAATCAACAATTTTTATTTCTAATGTTGCTTCGCTGGTACTTACAACACTTATTTGTCCAGTATATTCAAAATCATTAGACGATATTGTAGGTGTTACTTCAGTATAAGAATTATAATTTCCATTATCAACTTTATATCTATAATAAATATGTAATGTATTACTTACTACTCCAAAATTATCATTCCAGAAAGTACCATTAACTTGCCAATTTATTACAGAAGATGTTGATTCAGGTCTTGAAGCAACTAAACTTGAAATAACTGGAGTTGTATAGTTTTTAAAATGTGCTGAATTTAGTTCTATTGCACCTTGACTCATACTTGTTGATTTATTTCTAGCATCAGTAGCCATTGCACGTATTATTGGTCCTAATATTTTTGAAAATTCATATGAATTACTTGCTTGTATTACACCACCAACATTAGAAGCAGTAAACGTATATGAACTTGCTTGCACATTATCATTAAAATACTGATTTTTAGTTAATGTATTAGTTACCAAAACTTTACTTATGTCATTTATTACTATATCGGTTGCACCTGTTAAAGTACTACTTAAAGCATCTGTTGTTTCATAAGATAAATTATTTATAAATGGAGTTTGATATATTTCATATTTAAAATTATATGTATTACTTCCTATAGATGTATTTCCATTATATGTAGTGGTTGTAAATACCATTGTTTGATTAGGGTTTTGTGTTGATGATGAACTCCAACTCAAAATCAAATTCATTAAATCAGCATTTGAATAAGTACTTCTTTTTTTTGTATAACCTGATGGTGGGGATATATTAGCATATGCATCATCATCAAAATAAAGTGCTATTTTAGTTGTACTTGACTTTGTCTGTAATGTTTCACTTAAGTTTCCACAACTCCATGAAATAGTATCCGTATAACTAGATAATTTTCTATCTAAAGTTACTAGAATAACATTATCAGCAATACTTTGATTATATTTTGAAATTGCTATTGTACTTTGTCTTGGAATTGTTGATAATGATGTTTCATCAGTATAGACATTACTACTTACTGGTGCATATGCATTTGAACCTCTTTCCCAACGTGCCCTTACTTCTCCTCTTAATGCTCCATTATTATTATGAGTTACATTAAATGTTTCAGTTATATCTTTGCTTGCTGCTGATGACAATGATGATATACTTACAGATCCTTTATTAGTCCAACTATTTGTCCTATTATCCCACCAATCAACATATAAAGTTCCACCTGAGCCTGAGAATGATGAACCACTTTTAGAACGTAATATAGCCTTTATTGTTACATTAGAAGTATTATTTGCAACCGACACACTATTTTCATACATATCAGCTTTTAAATAATATGTACCGACATTACTATAAATTGTTTCTTCTTCATATACATGTATAGCCATTTATTACACCTCCAAATCATGCAAAGTTTCTATTAAGTTTACAAGCCAATATCCACTGATTACATCAATTGTTTGATTAGTATCTGGTCTTGTTATTTGTCTTTTTTTCAGCAAAATATTTTGAAATTGAATACTTTTTACAACTATTAATTTATCAATTCCTGTTCCATTTTTATTAAATATTGATATTAGTGTTGATAAATTATAAATTTTTACTCCTGAATTATTCATTCTTAAATTAGTTGGATCTTCAGAACTTGCTATTCGAAAATCATTAGTTCCAAATGAATATGACATATTTCTTATTGTTTCTTGTACTTGATTGGTTTCATTTTGAATACTACTTATTGAACTTTCAACTTGAATTTTAAATTCATCATTACTTTGTTCAACTCTAGTTACTCTTCCATTAACAACTTCAATTGAATTAGATAGTTCTTCTTCAACTGCACGTGCATATGTATCGTCTGTATAATCAAAATCTGTAATAAAATCGTTTGTTTGATATTCTCCTGTTGCTCTTGATATTTGACATACATATAATTTTCCACTATTTACCCATAAATCACCACTATCATATGGTGGTTCTGGTTGAACTAAGAAAACTCGTCTTTTATTATCTGCTGTATCTTGTGCAGCATTTGCTATTGCTAATGCTTGAGTTACATCAGTATCAGTTATTCTTAACCATCCATAAACATTATTTTCTACATAAAAACGATAAACATATCCTGTATTTGTATCATAATATAAATCTCCTAAATGTTTGTTATATTCAGATTGAGTCCATTCAGTTACTGGATAATTGTTCATTGTTGGAATATTTACATGAAAATATGTTGTTATACTTCCATCAATTTCACTTTGCATATTTGAAAGTGTAGAAGTAGTAGCAGTTACAAAATTATTTAATGTTGTATTAGTTGTTTGAATATCCCTTTTTGCTATTGCTAAATCTTCTTGCGTTGTTGTTAATTCACTACCTAAACTAGATAAATCAAGTCCTAGAGTTTCTAGGACTTTTTGATTATCTTTTAATGTTTTTATAATGTTATTTATTGCACCTAAATTATATTTTTGTTCAATATTTTGTGCTGTTCTTGTTCCATTTAAATCTTGCTTATTTTCTACATACTCTGTTCTATCCAAAATTACCACCTCACATTTCCTGCGTAATCTACTTCCATACCTAATGCTTCTAATATAGCTCTTTTTTCACTCTGTGATATTTTTTGACTCTTTACATAATTTACAATATCTTTATTGTATGTATTATCATTCATGTTATTTAATTTATAAATTATAATTCTTTCTCCATAAGTTCCACCCATGTTATTTATATAATTTATCATTTTTGTTTTTTTACTATTTTTTATAGCCTTTCCATTTGCATCTTTATCGGATGTGAAGTTTTGTAATTCAAAATCTAAATATTTATTTATATCTATTCCTAAAGTAGATATTACATTCATTTTTTCATCACTACCATAGTATTTATTATATAAGTATGTTTTAGCATCATCTGTAATATCTGTACCTTTAATAGAATTAATAATTTCTGCTTTTTTCAATGATGATAATTCTGTTTTTTCTTCCTTAGTAGCATTTGTAGAAAGTTCTTTATATTTATTTGTTATTGAAGAGATTGTATTTTTTGTATTATAGTAATTATTTTTTTCTCTTGCTGTTAATCCAAATTTATTCATCTCTTCTATATCTTCATCTTTAACTTTAGTCCATTCACCTTTATTATTTTTGTAAAATTCACGATCATGTACTTCTCCATAATTACCTACTACATTTACTTCATTAAATGATTTAACACCCTCTTTTGAAATTTCATTTATCTGTTTTTTTATAGCACTTGCTTTTTTATACTTTTCACTATTTGAAAGTGTTGCATCACTTTGAATTAATCTTTTTTCTTTATATAGTTTAGATAATTCACTACTTACTGAAGAACTATATTTGTATCTAAGTATATCCTCATCTGTTGCATAATCACTATTTGCTTTTACTTTTAATTTATCATTATTTGTATAAAAATCACTTACATACTTATTATCATCAGTAGAATTTACAACAAATTTATCTCTCGTTGGTGCTAATGCTCTTCCTACTGGATTATCATATCCATTTGTTGCTTCTGGAGTTATAAATGGTAATACAACATCACCTATAGCACCACTATATTGATCTAATAAATAATTTATTTTTTTAGGACTAACATTTAATGTTTCACCTAACCACTTGCTAAATAAATCTGTTTTTTCATCATATTGTTCTCCTGCTGGTTTATCTTGCAGTCTTGTTGGTACAATATCTCCTCCATACCATGCTTTATTATTTTTTACTTGTTTAAATGGTGTTAATAGAAAACTTTCTTCTGGATTATTAAATCCTATTTGATTCCATGTATTTTTTAAATATCCATCCCATGCATCCTTTTCTCCATTCATATATTCAATTGTTCGTCTTGCTGCTGAACCAAATACACTTAATGCTCTACCTTTTGGTATTCTTATAAATTCTCCATTTTTTGTTTTAAATAGATAATAATTATCTTTTATATAATCAGGTAATGCATCATAATCCTCATCTTTATCATCACCACTGCCAAATACTAATTCATTAAATACTGCTGGTGCTATCCCATAAGTTAATGCTTTTAACAATGTTCCAGCAAATGCTTTTGCACCATTTTGACCTGACATATTTCTAACAAATTTATCAAATCCTTGAGTTGATGCATTTAAAAAATTAAATCCATTTCTATTTAAAGCCTTTGTAATTGTTCCACCACGTGAGAAATTTGTTGTTACTTCTCTTGCGTTGTACATTGCTTCTTCAATTGTTGCACCATTTTGTAAACTTGATTTAAATTCTGCATAACGTGGTGCTAATTCTATTATTTCATTTGCAGATTTAATTTTAGAAATCCATCCTTTTTTCTTTTTAGTATTTGTTGTTTTTTCATCTATGTCTGAACCTATATATTGTCCAGTTCCTGAACCATATAATGCTCTAAATTGTTTAACTTCTTTGGTATCATTTTTAATAAGTTCCATAAATGCAGATGGATAATTTCTCAAAAATTTTCCTGTATCTTTTGAATTAAATATAGCATCTTGAAAATCTTTTATTAAATTTGTTGCGATGAATGTTGGATTCCATGATGTTACTAAGTTTCCTTTTATTTTTGTTGCAGTTTGTAATGGCTTAGTTACTAATGATAATCTATCTTCTAAATCTTTAATTTGATTCTTTAAATCATTTTGTAATGACTTATATAAATCATCAGTTATAGCAACCATTTTTACATCTCCGTTGATGTATGCTTTCAAATAATTACCATTTTCATCACGATATAGACTTTCTTTAAGGTTTGTTACTTCTGATCTTGTATCTCCTGCTCCGACATCTGAAATTTCATTTGCTCTTAGAGTTTTTACAATTTCAGAATATAAATCATTTTGTCTCATTGATTTTCTATATGAATAAGCATATCTAATAAGTGCATCTTCTATTGGTAAAATTTGTGTTGTACTCATTCCACCTTGTGCATATTTTATTGTTTTTTTAGGTATTAATTCATCACTAGAACCTATATATTTATTTAAATCTTCATTATCCATGTATGGTACATAATGTGGATACATTTCAGTAAGTTTTTTATTTAATTTACTATCAATTAATCCTGATTGTTCCATTGTATTAAGAGCATTTTTTCCATACTTCCATACATCTTTAGCCCACTTTTTAAATTGAGGATACTTTGCTTCATATTGATTTATTAAATCTTGTGATGTACTTTCCCATCTTAGAGAACCTTTTCCTTGTTTATGTCTATCTATATTAGACCAGTTAATTAAATAATCATTAAATGCCTCATATAATCCTTGCTTTTTTGATTGTTCAAATAATTGTTCTACAGATTTACCAATTTCTCTACCATTATAATCTGTTTGATAATTATGAATTTCATTTTCAGCTTCTGCAACATAATTGTTTAACATATCTGCTTTATGTGTTAATTTTGTGTTTCCTGATTCTTTTGCTAAATTATCTATTTCAGCATTTTCATTTACAAATAATGTTTTAAAATTATCTACAAATTTTCTTCCACTACTTTTCTTTTCCTTGCTTATCTTTTTAGCATTATCTATTTGTTGTTGATATTTTTCTCTTTTCTTTCTTATTCTTTCTTGTTCTTTTCTATCTAATCTTTCAAGTTCGTTTCTTACTGGTAACATATCATCAAATGCACTATAGTTTATATCCTGTCTGATAGGTGCTAATGGTTTTTGATTTTGTTCTTTTAATAGATTTTTATAATCTTCATTTGCTGGAATATCATAGCCTAATGTATCAGTATATCCATTTAACAATCTATCATTTATAAGTATTTCAAGTCTTTTTGCAACTGCTATATTTTCTGATCCTTGATCTTCAATAATAGCATTTAATCCTTTTTTAATATCATCATATGAGTATTTATATTCATCCAATAAATAAGCAATATCATCAGTTGTTTGTCTTGATGTACCACTAAATTTCAATTCATCGGTAGCATATCTTTCACCTTTAACTGAATTATCTAAATCATTAAGCATATATTTTGCCATTTCTTGATAATAGGGTTTTACTTCTGGATTCTCATATTGATATGCTTTTACACTTCTATTTCCAACTTCGTCTATATTTCTATTGACCATTGGATTTACTATCTTTGTATTATCAATATTATCATTTATAGGTTGTTCTTCATATTGCTTATTAATAGCCTCTAAATCATCATATGTTGTAGGTGTATAATTTTGCTTTTCAGATACTGAATAAGAAACATTATTTGATGCTGGTTTCTTAGTTATATCTTGTCTAATAGGTGCTATATTAGGATTTCTAATATCTTTACTATATACTTGATAATCACCTTTTATTGGTGCTATATTTCCTTTTTGAGATAATGAATATTCAGTATCAACTTTAGCATATTGTCCTTGTGTTGGATCTATCCATGCTACATCATTTATTGATACTTCTTTAGAATATACTTTTCCATCACCACTATAACTTTCTGCTTCCATCTTTGATGGACTTACAAATGTTCCTTGCTCTATTGGATATGATGAATATACCATTATAGTACCTTTGTCAATAGCAGTTTCTATATCTTTTCTAGTTAAATCTGGATTAAAATCATCATAACCTGTCCAATCACTATCTTCTAATGTTTCTTGTAATGTTTTTATATCTGATACATTTCTAATCCATGTATGATAATCATCATCTGCTGGATTACTTTTTTTAATAATATCAAATTGTTTTTGTTTTAAATCATTATAAAAAGAAGTATTTTCTACTTCTTTATTACTTAGTGAATAATCTTTTTTATTCTGCATATCATTATTATTAGATATATCACTGAATTTGCTTTTTTGTTCACTTTGTGGTATATTATTTTCAGAAACAAGTTGAGCTTGAGCTGTCAAACTCCTAGCATTGCTAGTAGTCACAGTTGGCTCACTTGTTTTTTTTGTGTCTTCTTTTAATTCAATTCGTTGTAATCTATATTGATTTCCACCTGTTTTCGTACTTACAACATCAAACACAACAGAATAATTTTTATTTTTATATTTTATCCCATCATAATAATAATTCCATGTTTGATACTTTTCTCTATTTTTTGTTTCAATAGTTTGATTTATTAATTTAGAATTTTCAAGTATATCTCCCAAATCACTTATTATAGCCAAATGTACATCTAATAAATCTCTTTGAGATGGAGTTTCAAATATTTTTTGAATACATTCCCTTATTCCAGAGTTATATACTTTTATTTCATTTCCATCATTATTAAATGTATTAGTATTATAATTAGCAGAATAAATATTAATTCCCATTTTTTTGGCATCTTCTATTTTTATATTTTCTAAATTTAATTTTTCTATTTGCTCTGCATTTTTACTAATATCTACAATACCATCATAATTATTTCTAAATGTATTAAAAATATCTTTTACGTTTGTATATTTTTGAAACACTTCATTATTTAACTTGATATTTCCTTTGGTTTGCTTTACTTCATTTATATCTATTTTTTTATCATTTGATATATTATTATTTTTATTAGCTTTAGCATCTGCAGCTGCTACATATTCTTGTAGATTATTTTTTCTGTATACTTCTAAGAATTTGTTTTGTATTTTTCTTAGTTGCTTTTCTTCATCTGTGCCTTTAAATTGGATTACTAAATCATCAATCTTATCTTTGATTTTTGTAAATAAATTAGGTTTCTCTGCTAATCTTTCAATGAACTTTTCATCAGTAAATAGTTTCTCACCTAATAAATCATTAGTAAGTTCTATATCTATATCAGCACCTTTTATATTCTTGTATAATTTTTCTATTTCTGATTTTCTTGTTTCATAAGTTCCATCTTTTCTTGCAATATCTAATAATAAATCTTGTAATTCTTTATACTCAGATGTATTTTCAAATATATGTCCTGTTTCATGACCGACAATTACGTTCAATGCATTATCTGAATCCATGTTTACATAAATAGTTTTGTTATCCCCGTCATGCAATCCATTTATTACTGCATTTTTATTATTTGTTTCATATCCTAATTGTTTTAATTCTGCAGTTGTAGATAATCTATATTGATAATCAGTTTGTTCTGACATCTTAGCAAGTGCACTAATAAATTTATGTGCTTCTTCACTATTGTTTCCATGAATTTTAGCATCTTCATATAATACTTTTAATTTCTCATTATTTTTTACTAATTTTTCTTCTTCTTTTGTTAATTCAAAATTAGTTCTTTTTTGTTCTTCATTATATAATGTATGTCTTAAATAATCATTATTTTCTGATGCTTTAATCAATTTTTCATTTCTTTGATTAATTGTATCAGCAAGTTCTTTTTCATAATTTTGTCTCATATCTTCTGGCATATTATTTTGAAGTTGTTTTTTTAATCTTGCAATCTTATCAGTTTCTTCTTTTGTAAAAGAATCATATATATCATTTATATCTAATTTGCCTTTTTCAAATGCCTCATCTACTGATTTATTAATTTCTGATATTTCTTTCTTTGATAATTTATCTACATAATCATCAAATTCTATATTTTCAGTTATTTCTTCTCTAATGGCTTGTTCGTTTATTTCTCTACCATTGTTTTTCTTTTTTAATTCTTCTATCCTCTTATTTACTTGTTCATCAATGGCTTTTTGCTTTAATGTATTATTCTTTTCTTCTATCTTTTGACTAGTTTTATCTTCAATCATCTTATCATATATTTGTTGTTCTGTATCAGTTCTACCTGTTAAATAATTCTTTCCATCAATAGATGATTTTATCATGCCATTTTTCCCTGTTGCAGATGATATACCAGCAGAAACAAAACCACTTACAAATTGATCAAATAATTGTTCATCTTCTATTATTTCATCCCAATCTTTATCTTTCATATAAGTATGCTTTTTACCTAGTGCACTAAAAAAGCCACTGATAACTTCTTCAATACCCTCTCCACCAGATTTTACAACCCATTGAGTTAAGTTTTTCATTACATTACTTTTAAATTTACTTGATAATCCTTTGGCTACCATATCATCTAATGGTATAGCACTTTTAGTTAATCCTGTTGCACTTGTTCCAAATCCAATACCACTAAACATTAGTTCAGATCCAGCCTCTGCAGCACCAGATATTAATCCATATATATATGCCTCTTTATCAGTTGCTCCATTATTGTATGCCTCAGACATAGCATGTCCTGATGCACTTTCAAATGTTACTGCAGTTGAAATTAGTGTTTGAGTTTTTGCAGTAGAACCTAATCCTGCTGATGCTGCTAAACCATACATATAACCTAGACTATTTACAATGCTATCAACTTTTGTATCTGTTACTGAGTTTTTTCCAAACACTTCATCTGATTCTTTAAAAAGATTATTAAAAATATCTTTTTGAGCTTCTTTTTTTAAATCCTCAGGATCTATATAATCTTTAAGCCATCCTGTTTTTTTTAATAAATGGTATTCTCCATAAGTGATTAAATCTCCTATGCCCTCACCAATATTTAAAATTCCTTTGGTAAATTCATTAGCACCTTTAATACCTGTACTAATTAAAGTTTTTGGTATATCTGATAAATCAAATCCATCTTTAAATGCTTCTGGAGTTTTAAACCATCCACTTGTTAAACTATCAAAAAATCCTTTTTTCTTTTTAGAAGCTTCTTGTGCTTTTACTTGTGATTCATATTGTTTTTTCAATTTTTCTTGTTGTTTTCTTAATTCTTCTTCTTCATCTTCCCATCTACCTGTTGCAGTATTTAATTTATACATATCTCACCTCCATCTATTTATTTATATGGTTCGTATGTCATCTTGCTTCCGTTCCATATCCATTTTTTGCCATCTTCAGTTTGCCATATTTTTTGTACTATTGTATCTGTTTTACCTGTTTTCAAATTCTTAGCAGTTTTTCTATCACAACTTCCTGTTTCTTTTACTTTTCCATAATCATGACCATCATAAATTACACCTTTAGGTTGATATGATATTCCATTATTATCTAATGTATTTTCAAATGCACCATATCTTTTTATTGCAGTATTTTGTAATGCACTCATGTATCCATTGTAATATTTAGTATTTAGTTTTATATTTGTTGAACTATCACTCAACTTAGCTAAATTCTTTGAATCATTATATTGTCTTTTTTGTTCTGCTAATTGTTGTTGTTTAATTGAATAATCTAAGTTAGCCTGTCTTTTTTGTTCTGCAAGTTGTTGTTGTTTATATTTCATATCTAAATCATATTGTCTTGCTTGTTCATTAAGAGCATTTTCAGTATTAATTTGAGATAATACATCTTTCCATCTTTGATAATAATTATTTTCAATTGTTTGAGTTGTTTCTAATTGCTTTTCAAGTAATGAATTCTTGTATTGGAATCCTTGTAATCCTAATTCTAATTCTGCTTGTAATCCTTGATATGCTATTTCTGCAAGTTTAGCATTATTTTGTAATTGAGCTTCTTTAATACCATTATCATAATTTAAAATTGCTTTATTATATACTTCTCTTGCACTACCTAATCTATTCTGATATGTATTGTACATTGATACCTGACTACTTTCAGAATATCCAGATGTATTCAACCCCTGTGTAGCCATTTGTTCAGCATTTGCACCATATTGATTAGATTGTTGTTGCCAATCAACATATGCACCTTTTTGTTCTTTTAAATAATCCTTTCTCGTTTCTTCTTTTTGTTGATTTATTTGTTCTATAGCAAAATCTGTATTTGCTTGTTGTATATCTTTTTGTGTATTTGCATAATCTTGTGCTGCTTGAATTTGCTTATTATAATACTCATCACTAGATGTAATCATATTGTTATACATATCATTAGCACTACTCAATGCTTTTGTTTTTTCATTATTTACCTGAGTAAATCTTTTATCATTATAATTTACTGAATAATTTGCCATTTTATCCTCCTATTCTATCTTTTTATGTATCCACCAACATATGCTTCTAAAGTATTAGAAAATAGTTCAAATGGTACACTAGAACTAAATTTAAGTTGTATTGATTTCCACTTTTTCTTCTTTATTCTACATACTACATAATCTTTTGTAGTATTATAATTACCTATTAAAGTAAATGTGCTATTATCTACTCTAGCTGATACATTTACTGATGTTCCATTCATATCAATTACACAACCTCTTTTATTAGTTGTTTTTTGATAATGAGGATAACCAAATTCATCTTCTGGAGTAGTCCAATAACTTGTTATTTCTCTATCTGTTGCTTTATTTGTTAATGTATATATTCCGTCTGAAGTTCCCAAATATAAGACTCCATCTTTTACTTGAGTACATGTAATACTTTTTGATAATTCCCAATAAAAAAACTCATATTCTAAATGAGTTTCATTTGTAAACATAGCTCTACTATCAGCTAAATATACTTTATTCCCTATAATTATTAATAAATATCCCTCATATTCTTCTAATATCATATTTTTATAATTAGTTTCAGATAATAATTTAGCATCTATTAAACTAGACCTATGTGCTATTACTTGTTCTGTAGTTATGTCACCATTAATTGCTTCCATTCCTCTATCTGAGAAAAATACTATATCATCATTAAAATTTCTTCCATCTGCTACACATCCTGTATTTATACTAGAATGACTTGATGGATAAACTTTCCCATACTGACTATCTATTGTTGGATTGTGATAATAAATTGCTGTATTTGATTGTGATGGTTCTTTTATTACCCATAATGCATTATTCCCTGCTATCATAGTTCTTACTGGTGTATTATCTAATCCCTCATTGTAATAATCTAAATCACTACAATATGATGGATCATTTAAACTAGAATGAAATATTGTATTAGGATAATTAGGATTACCACTAAAGAATACTCTATTATCAAATACTTCTAATAAAGTACAATTCAATATTCTATTTGCATATCCTGAAATAGTCTTTTTAAATATAATTATTACATTATCTTTTCCGTCTGTGTATGGTTCTGATGGTGCTTCATTAAATGTAACAATACCTCTTGTAGCATCATATGTATAATCTGTTTCATATACTAAGGTTTCATCCTCAATTTCTGTTCTTATTATTACTTGTGGTGCTTCATTATCTAAATTTTGTGCATCTAAATAATAATCTGTTGATTCTCCATCTCCACAAAATGTATTTCTTCTATATGGTGATAACATATTAACATCTTGATATATTGTTCCACCACCTGATGGTTCTCTACTTATTGATGTTGTTGGAATAAATCCTACTACGTCTGATAAAGTTGTTCCATCATACTTTTTGTAATTTATTCCATCTTTTATATAAAGTATTCCATCATATATAAAAGATTTACTTCTTGCTGTATTCATACCAGTAAACAATTCTGTTTTAGTTGTTCCAATTATTTTATATAATTTAGTTCCACAATGTACTATTATTTGTTGAGTATTTCCTACTTTATAAAAAAAGATACCAAATATAGTATTGCTAAATTCGTGTGCTAATTCTATACTTGGTCTTGTTTCTATACATTTACCCAAATTATTCTTATAATCTTTCCACATATTTAATGATTCTGGACTTCTATAAATTGATACTTCTTTATTAGAAAAATCTACACCTCTAAAATTAGCATAATTTCTTGTTATTAGTTTTCCACTTGGTTGCTCTGCCATTAAATCACCATCCCATCATCACAAAATTCTATATATCCTGTATTGTATCTGGTATCTAATTCTTGTTTCATATTTTCATATCTATTTGCATACACATTTCCATATGCATTTGATACATCACTTTTTAACAAGTCTGCTGCTACTCCATAAGGCATTATTTCTAATACATCATCACTTAATTCAAATTCAAATGTATCTGGTGTAGTTTTATCTATTCTAGTTGGATATTTATAATATTCTAATTCTAATGTTCCGTCTTCCAAACATTTTACAATAGTTCCATCTGCTTTTAACTCGTAATTTATTCCTCTACATATATCTATTTGATATACTTCATTACTAGTTTCAGTTCTGATTGTATTAAAATCTATTAAATCGTCTTTTTCTACATCTATTTCCACATATTCTGGCATTTTTTTTATTCTTGCTAATTCAAATTGTATTTGATTAATTACATAATTCAATTTAGCTTCTATATCTGGATCATTAGTCAAAGATGTAATTGTTGTACTATCTGGATTATCTACTATTTCTTCTATTAAAGATAAAGTCTTTTTCTTCATATCCTTTAAAGTCATATTATCCCTCCTATTCTTTTTCTTTTTTTGTTATTTCATAATCTACTCCATCAAGTGCAACTGCAAGTCCTCTATAATCTTTTATTGCAGTTTCTATTGTTCCTATTGATTGAGCAGGTAAAAAATATCCTCTCTTTTCTTTTTCAAATAATAATACTTCTCCCTCTTCAAGTTTCAAAGTCATAGTACTCTCTATTTTATACTTTTCAAATTCTTCTTTTTGATATACTTTTAATTCTAAATTTTCCAATGTCTCTTTTGTATATTCATTTTCAAATTCTAATTTAGTATCCTTATCTACTATAATTCCCTCATAAGGAGTTAAATCTGGTCTTAATACATAATAATTCATAATTTATTCCTCTTTCTATCACATGTTTTTAGGAGTTGCACCTAAATATACTCTTAACATGATAAAAAGGGCTTATAGCCCTTATTACTTGTTTTTTTCTATGCAGGGATTTTTACTACTTGTAATTCATCTTGAGCTATGATGCCCATACCATAAACATCTAGTCCACGAATACCATCACCAAATGTATTTTGAAGTCTCATAGCTTCTACTTCTTGTATTTGACCTACAAATGCTATTGCTTCATTTGTTCTTAACATACAATATTTATAAGAACTATCGTTATATATAGCATTACTCATTACAACTTCAGCATTATTATACATACCAACTAAACCTTTTCTTAACATTTCAGGGTTATTAGTAGATAATTCTATTAAGTTGTTTTTGAATGTCATATATGTTTCAGGGTCAACTTCCATTCTTATACCAGTATCACAATTTCTTAAATTCATAGCAACAAAGCCACTATCTAATGCTGTTTTAATTCCAGCTTGAGTTTTAGCACTTGCAGTAGTTACATTAGTAGCTCCTGTCTTGTAAGTTCCTGATGTTATTTCATAATAAGATGCAATATCAGCAACTACTGGCTTAGCAACTCTTTCATAAGTATAAGCTCCTGTTGAACCTTTTCTTATGAAATAATCCTTATAAGGTGCAATAGCTGTATCTTGTGTTACTGCATAAGTAGCAGATGCTTCTGCTAATGTAGAAATACATTTTCCAGCAACTAATCTTCCTATATTAATATCTCTTCTTTGTGCTAATCTATCACTAGATTTCTTTTGATACTTTTGTGGTAATCCTGGTACTGATTGTGCTTTGTTGATATCATCAACTTTAAAAGCAAAATACTCTTGAAAATCCACTGGTAATATTTGACCAGAATCATCCATATCTTCATAGTCAACATTTCCATGGTATCCTGTAATTCTTGGGTCTCCTACACCTAGAATTTTTACTGAACCAGCATATTTAATATCTCCCTCGTACTCTCTTGTACAGAAATCAACAAGTTTTGTTTTCATTTCCAATGCATCTTGGATTTTTTTACTCCATATTTGTTGGATAAAATTACTTACTGCCATACTTATTCCTTTCTAATGAGGAATAATCATAATTACCATTTAAGCATAGAATTTTCTACAGCTTTAAATAAAGCAGGGTTCTTATCAAAATCTTCTTTAGTAAATTTCAAAGCCTCATCTCTTGTATAGAAGTCTTTTACTCCACTATCTCCTGAAGATTTATTACTCATACTCCCCATAACTTCAGCTCTCTTTGGCTGAAATTTTACATACATATCATATTTTTCTATTTCAGACATATTAGGATTAAGTTTACTTGTGAATTCTTTATATTCCTTAGAATCTAAAATATCTTCACCTATTCCCTTACTTTTTAACTCTTTACGAGCTTCTTCTATCTGTCTATAATTAGCTAATTTTTCAAATGTAGCTTTTTCTCTAGGTGTCATTTTATCTACACCTAAACGAGATAACCTATCAACTTCACTTATTACTTCATCAAATCCATCATTTATGATTGAATCAGCATCATATGCTCCTAATGTTTTCAAATCATCATCTGTATAATCTGATACATCTGGTATATCAATACCATTTCTTTCATAATAATCTGTTAATGATGATGTAATATCATTGATATTATCCTTTCCTGTGCCTGCTTTTAACACATTTTCTAGTTTTGAATATTTCTTTTCATATTCTTTTCTTATCTTTGCTTCTTTACGAGCCATTTTTTTTGCAATCATGTCATCTATTTGTTCTTTAGTGAACATTTCTTCCTCAGTATCTTTTTTAATTACTGGTACTTCTTCTGGCTGATTGATTGTTTCTTCTGTAGTTTCTTCTACATTTTCAGTTACATCTGTAACAAGATTTTCATTTTCCATAAATCCTCCTATTTTTTCGTTTGTGTTTGCTTCACAATATCCACATCTTTTAATGACATAAGGCTTGGTCATTTTATTACTTTATTTAGTGTCTAAGTATAAAGACATTATAAAAAGCAACTATTCTGTTGCTTCTGTATAACTATTTATCATACTTGCTTGTGCTTCAGAGTCTTGATTTAAGAACATATCGACTCTTTGTTGCATCATTTGTGCTTGAGAATTAATCATAGCAATTCTATATTGTTCTTCTTCCATTATCTTAATTGCTTTTTCTAGCTTTTGCTTTGGCATTACACTATCATCATCTAAAAGTTCTACATATGTTTTTAATTCTTGTAATTTTTGTATATTAAACATTCCTTTTGCATAAAGGTTTTCTATACTTAATTCTTGAGCAAATTTATCATATGGACTTCTTGGTGTAACATCTACTTTTACACTCGCTCTAATTTTCTTTAATGCTTCTTGATGTACCTTTTCTGGTATAATTGTTTTTTCTCCAGTTTCCGGATTAGATTCTTCATATTCAAGTACTATTCCTTTTTCTGAATAAGTAATTATCATATCTAACCATATTTTTGCTAAATCTTCTATAAAGTTTTTATATGATTCTTTTTGTTCTGTCATTGGAGATTTCATAGCATTTTGTACTGCTAAAATTGCTTTACCACTTGCTTGTTCTGGATTAATTGTTCCTGTTGCTATATCTCCTGCTCCTGCTAATTCTCTAGTTACTTGGATTAAATCTTCTTGTAATTGTTTTACATCTGGTGACATCATTGCTGGATTTAATGTTGTTACATATTTCTTAACATCATCAGCAGATTGTCCTCCTGCTATTTTTATTGTTCCACCTACTTGAGAAATTGATGTTGGATTTTTTATTTTATCTATGTTTACTACTTTTTGAGGATATGCTTGTTGTTTTACTGCTAATACTCTTCTCATTTCAGTTTTATTTACTTCAATTTGATTAGGTATTAGGTATCTTACTTCACCCTCACCTCTTGCAGAACCCTCTAATTCTTCCCATACATCATGTGCTACTGGATAAAATGATAATTTACTATTCTTATCTTCAAAAATATCACAATATCTTGTAGCCATGCTAAAATGTACTTCTTTATTAGATTTCCACATTTTAAGTAGTAAAGTTACCATGTTATCTATTTCTTCTTTAGCATCTTCACCAGATTCTTCAAATGTATCATTATCTCCTACTATTAAATCTATCTTATCTCTTGATAATCCATTTTCTATTGCTATATTAATTGCTGATACTACTGGTACTCTTTTTCTTATTATGATATATGGTTGTGTTTGAATATTATCATCATTTTCATTTCCGTAATAAATATCATTTTTCTTTATTACTTCGTTTATTGGAGTATTATTTTCTTCATCCCATGTTACATAAATTATTCCCTCATCATTAATAGCAGAATCCTTTGTAATTCTTCTACCTTTAAAGTCCATTTTATCTTTTTCCCATATGTTTCCTGCTTTTCTATTAAGCATTTCACATACTTTTTCTGCATATTCTCTAAACTCTTTTTCTTCAAAGTTCTCACTTGAATATACTATTGAATATAAATTGTCATGGATTACTCCTACTTTGTATTTAACTATAGGTTTTATAAAATTTTTTTGTACTGGTTCTACATCACCTAATTTAGCTCTTCCCCATTGATTACCATTGTAGAATCTATAATTCTTATCTGTATCTGTATAGACATTCTTTAATCTAAGAAAATTTCTTCCTTTTTCATAAAGAACCCATGTCTCTGTTTCTTTTATTTGTTCTTCATTCACACTAGCCCCTCCTATCTAGGTACATCTTCTTGTTTATAATCTGTACCATCATAATTTTCTATATTCTGCATTATTATTTCTAATTTTTCTAATTCTTTTCTTTGTTTTTCTTCTTCTTCTTTTCTCAAATGTCTCTTTCTAGGGTCTAATGTAATATCTGGTTTTATATCCTCATATTTTATAGACTCTTTATTTTCTATTTTTTGGCTTAATTTAGCTCCAATAAAGAAGCATAATATGTTTGTAGTGCCTGATACTAAAATAACCAATATAATTAAAATAACTGCTAAAATATCCATTATTTTCCACCTTTTTGTGAATTATTTACAGATTTTGACTTTTTATTCTCTTTTTTTACTATTATTTCTTCTTTCTTTGGTAAAATTACTGGTTTTTCTTCTCTTGATTTTAGTAATTCTCTTAATACTGCTTTCTTCATCTTATACCTCCTATATTATCTCTATTGTTTCTCCATAATCTATATATGATTCTGGTTCATTAAATTGATTATCACCAAAATGAGTTGTAGTAGCTATCATTGGTTCTTGAGTAAATATTACTTGCTCTATTGCATGATATGCTATCGCTAAGCCCATCATCTGGTCATCATGTCCTCCTACTGGAGCTTCTATTCTACCTTTTTCATTTCTTATTATTTTCATTAATTCTCTTAATGTATCTTCATCATTTAATAATTCTGTATAATCTCTTACTATCTCTATTACTTTTGCTATTATTGTAGGTCTAGTGATTGATGTTGTTTTAAATCCAAAATGTTTTTGAGGTTTCTTAGTGTATTCATCTAAGTCTTCTCTGACATATTGATTCTCATATCCTAATCTCTGAAGTTCTCTTATAGGATATGTATCAAAGTTAGCTTCTATTGCTATTAATGCATATTTATAATACATTCCTAAACAATACATTTGTCTTGCATATACATCAGGGTCAAATTGTCTTTTTAATGTTGCTACTTGCTCACCTGTTTTAGCATCTAATACATGACCTGTATATGAATCTGAACCCTCACCAGCTGTATCTCCACCTATACAATACTTTGTTTGTTTTGGTACATTAGGTACTTGATATATTTTAATATAACCATTACGATCATTTACCCACTTTATATTTGACAATCTTTGACCATCATAATCATAAGTAAAATATCCTACTTTTAAAGGTTTCTTTAATTGTGCTAATCTTCTAAGTAATGCTTCTGTATCAAATACATTTTTACCAGGAAGTAGGAATGCTTCTTCAGCACTACATGGATATTCTTGTTTTATTAAATCCTTGTCTATGTAGCCTTTCCACTTTCTATAATACCAATATAATTGTTCTATCTTTAGATGTATATTATCTCTTAACCATCTTAATCTTTCCCATATCCACTCATTTTTAGTATTTATGTTCTTAATGAATTGTTCTTTTTCTTCTTCATTAATTAGATTAATCTGATATTCTTTTGTTTTCCACCATTCATAAAAACAATTAATATGTGCCTCACTTTGCCACATTTCCTGATAATCATTATATCCATTGGCTGTTGATTCATATATCTTTATACAATCTTTTGTAAATGCTTCACCTAATCCTGCTTGAATAGGTGCTATCCCATCTTTCCAAAATGCACATTCTGAACCATGAAAAAAGTTGATAGTTCTTGACCTACCAACATCTTTTGTTGCTGTATCTACTGACCAACTACTATTTAATTTTTCAAATAATAATTGTTTTCTATTATTTAACTTTTCTGTAGGCTTTAATACTTCTGGTAATTGTGAATAAGCAAATTTTGCTTTATTTTGAAATATCGTTTCTGAATTATCACTCTTATCAGATAATGTAAATCCTTGAAAGTTTCTATTTAAAATACTACATGCTAATTGATATGCTGTTATTAATGTAGTAAATCCTTGTTGTCTACCTTTTAATACTAATAATGATATTTCTGTTATAAGACCATTTTTATAATCTTCTTTAGCTTTATTTAATGTGTCTATAAATTCTTTTTGAACATCATTTAATATAAAAGGCATGGTCTTTTGGTTCTTATCTACTACTACAAAGCATAATTCTATCAGCTTTTCTGGTTTCTCTATTACTTCATTAAGTAATTCTTTATTATCCACTAATTCATTTGCTATAGCCTGTCTTAATTCTTTATCTTTTTCTATATCTGGATTATTTAACCATTTTTCTTGTCTTTTTTCAATTAAATAATCTGCTGTATATGTCATAGTACATCTTCTAATTTCTTGGCTATAGATAAATTACCATTTATATTAGTTACATATTCACCATCCATTTTATTTAAAATGTCCATAGCTTTCATTTTATCATTTAATGTTGGTGTCTTAGCAGGTACTTCTTCACTACCTACTAATATTGTTTCTTTTATTTCCCCATTAATAACTTTAGTTAACCATTCTCTTCTCTCTATTGCACTCATTATGGATTTCTTTTCTATTTCTTTCTTTGATTCTGCTAATAATTCCTCATACCTATCCCTAACCTTTTTAAATAAAAGGCTTGCTTTACTATCTATAGTATTAGGTTTCCATTCTTTACTTGCTGGAAATGCTTTTATAAAGGCTTGTCTTTGTGAATCACCAGAAATTAAATAATTTATGAATTCTTCTTCTTGTTTTTCTGGATTGCTGTTTGTTCTTGTTTTTCCCAAAATTCATTTTCCTCTCTACTTGCTATCCCATTTAGAATTATTGCACTTATAAAAAATATAGCAGTTAGTATCAACATTATTATTGTTGCTATCATTCCTAATATTTCCATTTAAATCATCTCCATAAAATAAAAGAGATATTTCTATCTCTACCAGGGGGTTTTTTGTCGTGATTATACGATAAATAAATCAACCAAAGATTTTATGCTATGGCACTTTATAAGCACCATTGAATAGATATAAAGGTTTATGATGTATGCCTACACCACTTTGTAGTACCTCTAAGAGAATTACAAGTCACATATACTACACTACTTACTTGTCTTATTACCTTTATCCCCTAATATTTTATATATCTACTCAATGCTACCTATAAAAAGTAGCATAATAGGATCGTGCATATATGTTACTAAGCACTATAGAATAAATATACCCGTGGTGATATATATTAGATCAAATAATATATTATAATAAAGATATATTTATTCTATACTACTCATTAACATAGTAAAATTCAAATTAGAAGAAGAAATTGTGAAATTTTATTATCATTTCACATTTACATTATAACACCAAAATTGTCCAGTTTTGTCCACTCTTATATGTTTTGTATTGTTTTTGTTATTTTATCTAATATATTGCCTATATTTGATTTACTATAATGAACTATCTTTGATATTTTTCTATATGAATATTTTTCTATGAAATACAAAACAAATATTCTATCTTCTATTTCTTTACTATTTCTTAAATTTGTTTCAATTTTCTTTAGTAAAAAATATCTATCTGTTATTATTGGTTTTAAATTGTTTATTTTTTTATCAATTTCTTCTATTTCCATCTGAATAACATATGCTTCAATTGATGTCATTTTTTCTTCATGTCCTTGAACATGATTTCTATTATAATCAATCCCACCTGGTTGTGTTTTTAAAAATAATTCTTCTTTTCTATCAATTAAATTACTTAATTCATTCAATTTTTTTGTATATTTTTTTAATTGTTTATAATAATCTATATATAACATGATTTCTCCTATTTGAATTTTATTTTAGAATCTCTATTATCAAAAACTAAATCATATGTTGGTCTATATACCTTAACAATAGAATAATCATCATTTGTTAAACAATTTAAGTTATTATCATAATGATTTTCTATTATATATAATTTAGTAAAATCTAATATTGCAGTATGTCCATTTTTAAATATTAATAAGTCGTTTGTTTGTAATTCATTCTTTTTCATTCTTTACCTCCAATATTTTTTAATAATTCTTCAGTTTGCCATTCATTAAGATTTAAAAATCCATCTTTTCTTTTATGCCTTATAATATATTCATAAGCCAAGTCACATCTTGATTTGTAAATCATTTCATTCCATCTAGCTTTATCTACAACTTTATCATTATGTTCTGCATTTTCTTTTAATATTGTATTTTCTTTTTTTAATCTTTCATTTTCTTCTTCTAATATAGTTATATATTTTATTACATCACTTTTCATTTGTGATTTTATATAAAAATCTTTATCTACTACTTTTATGTCATCATCTTTAAAAAATTCCATTAATAAAACTTTATTAATCATTCTTCATCACCACCATTTAATAACTCTATTATTTTCATCCCATCTACTTTTGAAGCAGGATATAATGCATCATGTATCATTTCTCTTCCTATATACTTTATAGCATTTACTTTTCTATTAAACATTCTATTTAGTTCTTCTTTTAATCCTTTATTTTCTTGTTGTAAATTAGTTATGTAATCTAATAATGTTCCTAATTGATATAATGTTATATAATTATCAAAATTTTCATCTTTTAAATCATAACATTTTTTCAATATTTCTAATATTTCTTTTATTTTATCTTTCATTATTACTCACCTACCTTTTCTACTAAATCTGCTTTTATTAGGTCATATAAAGTTTCATATTGTTCTTTTCTAATATAATCATCATCTTTTAATTCAAACCATATTTCTCTATCATTCATTATATGTATATATTTAAGTATAAAATTATATTTTCTTAATGTTCTTAAATCCACATTATCTTTTATCTTTAACATTATTACTCACTTTTGCTTTCTAAATTAAGCATATCCTTTCGTAATTCCATATAATCTCCATTTACCATCATTATAATTGCCATATTCGTAAATAAAACCTTGCAAATCTAAATCAAATATTACTCTTACAGGAAATTTAACTTGTTCTGATATTTCTTTTAAAGTTAAATAATCATCTTCTTCACCTTTATTCCAAGTTAAATTTTCTATTATTCTATTAAAACCTAAATAATAAATCATACTATTTGCTCTAAATATAGTTGTATTTTCATCAACAATAAAATTTAGTAATTGTTCTTTATTCATTATTACTCACCTTTGTTTTCTAAATCTTCTGGTAATTTATTAAAAAATAAGCCTATTCCAAATAATAACATTTTTTCACAATTCCATTTATCAGGACAATTTTTAATTTTTTCCATATCATCAGCACTAATTCTAAATAATTTACCATTATTTCCATTAACTTCAAATCCCCATACTTCATGCGTATCTCCATATTTATCTTCTTCATAATCATATTCATAACCATAATAAAATCCATAATTAGTTGTTGTTAATACTGCATAATCATCATTTATTGATACATCTATCATACTTATTCTCCTTTACTTTCTAAAATATGTTTTGAATAAATATCTCTTTTTTTAAGTTCTTTTTCAAATTCATTTATTTTAAAATTGAAATAATTTTCATAATAATCTTTTTCTTCTCCTACTAATTTTGTAATATTTTTTTTTAATAAATTAATAGTATTTTTTATATGTGATGTTTCCATTAATTCTATTTTTAAATTTCTTCCATCTTTTGTTGTCCAATAACCCCTATCATAATTAGGTTCAATTAAACCATCATCTAGCCACCAAGTTCCATCTGTATCCATATCTTATTGATCTCCTTTGCTTTTAAGATAATCTAAATAATCTATTATTTCATTTATCTTATTTGCTAATTGTCTTTGTTTTTTATGAAAATGTTGCTTATTTAATTTTTCAGGTATTTTCTTTTCTTCAATTATTTCTACTTCATCATTTAGCATTGAACCATCTAATACTTCAAACAAATCTTCAAGTTCATTATTATAATTTTTACTTGCACTATTATAGCCAGTAAATACAAATTCTTCATCGTCATATTTAATTTTCTTTGGCACTTCTTCACCATTTGCTATTTTATTTAATAAATCTATTACTTTCATTCTTCATCACCACCTATAATCCATTTATTGCATTAAATTGATATTCTTGCTCTTCATCTGATAAATATTTATGTCTTACCATATATCTTTCAATTTCATTTTCTTTATATTCTCTAATACAATTATCCATTCTTACATATACTTCATAACTATAATCTTTATCAAAAGAAGTCCAGCATTTAACAACAACACCAATATTAATTTTATCTACAACAACTATATCTCCAAATGTAAATTTCATCTATTCATCACCACCATTTAATATTTTATTTTCATTGTATGTGTCTTTAATTGTACTAATCCAACCACAATGAACTGCTTTTATTGTTCCATCTGGTCTATAAAATTTTTGTGCATCCCATCCTTTATAAAATTTTATTCCAAAATTTGTTTTGTCTTTAGCAATGCTATATCTTAATACATCAGATACAATTATAATAAAATCTTTTTTTTCTTTAATTAAAAATCTGATAAATTCCCTTACTTGACTAAAAGGAGGATTAGTAATAACTAAATCATATTTACTATAATCTATTTTCCTCCATTCTTTGCAATCACATTTAACATCATAATAACAATCCTTTAAATACTTATAAATATTGCTCTCTTTTGTATCACAAGGGCATATTATTTTTTTATTCCTTAAATCATATTTATGTAATTCACGTACACAATCTTTATACATTGTAAAAAAATCATCATCCATTGTTTTTCTTTTACAAGTTTTAATTTGTTGTGGCATTATTCATACTCCTTGATACTTGTAATATCTTCTACCTTTAAGTCATATGTGTCCATTATGTCATCATATTTTTGATTATTAATAAGTTCTATTGCTTCTTCTTTATCTTCTGCATCTACATATCCATATCCACTTATAGAACCATTAAATTCAAATTGAAAACTTTTTTTCATTGATGTACCTCACTATCAAACTTTTCTTTAGGTATACATATATTTTTCCATTTTTTATAAGCATCAAGATACATTTCTTCTTTATCTCCATTATAAGTACATTCAAAATACATTCCATCATACAATGTTGTACTAAGTAATACTTTATGATTTTGTAATGTTTTACAACTCCATACTACATATACATCTTGTATTTTTAATTCTACATTATCTGTTATTTCACCATTTTCTTTGTAGTACTCTATAATTGCATTTTTACATATTTTTTCAAATTCATAACTTTCCATAAATATTTTCCTTTCTATTAAGATACTGTCCAACCTTTATTAGTTGCTATTGCAATTTCTTCTGCTGTTAATTTTGCTAAGTTTGTATTTCCTAATACTAACTGTTGTGGTTGACAACCTTTTGTGGCTATATCATATAAATTGTTTATTACATTCATTAGACTATCATGAGTTAGATTAGTACAAGCACTCAAATAAAGTGCATAATTATAGTAATTTTCACTTTTATTTGTTAAATAATTTGCACCTAAATTTTTAAAGCCACCAAAGTTTGTTAATTCCTTGCAATTATTAAAAACTGCTTGAATTTGATTAACTTTTTCTGCCTCTATAAGTCCAACATCAGTTAATGCGCTACAATTATTAAACATATTATTGATGGCTTGTGCTTTTAAAGTATTTAATGATGGTACATAAGTTAATGCATTACAATTATTAAACATATAACTTAAAGTATCTGCTTTTTCTAAATTCAGTTGTGGGGCTTTTGTTAATGCAGTACAATTACTAAACATATATCCCACATAAGTTGCTTTAGAAGTATTTAATAATGGCACATAAGTTAATGCACTACAATTACTAAACATATTCCCAAAATTTGTAGCATTTAATGTATCTACTAATGGCATAATTATTAATGATTTATTGTCCTCGTATTTACGAGATAAATCTGTTTGAGAACTATCCCAATTGTCATATATTTGTTTAGCATAATTATATCCATCAATAACACTTTGAGGTGTACCACTATACCCTATTGCACTCCAATCAACATACCCAGAAACACCATTTACTACTACCTTTGATAATCCGTCATAATTACTATCTGGTGTTACATTTTGCGTTTGACTTGTTGGTGTAATTGTTTTTTCTTGTAATACTGGAGCTGGTATACTAGTTGTTACATTTACTTTACTCAATCCATCATAGTTTACATCTGGTGTTATTTCCTGTACTCCATTTTGCACTATTGTTACATTTTTAGTTTGATAATTAGGAATTATATATTCATTAGGTATTGGATTTACAACTACTTTTGATAAAGCATCATAATTTTCATCTGGTGTTATATTTTGTGTTTGTTTTGTAGGTGTAGCTATTTTCTCTTGTAATTCTGGTGTTACATATTCTAAATTTTTATTTAATTCTCCTGTTAAATTTTGTACTATATTTAATTCTCCTGTTAATGTACTCATTATTCTTCTACCCCCTCTGGATAAACTCTAAATATTTTTGCTCCTTTTTCATCATGTCCTATTATTGTTTGTGGATTAGAATCTGGATTAAGTTCTATTTCGTACCAATAATCAACATATTTATTTGTTATATTTCCTATTTTTGTATTTTCAGATGTCAATGATATAACAACACTAGTTGCCTCTTCTGAAATAGTAATATCTTTTTGAAGTTGTAAATCATTATAATTTTTCTTTGTATAAACTCCTAATCTTACAACGTCTCCTACTTGGAATATGTAATCAGTTCCATTTTCTCCAACTGCTCCTATACATATATCTGCTATATCTCCTCTATTAACCTCAATCATTTTTGTACTATTATTAATTCTAAACATTATTCATCTACTCCTTTTTCTATAAATTGAATTACTAATTCAATTTTTTTGTATATAGCATCTTTACCTTTTGTACTTGATTTACTTCTCATAATGTCATATAACTTTGAATTGATTTTGTTTATTTTTAATTCTAAATCAGTTGTTTCTTTTATATATGTTTTTTCTAATCTTTCATAGTCATTCTTAAATGCTTTTGAATCATTTATTATTTCATTATATTTAGTATTCTTTAGAATCTTCATTTTTTATCCTATCTAGTTGCCTATCTGCTTTAAATGACATAATCTTTTTTATTTGATAATCAGAAATGCTATAATATCCTTTAAACTGATTTAGCATTAATTGAACATCTGCAATTTCTTCTGCTATATGATCTTTTAACCCATCTATTTCATCTGAGGAATATTTTTCATATGAATTATATTTTGCATCTTCATACATAATTATTGCCTCAGTTAACTCATATATTTCACTCTGAAAATACTTTAATTGAGGAAGTACATCATAGTGATTTATTATTGCTAAACATTTTTCTTTTAATTCCATAAATTTATCCTTTCAAATAGCACTTATTTGCTGATATTAAATATGTATCACCTTTTTTATCTTTTATTTGTAGTTGTTCCCCCTCATAATCTTTCCATTTTTTAATATCTAACTCTAAATAAATACCATCATAATTGCATACTGCTTTATCAAATGTATACTTAGTATCAAATATTTGCTTATTACATCCTGTTAAAAAGAGCAATATTAAAGTTATCAACAATATTGTTGCTCCTATAATATGTGCTCCATTTTTACTCATTATTATCTTCTTAATCATATATTCTTCCTCCTAAATGATAATCATACCATTTTAATGACATTTCTCTTTGCAACCTTAAATCAAATTCTATATCATCCTTTGTAAGACCTTTATCTATATTTTTCCATTCTTCAAAACAATGTTTACAATATGTATCAGTTAATACAAATACTAAATACATATTTTCATTTAAAAATTGTTTCCCACAATGATTACATATACAAATTCCACCCCATAATAATATTTCTTCAGGTGTTACTTCTATATAATTAAATTCCTCTTTTGTTACTTTTAATCTAGACATTATATCATTCACAATCATTCACCCCTAAATAATCTAATAAATCTGAGTAACATCCTTTACATAAACAACATACTTTTTTAGCTGCTATATCAATTGTTCTTGAAATTGTTACTCGATCATTTTTATATACAATTTTTCCACATTTACAACATATTCTTCCGTTGTTATTAGATATGTTATTAATAAATGTGTATAATTCTCTATCTGACATTTCTCTAATATTATTTAATTTCATCATCTTTTATCCTTACACATATATAACAATTATTTCCATTTCTTTTTATTTGAGTAGGACTTGCATAAAATGATATTGTTTTTGTCGTTACCCCTATTAAATTAGCAATATATTCTCTAGTACCTATATCAATAAAATTATCACCTTTATACAAAGCATATACATACATATTTTTTTTCATTCTTTACCTATAAAATCATAAATTGTAAGATTACTTTCTATTTGATATGATTTTGATTCTATCTTATCAATATGTTTCTTACTATTATTTTCACACTTGCTTACATACTTGTTGATTATACTTGTGTATTTTTTTACAAGTCTTGCATGAAACGATAACATTCTTATTGCATATGCTACATTTTTGGGTAAACTATTCATTATTCAACAACTCATCAATTCTTTTTTCTAATAAATCTTTTCTCTCTATTGGTACAATATCTTCTTCTGAAATTTCCTCACAAAGATTTATTGCAAAGTACAATTGTTCATTTTTCTTTATGATAATTTCACTAATACTATCCTTATAAATTTGTACACAATCATCACAATCTTCTTTAAATACTATATAAACATCTTCCCCTATTTTATATTTAGTTTCTATTTGCATACTCCACCTCATACTTTCTTAATTCTCTACATAAATTTATACATAATCCTATTAAATCAACCTTAGAAATTTGTATCATTGTAGTAATGTTTTTTTCATGATCCTTAATTGATTGTTCTATTTTTAATTTAGTTAATACTTCTACTGCATCTTCTAACATGTTATTCACCCCACGATAATTTTATATCTCCTTTTTCTATTGCTTCAGCTATTTCATATGTGTTAGTTATATTATTCTTTTCAAAAAATTTTTTATCAGAACCTAATTCTTTCAATATATGAATCATTTTTTTATTATTATCTGCATTTAATTCTTTATTTACTATCATGATTGTCATTATGGGGTTATCATAAAACAATAAATCCATTGGTACAAATCTATCTGTATGTTCACCATTAATATCAGCACGTTTATCATAATATTTAATATCTTTTTTTATTTTTTCTTCAGAACTATTACACATAAAGTTTTTACATACTTCTGGTTTAACATCATTTATTTTGCACTTTTTTTCTTCAAAATCATAAAAGCAACATTTCACATAAAAGTTATCTCCCCTTAGCATTTCAGTAGGTTTTATATCATTATCTTTTATAAATTTTTTTATTGTCTTATATTCATCTAAAGTTATTGGAAGAACTGGTGTACAACATTCTCCACATCTTGAACAATTTCCTTTACAACTAAAATTTTTTACTTTATTCATGCTATTTCATCCTCTGCAATAAAATATCCAAAATCTGTATCTATTACATGACCATAATATATTTTTGTTGTTTCAGGCATGTCAAAAAAGTCTTTTCTTCTCATTATGAAATTAAACATAGCAATTGTCATTTTCGTAAATGGAGTGTCCAATAAATCTGACACTCTCATTTCTTTCATAATAATGAATTTTTTACCTCCTATTCCTTGATGTTCTATTTCATCTATTAATTTTACAATTTTATTTATCATATTAAACACATGCTCCTATAATAAATAATGCTATAGAATATTCAATCATTGCAAGATAAAATATCACTTTCATCTCTATATTTTTTGTCTTCAAAAAATTTATGCCATTAATAATTTCTAAAATCAATAATATAATCATATAAAATATTTTCATTTAATCACCACTTTCATAATAATTCATTATTTCATCATCTATTTGAATTCCTAAAAAAGAACACCAGTTTTCTAATATTTCTATTAAACTATTCATTTCTTTTGTATTTAGCTTTGAACTACCTACAAAGCATTTATACACTATAAATTTCTTTCCATTATGTATTTCAGGTCTTACTACTTTTACTGCTCTAAAATGTTTTTTTAATTCATTTTCAGTTGATTCTACCCCTAAAAGATATTCATACTTTGCATTAGCATTCTCTAATGCATCAATGTATACTTTCATTTCATCTTCTAATTGTACTTCTGCTATTAACTTAATAAGTTTCCACATTTTTGCATTTTGTTTTAATGTTCTACTTCTATTTAAGTCTTTTATTTCTACTTCATAAATTTTATTGTTTTCTAATTTTGCTACTTCAACAATTATTTTTTCCTTTTTACCCTTTATTTTCATATTTCACCTAATCTAAGAAATCATCTGGTAAAGATACTTCTCCATCATCATCAATTGATATTTGCTCACCATATTCTGCAAATGGATCATTTTCAAATTTTTCATTACTCTCTTTTTTGTTGTTATTTTCTTTTTTATTGCTATTAATAAAATCAAATGATTCTACTAGTACTCTTGTAGATTGTCTTTTTTCACCTTTATCAGTTTCATAATTACTAATTCTAATTGTTCCATTAACCAATATTTTGTTGCCTTTATCAAAATATTCTGCTATTAATTCTCCAGTTTTTCTAAATGCATAACAATTAATAAAATCTACATCATACTTTCCATCAGGATTTTTAAAATCTCTCTGTACTGCTATTGTGAATGTTGATACTGAAATATTATTACTTGTATATCTCAATTCAGGTTTAGCAGTTAAATTTCCACATAAAACAACTTTATTCATATTATTTTTTTGGAATAGTTATTCGTAAACTATCCTTTCTTCCTTTCTTAATTACTTTTTTTACTTCTTTATATTCTGCTAATTTATTATGATATTTTTCATGAAGTTCTGGATTTTCTTCTATAAATTTATCCTCATCATAATATTCTTCTTCTATCTCTGTATCAGGACTTCCTTTTACCCATGTTATTTTTGTTCCATTAGGTGTTTCAAATGTAGGTTTATCCATCTTTATCATTTCTTGAAGTAGTTTTTCTTTTTCTTCTTCATACTTTTTTTGAATAGTTTTAGCAAATGCTATTTGTTCTTCCATAGCTACTAATGCATTTATTTTTGTTTGTATATCTTCTGGTAATAAATCTTGTTCTTGTAAAAATGGATTCTCTTTTAATTTTGCTAAATCAATACAAAATTCTTCAATTTCTTCTTCAATTTCTTTTTGCCAATCTTTAAAGTCATCCATTGTTATCTCAAATATTTGAAGTCTATTTTCATCAAATACTTCATTAAAGTCTTCTGGCCTTTCGTATACTGCAAGAATACCTTTTTCTTTTCCTGCTAACATCATTCCATAAAGCAACTGCACTACATAGTACTTATAATCTATTAATTCTTCATGTACCTGTGATGTAGTTTTAACTTCTAAATTTGTATCAACATTTATTCCATCATGATTACAACGTAAATCAATAACATCATGTTTTTGTATTGTAGTACTTTCATATAGTGGTTCTTTTAATCCTAGTGAATGTTTTTTGTTAATGTAACTTCTTATTTTTTCTTCCATTACATCACCATATTGTGTATAAGCATTACCATTAAATTCATTTACAACAATACCTGCTTTTTCTTGTAATAATTCCCATCTAGTCTTAAATGGGCTAATATTAAGTATTGCTGCTATTTCAGAACCACCAATAAATTTGTTTCTATCTTTTAGAACATTTGGGTTAGTTGGCATTTAACTCATCCTCCAATCCTTGTAGCAATAAATATGCTTCTTGTTGCGTTGTTTTAGCACCTAAATCATGCTTTTTAGCATATTCTTGTACATTTATACTTTTCTTCTGTAACGTTGAAATTAGCAAGGTTATATAGTTAATTTTAGGGTCTAATTCTATCTCTCCAGTTTCTTCATTAACTTTTGTTTCTTCTTTTGCTACTTTCTTGCTACTTTTTGCTACTTTTGTTGTTGTTTTTGATTTTGTTGTAGTCTTTGTTTCCTTTTCTTCGGTTTGAGTATTATCCACTCTTTTTGCAAACTCGTCTGCTTCACTATCAGAATAAATTCCTGCATATGCTATTTTTGAATTTTTTAAAACTACTCTATCAAAACATCTCTTTAATGCCATAGCATACGGATAATCTTGTTTACAATTATCTTTCGATACTTCTCCTACTTCATAAAGCCCTTGTTCTTTGCATATGTAAGTATAAACAAGAGAATTGTTGAATCCATCTTTGTCTATTTCCAAACATTCAGGCTTAAATTTTAAAGAACTATCTAAAGTATCATTAATTTTCAAACACCCATCATGTGAAATAATTAATCCAGAATACATTGCTTTTGATTTATTGTCATATGTGTTAACTAAAATCCAAAAATCACTTGGTAATAATTTTCCTTTGTATTTTTCATTCTCTAAAAGTTCTATTGCTTTTCTTTTAGCCTCTTCAAATTTTGGTGTTTTAAATGTTACTGGTACATTTTTACCATTAATAAATTCTGTTTTCTTTTCTCCAAAATTGTATTCCATACTATTCTCCTTTGATATTGTTTTCTAAAGTTTCAAGTTTTTTTAGTATTTCTTCAAAAACACTAACACACAAATTTGCAGTTTCGTCATCATCTTTTTCAATTACAAAATGTTCAACCTTATAAATTTTCTCTGATATTTTTCTATCATAATAAAGCATTTCAAGTTTAGGATCTTTATCCTTACACTCTTCTATAAATTGGTTTATTGTCCCCATTAAATCTTTGTCTTTTCTTAAATTTTTAAATTTCATTTTTTTCTCCTCCTATTGTTTTTAACAATTCTTCTATTTCTTCATTTGTTGCAGTATTCTCTGTATATTCTTTCCCCATCCATGATGGTTTATTTGTTTTTTTAGGTTTATTTTTTAACTTTTCAAAAATAATCCCTTTGTAATTTGATGCCATACATTCAGTAATTAAATCACACACTTCATCTAACCCATATTCAATTACATTGTTTTCTATCTGAGTCAATAAAGCATGTAGTCCACGTTCTTTGTATGGTTCATTACGTTCAACTTTGTATTCATACCATTTGTTTATATATTCTTTTAACTTAGTTATATCTTTTAAATCATATTTATTTATTAATTTATTAAATATAAAATTAAAAATATAAAAAGTAAAAATATATTTTGTTGTTTTTTTGCTTGTATCTTTGGTTGTAGTTTTGGTTGTTTTTTCGGTTGTTATTTTGGTTGTTTTTTTTGCATTATCATTTCCTTTCGGAGCACCACCATTTAAACCATTTTTTATTTTTGATTTTTGTTTATCTAAAAGCATTTTTATATTTGTCCATATTGCACATAATTCCTTTGTTTTAAAGGTTGGTTCTATATCTTTAAACATATATTGAAATATTGCATCTGATATTTTTTCTCTTTTACTCTGAGGTAAAATATCTATTAATAAAAATGTATTTTTATAGAGATAAAACCTTTCAATTTCTATTGCATTTTTTTCCACATTTTTACCTCCATTTTTTTGTTGATTTTTATGCTAATTTTTTATCAAATTTTTACCATTTTTTTGATTAATTTTTTTTAACTTTTCATGTTGCTCCTTAATTTGTTTGATTTATTAATTTTTGTTATAATAATCTTGTTAATATTTTTTATTAACAAGTTTTACAGCTGACATCACTTTGTGGTGTCTTTTTCTTTTGCTATTTTCTTTAAATAATTTACATTTATCTTTAGATACTTTATTACTTTATCTGTAGGTAATTGTCCTGATGGTAAATAATAATTATCTCCATCCTCTTTATGTATCATTTCAATAATAGATTCTTTTAATTCTTTTACTTTATTTGTACCTACACATGCTAGTTTCTTTAGATCATTTGTGGTTAACCATTGTTTATCTAATATTTCTAAAGTATCTTTTGCTGATAAACTTGGTATTATTTTCATTACACCAATCCTTTCTATTTTAGTGGAATAATTTTTTTAATCATTTATTGAATTTTTTTCAGTTTTTTTCACAAAAAAATAATGTGGGATTTCATCCCTAGGAATATTTAATATTTCCAAAGACTTGTCTATTTCGAGTATTGAAAAAGGTACTTTTGAATTTAGTTTTGCACTAATTGAAGCTTCAGATAAATTAAGTAATTCAGCATATTTATTATTACTACCTAATACCTCTTTTATTCTACCTTTTAGTTTACTATAATCAAACAAAATAGTTTCACCTCCTTAACTGAATTTTTTTCAGTTATTTATATACTAGCACAATATTTTTTTAAAATCAACATTTCAATTGAATTTTTTTCAATTTCCTTGATTTTTTTTCAATTATATTATATACTATATATAACGAATTGAGGTGGCTTATATGGAACGAGAAAGTTTTTCATCGAGATTAAAAAAAGCTTGTAATATGAAAAATATAACACAAGCAGAAATATCAAAAAAAACAGGTATAAGTAGTTCACTTATAAACAAATATTTTAAGGGAATTGCTGAAGCTGGCAATTTTAATTTATCAAAAATAGCTGATGTGTTAAATGTTAATGAAGCATGGTTAATTGGTTATGATGTTTCAATAGAACGAGAAATTACAAGTTCTAGCGAAAAAAAAGATTATTCTTCTATTGATTCAGTAAAAAAAGAAATTAATAGGCTTGATAATAAAGATATGAATAAAAATAATAAAGAAACGTTAATAAATATGGTGGACTTCTATCATGAAAAAACAAAAAAAGAGAATAAAGAGGATTAGTTATGAAATACTTTTTGATACTAGTTATAATATTATTTATTCTTGTATCTCCTGTATATGCACAAAGAGGTTGTTGTTCTCATCATGGAGGAGTATCAAGTAGTTGCACTAGTGATTGTCGTCAAATATGTAATGATGGTACTATAAGCCCCTCTTGTATGTGTGGAGCATGTAACAATAGTTCTTCAAACACTAATGGTAATAGTAAAAGATTTAATTATTCAACAAATGAATGGGAATATTACAACGATGATAAAAAATCTAGCAATAACTATAATACTAAAAATGTTAACGAGGATAAAGCAGATAAACAAGAAGATAGTCCGACTTATTCATCTGGAGATATTGCTGGAATAATAATAACTGGTCTTGTTGTAATATTTATCTTTTGGGCAAATTCTGATGCTCCAAAAAAATAAAATAATGAAAAGAGGTGAATAACATGATTCCATCATTAATATCACAAATTATTGGAGAACATAGCAAAAATGCAAAAATTAAAAAGAAAAAATGTATAGAAAATGGAAAAGTATACTATAGTTTTTTTAAAATATTAGGATTATTATTAATTTCAATAATGATTGGTGAAATTTTAACTGCTGGTGTAGCAAATATAATTTTTGAAAATACTGACACAATTGATAATAATTTAGCATTATTTATTGTATTAATAGTTGGTTTAATTGTATTTTGTTTTATTTTATTATTAGATAAAATACATTACGAAAAATTATTTGAAGAATATAAAAACAATAAAAAATCCTAGTTCCATACAGGATACTAGGCACTACATAATAATTATAACAAAAAAAGTTAGTACTGGTCATACTAACTTAAATGAAAAAACCTAATTTATTCCACTAAATTAAATAGAAATTATTTCTATTGGCTTTTCGTGTACAATTATATCACGAAAGTCATCATTTAATCAAGAGAAAGAAGTGATATATTATGTCAGTTTACAAATCTAAGTCACCTACTAAGGATGGCAGAAGTTGGTATTTTAGAGCATATAAAAATAATAAACAATATGAATCTAAAAAATATTTAACTAAAAAGGAGGCACAAGATGAAGAAGCATTATTTATTTTAAAAAGAGATAATCCATTAAAAAAAGATTTTGGAATAGTTGCACTTGGTTATTTTGAAGATATAAAGAAAAGTAAAAAAGCATCCACATTATATACTTATGAAAAAGATTATAGAAAGCATATAGAGCCATTTTATAGTAAATATGATATATCAGCCATAAATATAAGAATTATTCAGGAATGGGCAGAAAAAATGGAAAAAAAAGGTATATCAGTTGCATATATGAATAAATGTAAAAATATTTTAAAAGGCATATTTGATTATGCAATTAGAAATTATGGATTAGAAAGTAACCCAGTAGCATTATTTGGAAATTTTAAGAAAAAAAATGATAAAATAATTTCTGATGAAGTAAAAATTCGATACATAACAAAAGAAGAATTTGATATATTTATTTCTTACGTTGACGATCCTTTATGGAAAATATTTTTTATTACTGCATTTTATACTGGATGTCGTAAAGGAGAATTACAAGCTCTTACTTGGAATGATATAGATTTTGTTGAAAAAGAAATTAGAATTAATAAAACACTTTATGAAGTTGGAAAAGGTAATTATTCTTTAAATTCAACAAAAAATAATTTAAATCGAAAAATAAAAATGAATAAAACACTATTAGATTCTTTATTAGAGTATAAAAATGAAATAATGAAATATTGTAATTTTAATGAAAACTGGTTTGTTTTTGGTAATAGTAAACATATTACTAAAACAACAATAGCACGTCATAAACATAATTATTTTAAATTATCTGGTATACATGAAATTACAATGCATGAATTTAGACATAGTCACGTATCAATGTTAATAAACGAATATATTAAATTAGGAAACACTGATACTACAAAATTCTTTTTAATGATGTCTTCCAGAATGGGGCATACAATCGGAGTAATGCAAAAAATATATATGCACTTATTCCCTACTATTCAAGACGAAATTGTTAATTTATTAGATAAAATTTAAAAAAATAAGAGGTAAATAAGAGGTAAAAAAAATAAAACCCTTGATATACAAGGGTTAATTACTTAATGGTAGCGATGGAGAGATTTGAACTCCCGACACCATGGGTATGAACCATGTGCTCTAGCCAACTGAGCTACATCGCCATAAAAGTAAGCAATATAAATATATCATATTTAACTGCTTTTGACAACACTTTTTTTATTTTTT